>Ga0111180_1005_pt1 | contig 39417 bp, 38 predicted proteins | sample DeeMarSWOR324_28_FD_80237 | JGI IMG/M metagenome (GOLD analysis project Ga0111180, IMG submission 80237) | Deltaproteobacteria bacterium SM23_61
TAATTAATGTAAAAAAAGGGGATGAAAGTCAGCATACCGATATGCGTCCAGGATCGGAACATGATCATCCCCAGGAGCAGGGACATGGGGTAAAGAGCCTTTCTCAAAGCCTCCCCAGCCGGGCCCGAAGGGCCTTTCTTCTTGATCGCCGTGGTGTCCACCCGCCAGAAGCGGCTGAAAAGAAATACAGCGGCGATCACCGCGCCCGGAAGGACGAAAAGGGTGGTTCCTTTCAGCCCCAGGCGGGTGATAAAAAAAGTGGCCATGAGCGGCCCAAAGGCGAATCCGAGGTTTCCCCCCACGCCGAAGATGGACATCCCTGTGGCTTTCTTCTCCCCGGCGAAAAAATTGGCCACCCGCCAGCCTTCGGGATGATAGATCGCCACCCCCAGGCCGCTGAAAATAACCATAACCAGGACCAGCGCATAGCTCGGGGCCCATCCCACCAGGGCCAGGAAGAAGGCTGCACAAAAAGAGCCCAGGGGCAGGAACCAGAGCAACGATTTTCGGTCGGTGAGGTAGCCGAAGGCCGGCTGGATGACGGAAGACATGATGTTGGAAACCAGGACGATGGTCCCGGCCATGGCATAGGACAGGTTCAGCGCTTCCTTCAAAAAGGGCAGCATGGCCGGCAGGGCTCCGCTGGTGATGTCGGCCACCATGTGTCCCATGCAGAGAAGGGTCAGGGCGCGATAATCAATCTTCCGGGAATCCTCGATCGGATCGGTCATGTTTCTGCCAAGTTTTGAGTCTATCTCTTCGGTCGGGAGAACGGCAACAAAAAACCATCCCGATCCCGCTTAAAACAGCTAGGGGCGACCCGCCAAGTCGCCCCTGCTCAGAAATCGCCATCATGAATCCACTGGTCTTTTGCTATCAGCTACGAGCTATGAGCTTTTAGTGTTTAAACGCTCTCTGCCCGGTAAAAACCATGGTCACCTTCGGCCTGGCTTCATTACAGGCCTGGATGGATTCGAAGTCCCGGTCCGAACCCCCGGGATGGGCAACGGCGGTGACTCCTTCTTTGATCCCCACATCCACTCCGTCGCGGAAGGGGAAGAAGGCATCGGAGATCATCACCGATCCTTTAATTCCCCCGCGGGCTTCCTGGGTCTGGTGGTCGATTTCCTTTTTGCCGGCAAGGTCCCGCCTTCCATTCTCGATTTCCATCTCCAGGGTCTTGTAGGGAATTCCGTATTTGCGGAAGCAGAGGGCGTCGGCATACTTGGTATAAGCTTTGAAAGCGGCGATTTCCGCCACCCCCACCCGGTCCTGCTCGCCCGTGCCGATTCCCACGGTCACTCCCTTTTTCACGAATAACACCGAGTTGGAAGAAACTCCCTGCTCCACGGCCCAGCCGAAGATCATGTCTGCATACTCTTCTTCTGTGGGCTCCCGCTCGATGACGTAGGTCTTCCCCTTGTAGGTGGCCGTGGCCTTCCCGAAGTCTTTTTTCGTGGCAATGGTGTTGAGGGATGACTGCTGAACGACGATTCCTCCATCGATCAGCGACTTGAAGTCCACGAATCGTGCATTCCGGTATTCCGCCAGGCGGTCCATCCGGGGGACCCGGACGATTCGCAGGTTCTTGCGGCTCTTCAGGATTTCCATCGTTCCCTCTTCGTACTCCGGGGCGGCCACGACTTCCAGGTAATTTTCGCTGACCATCTGCGCCGTGGCTCTGTCCAGGGGTCGGTTGACCACCAGGGCCCCGCCAAAGGCGGCGATCCGGTCGGCCGTGTTGGCCTTATCGTAGGCGTCAACCAGCGCCGCCCCCACAGCCACTCCGCTGGGGTTGTTGTGCTTCATGATAGCCGCGGCCGGCCGGTCCATCATGTATTTCAGGATGTTCAGGGCATTGTCCACGTCGGTGAAATTGATCTTCCCCGGATGCTTCCCCGACTGGATCATGTCCTCTTCCGAAATGGCGCTCACCAGCCCTTTCCCCGCACCGATGAACTCGCATCTTCCCAGGACCAGGTTCCCGTTGACCAGTTCATATAGGGCGGCCTCCTGCCCGGGGTTCTCCCCGTACCGCAGGCCCTTTTCGATCAGCTCCCCCGTTTTCTCATCCGGAATCTTCCAGGCCCGTTTCCGGTAAACCAGGGTCTGATCACCGAATTGGATGGTCATTTGTTCGGGGAAATGATCTTCCATCACGGTTTTGTACATCTGCTTGAAATCGGCCATATTCTCCTCCAATGAATGATGCTGGGAATTTCTTCGAGTCCTTGATCGATGGAACCTCTTTCCCCCCAGGATATTACCAAAGGGCGAAAGAAAAAGGGAAGAGTTTTTTGTGCGCTTGCTTCTCCTTGTCCGCCGTCGATTTTGTTCTATTCTTTCCCAGGGAAAGGCAGGCTTGTGGCCCGGAAGGAAGGGCGGTGGGCGAAAAAAGCATCGGCGGGAGAAGAATTCCGGCCGGAGATCCGATCGGCTTTCCGCAGATTGAGGCGGTTCCCCGCCCGGTCCAAGAAATGATATGCGCCTCATGATTTTTTCGCCCAACGCCCTTGCTTTCGGGCCGGGCAACAGCTGAAACTCAATAGCAGTTACAACCCTTTGCCGAAAGGGAAGGGAGCAGGATTTCCTCTCTCCTTGCCGCAATATGGTTCATCTGTTATTCTATTTTTAGAATACACCGTAAGGGCGATTCATGAATCGCCCCTACCAGTTTATTTCCCCATGCCAAACGAGATCGAAATCAGCCATATCACCAAAGGCTACGGAAAGCTGTTGGCGGTAAAGGACCTTTCTCTGGCGGTCCCTCGGGGAACGGTCTTCGGACTCCTCGGTCCCAATGGGGCGGGTAAGACCACCCTGGTCAGTATCCTTACCACCTTATTGAAACCCACCTCCGGAACTGCCCGGGTCGGCGGCCATGACGTGGTCCGTGACGGAGCCAAAATTCGAAGCCTGATCGGGGTCGTCCCTCAGGATAACAACCTGGACCGCTATCTCACCGCCCGGGAAAATCTTATCCTCCATGCCAAGATGCACCGGATGGGCCCCTCTGCTTACAACCCCAGGATCGACGAGCTTCTTTCGCTGATGAACCTCACGGATCGGCAGAAGGACTTTCCCCCCAAATTGTCGGGCGGCATGCAGCGGCGTTTGGTGGTGGCGCGGGCGCTGGTCCACGATCCCCGGATTTTGTTCCTGGATGAGCCGACCACCGGGCTGGACCCCCAGGCCAAGCGGCTGATCTGGGATTACTTCCTTTCCCTGAAAAGAGACCGGACCCTCTTCCTTACCACCCACAACATGGAAGAGGCCGACTTTCTCTGCGATCAGATCACCATCATCGATAACGGCTCTCCCATCGCCTCCGGCACCTCGGCCCAGCTGAAGGATATGGCCGAAAGCTCCTGGTTCTATGAGATCGGAGTCCACCGCGGGGCCGAGGAGTACCTCCGGATCTTTCAACGCCTTCCCTTCATCGACTGTTCTTCCCTCCAGGACGGGCAGATCGAAGTGTGCCTGAAAAAAGATGGAAGCCTGGGAGCCCTGGTGGAGCAGATCCATCCCCGGGACCTGAAAAGAATCAGCTCCCGCCAGCCCTCGCTCGAGGATGTCTTTCTAAAATTGACGGGGAGGAGACTCCGGCAATGATGCACGGTTCAATCTGTATCTGGCAGAGGGACATGAGGGTCCTGCAGCGGAACATTTCTTCCGAGGCGGCCACGGTCATGGCCTTTCCCCTGACCTTTTTCCTCACCTTCGGCCTGGGACTCAAGGGCTACATCCAGGACATCGAGGGAATCCCCTATGCCCTGTTTGTCGTACCGGGGCTCATTTCCATGACCGCCATCCTGGGGGCTTTCGACGACGGCTCCTGGGGAATGTGGTTTCACCGGGTGGTGCAGAAGACCATCGAGGAATACCGGGTCAACCCGATTACGGTTACCGATATCATCGTGGGCAAGATCATCTCCGGTTTTACCTCCGGGTTCCTGAAGGGGCTTGCCGTGGGGGTCTGTCTTTTCTTGCTTACCGGATTTCAGTTCAACCCCTTGTTCCTCCCCGGCTATCTCCTCTTCATCTCCCTGGGGTGCATCATGTTTTCCTGCCTGGGCTCCCTGGCGGGGACTCTGATCGACAAGCCCGAGAACCTCGGGCGCCTCGAAGCGGTGGTGGTCATGCCCTTCATCTTCCTGGCCGGCCTCTTCTTTCCCCTCTCCGCCTACCCGGACAGCGTGCTCCCCTACATCAAGGCTTTACCCACCACGGCCCTCTTCGACGGCGCCCGCTTGGCCCTTCTCACCGGCAGGATCGAGCCCCTTTACCTGGGCGAGCTCCTGGCTTCCGCGGTCATCTCCTTTTTCCTGGCCGTACGGTTCTTCGAGAAGAAGATGCATGGATGAAAAGAAAAGGGTGCAGGGTGCAGGGTGCAGGGTGCAGGGTGTAGGGTGTAGGGTGCAGGGGAAAAGACAAAGAATCAAAGGAAGGAGGATCGGGGGTCGAAGGCCGCCTTCTTTTTATTGAAAGGGAAGTGGCATCAACCTGGCGAAAGCTCCCTGGAGCTGCATGATCGGAATCTTCTTTCGGACTTGAGTCGCTGCGTCCAGGGATCCTTGAAGCCCTTTCGCTATTCCCTTTTGGACTCACAAGTGCTTTGAATTAATACATGTTTAATAAATTCAATTGGCGTTTTAATCGGGCATTGACTATTCCTATGTCGGATTTGTTTACAATTTTTCTATAGTAAGCTAACATTTTGTATTTTCTTATATATATCTTGATTCATGCTGATCGATACGTAAAAAAAGTTAATTTTTTTTACAACACTGATATCATGACTTTTTCATCGAAAATAAAAATCCAATATATAATCAAAAACTTACCATTTTGGCATTTTTTTTGCTGTTTTTCATAATGTTTTTTACCTCAAATCAGCCTATGCAAGGGGGAATAATTAAATTTTGGATAGGAGGGAATAAAATGAAAAAATCATTATTGGTCATTATGATTGTCTTCTTGGGGTTATTAATTCAGATCTCACCTTCATGGTCTGATATAACTTCAGACAGTAGGGTTAGCACCTATACCATAAATAGTGACGCCTCATTTACCTACGGAGTTGATCTTACGTACACAAATACGGGTACTTCCGCTCAAACCTTTAGTGGCAGTTGGGCTGTTTTATACAGTGGTGCATCCGTCAGCACTTCGGGATACGATTATTTCACTTATGGATATTATAGCCCCTCTTATTCAAAAATTTTTAATTTCCTTAATCATGTCCCCGCGGGGAGTCCATCGGTGATTAAATATTACAATGCAGATGTTTACGACTTTGAATATACGCTTCCTGCTGGTCAAACAAAGACTCTTCATGTTTCTTATTCAGGACCAGCGGGTGTGTGGGCTGAACAGTCCTCCAATGCAACCTATCCATGGGTGAATCAATATGGATATTGGGAGTTCGTGGGTGACGGTTATTCTACTAGCCCTTTCGGCATGTTTACTGTCACTCTTACCCTTCCGTCTACCCTCGACGAATATCATCTTCTGGGATGGGATGTCCTCCCTACGGTGATTGACAATCAATTTACATTTGAATTGTCTGACGTCCAAGAAGTCAATATGGATATCGTGTTCAAGACCTCCAGGCCGCTTGCAACACCCGAACCCACTATGATGTTGCTCCTCGGGCTTGGTCTGGTTGGGTTGGCAGGGTTCAGGAAAAAATTTCATAACTAAACCCCCTTCGGCGGGTTTCTAAAACCACGGTTCTTACCAAAGAAAAGGCAGGGTCATTCGACTCTGCCTTTTTCGTGTACGGAAATACAATTACGATTTGAAAACAACAGATGTTTCTGATCTCCCCATGATAAAGAACTTTTCGCCCATAAAGGAGATCGGCGGACTTGGCCCGACAGGCAAGAGATTTAACCTACGCCGTTCGACTTCCGATCATTAACAGATTATTTCCCGAAAACCTTTCTCAAAAGGTCCGTTGTCTGCGCCAGGGGATTGGTCCTGATCTTCTTCTCCTCCTGCCCCACCATGTAAAAGAGGCCCTCTAGGGCCTTCGTGGCGACGTAGTGATTGAGATCGACCGACTCCGGCTTTACGAAGGGTACGGCCGGGACCTTGCCCATCATGGCGTTATACCTCTGAGTGACCCCGACCCGGTCCATGCTTTCGGAGACGCTGGGTTTGAATTCTTCGTAGAGCTTGGCCGAAGTCTTTGATTTGAAGTAACCCGTCGCCGCCGTGTCCCCCCCGACAGGATCTTCCGCGCATCCTCGATGCTCATCTCCTTTATCGCCTCGCCGAAGTAAGAGGCTGCTTTCGGAGCCGCTTTCTCGGCAGCATGATTCATGCTCATGATGAATTCGTCTACCTGCTTCTGGTACCCGAGCTCCCCGACGAGCTTCGCCGCCTTCTGAATCTTATCAGGCAGGAGGATTTTGATGGCTTCGTTGCCGAAGTAGCCGTTGAGCTTTGAAACGAAACTCAAAGCATTCTCAGTGCCGATGGAGAGGGCTTCTTTCAGGCCGGACACGATGGTGTGATCCTCCAGCCCCTTCCCGGCAGTCTGGCCGACGGGTAGCCCCGCGCCTCCGGGTAACTGGGGCAGGCCCTTTTTTAAGATATCCCCAAGAAGATCTGCCGAATAAAGAGGCGTCGAGGAAATCGAAAGAAAGAACATGACGATTGCCAAAATGCGGGATCCTGTTTTCCTGCTAAACCTCTTTCTGATGTGACAAGTGCTCGCCATTTTTAAATCAAAAAATCCGCCATTTCCCTTCTCTCTCTTCCGAGGGGTTTGGCTATCAAGAACAAGTTTTTTATTATTTCCGGGCAGGAAGAATTTATCAAATCCGAAAAGGTGAGACGCACCGTCTTCTCCCCGGGGGGGCTGAAGAAGGGAATTGGAAAGTCAAAAGAATTAAGCTATACTTCCCTTGGCCACCGAAGGGCGGTCAAGGGAATGACGGGACCGAGGAGGTGATCCAGGTGCTGAGTCCGCTTACCGTTTTCGCGATCGTGGCGGGCGCGTCGAGCCTCTTTTTCTTTATTATCGCCATCCTGGCCTTGCGGAGGAGCAAATTCCTGGGGGGGACGATCGCGATCCTGCTCGGGCTGCTGTTTCTTTCCCTGGGCGCTTTCTTCGCTGCCGTAACCGTCGGCACCCAGGGATACCGGGCGATGGCTCGCGAGGAAGTCGCGGCGGTGGTAAAGATTCAACCCGTGAGACCAAAGGAATTTAACGCCCATTTTCGTCTGGCCGACGGAGAGGAAGTGAGTTTTCTGATCTGGGGGGATGAAATCTACGTGGATGCCCACATCCTCAAATGGAAGCCCATCGTCAATTTCCTGGGATTGCACACGTCCTATGAGCTGGACCGCGTGGCCGGCAGGTACACCCGGCTGGAAGACGAGAAATCAAAGCCCCGCACTGTTTTCCCCCTATCCCAAGACAAGCCGTTCGATATGTTTCACTTGCGCCAGAAGTTTGGGTGGCTGAAGCCTCTCCTGGACGCGCAGTACGGGTCGGGGACCTTTGTGGCCGCCGACAAACCCGTTGAACTCGAGGTCCGAGTGTCAACCACCGGCCTCTTGATCCGCAAGGCGAGATAGAATTCTTGGTTCGAGCGTCCCTTCTCGGCAATACCTTTGCAAAGTCAGGCGCTGGTGCCAGGAGCCGAACCCCGGACCGCTGCGCTTGCCAAAATAGGCGGTGATACCTCCCGAGCCAACCCGGATTCTACGATGGATTCTGCTCAAGGGCCCGCTTCTTGGGTACCTACGGTGGCAAAGCCTTTGTACCCACGTTCCTTTTCGGAACCCCGGCGATGCGGTCCAAGGGGGATTTCCGCCCCTGGATTTTGGCGGCGCGCATCGGTTCGGGCCTCGGCTCCACATGTGGATTTCTTCCCATCATCTTTGAGATGCGATATTAGGAAGTCAGGTAAGCCAGAACCGCGTGGCAAAGGGCAACGATGAATAGAAGGATACCGGTTTTCCGGTGAACGGTCATCCTGACCTTGATCCAGCGCAGGCCCGAGCTGAGCTGGAAGAGGAGCAGAAGAAAATTAATGATCCCCAGAATCAGAACGATGGAAAGGCCGCCGATTTTCATGAGACCCCCTTCAGGAATGGCGTAAGGTTCAAGGCGCAGGGCCCAACGCTTTCTCCCTTGCACCCTGCTCCCTGCGCCCTGCACCCTGTTTTTTCATTTTGCCGTCACTTTCACCACTGCCTCATTCGCGCTTCCGTGCATGTTGCAGCTCGCCTTGGCTCGAATCTCCAGGTCCCCGTCCACCTTCACTTTGATCTCCCGGGTGAAGGTGGCCCCCTCCGGCCGTTTACTGCCGAAGTCCCAGCGGGCGACTTCCTTCCCGTTCACCTTAACCCACAGCCACTCGGTGTAATGCAAGGCGCTGTTGCCGTTGTGGGTCACGGTCACTTTCACGGTGATTTCCGAGCCTTTTGCAGCACTGTCCGGAGCTTCGATCTTTGTCTCCGACTTGTTGGCCCAGGCGGGGACGGTGATAAAAATAGCGACGGCCATAGCGAAGGCCAAAATTCCAATAGCCCTGAAAACTTTCATTTTTGCCCCTCCTTCGTTTGCTGAACTTTCCAGTATCCTGGCGTGAAGTTTGTCCAAAATTTTACCAAAAAGAACCCATGATGCATAGGGGATTGATTAGACATCAGAGGAATCATCATAGCTTGGAGGCCTTGCCTGGCCGGGGAGCAAGGCCACAAGAAGGGGCATCTGAAAGGTGAAGGGATCAAGCTTCAAGGAATCGTTGCCTTTCCTGCCTTTCCTGGTAAAATAATAAATTAAGGGAGATGAAAAAGAGCAAACCATTGACAAGAGTCCGGCTGGGAATCGACTTCGGCACGACCCGAACCGTGGTGGCCCGGGTGGAGGGGGGTAATTACCCCCTGGTCACTTTTGAGGCCGAGTGGGGGGACGGACAGGAGTGGTATCCCTCTCTGATTGCCGGGAAGGGAACGCAGCGGGTCTTTGGATGGGAAGCGTGGTCCAAGCAGTCGGAAGAAGGCTGGCAGATTATCCGCTCCCTGAAACGCTATTTGTCCCGGGCCAATCCCGACACCTGCCTTCAAGTGGGGGAGGAAAAGGTTCCCCTCCTGACCCTGCTCACTGAATATTTGAATTCCCTCCGCCGGGATCTCCTGGAAAATTCCAACCTTCAAATTCGGGACCCGGCGGTCCTGGAGGTGATGGTCGGCGTCCCGGCCAATGCCAATAACAATCAGAGATTCCTGACCCTGGAAGGGTTTCGGCGGGCTGGTTTTGAAGTCCTGGGATTGATCAATGAACCCTCCGCCGCGGGGGTGGAGTACGCTTTTCGGTATCGCAAACAGGCCTCCGAGCGGAAAAGAGAGTATCTTCTGGTTTATGACCTGGGCGGCGGGACCTTCGACCTCTCGGTCATTCAGATGCGAGACCTCAGCCATCTGGTCATGACCACCGCAGGAATTGAGCACCTGGGCGGGGATGACTTCGATAATATCCTGTCCGGTTTGGCCGCTGAGCGGGCGGGGTTGAAACCAGAAATTCGATCGAATTTCTGGCTCCTGGAGGAATGCCGGGAGAAGAAAGAAAGCCTTCACCCCAATACCAAAAAGATCCTCCTCGACCTTACGCGCGCGCTGGGGCGGGAACTCGAGGTAACCGTAACCACCGCGCAGTTCTATGAGCGGTCGCGCCCGCTGGTCGAGCAGACCCTCGCTTCCGTTGAAGACACCCTGAGGCGTCCGGGTCTCTCCGAAGCCTATCCCGGATGGGCCGAAGCGGCCGTCCTCTATCTTGTCGGCGGAGCAGCGGAGCTTCCCCTCATCTCCCAGATGCTGCGGGAAGCCTACGGCCGCCGGATCCGCAAGTCTCCCTACCCGCGGGCTGCCACCTCCATCGGGCTGGCCATTGCCGCGGATGAAATGGCCGGTTTCACCGTCCAGGATCGCTTTACCCGCCATTTCGGAGTATGGAGGGAAGAAGAAGACGGCCGGCAGATCTCCTTTGATCCCATCTTCCCCAAGGACACCCTTCTTCCGGCGAAAGGTGAGCCGCCCCTGCTCCAATCCCGGCGGTACCAGCCGGCCCACAACATCGGTCACTTCCGTTACCTGGAATGCAGCCACATGGATGACCGGGGCCAGCCCACGGGAGACCTGACCGCCTGGGATGAAATCCGCTTCCCTTTCGACCCGGCTTTCATCGGGGGAAATGGATGGGAAAAAGCCCTCATCCAGCGCTTCGAGGCCCCGCAGGATATCCAGGTCGAAGAAATCTACACCTGCGACAGCCAGGGGATCGTGAAGGTCACCCTCATTAACCATTCGAACGGCTTCCAAAAATCTTACCAGCTCCGCCACGGGGCTTAAAAAAGATCTGATTCCCCTGCCTCCCAACCCGGCCATGCCAGAACCAAAAAGTTTTGAAAAATTAATAAATCCGAAATCCGAATACCGAATCCCGCGAAACGCGGGACGAAACAAACTCCAATTTCAAAAATTAAAAAAAGCAAACCAAGAAAAGACTTTTGAATTTTGGACATTTGGATTTGTTTCGAAATTCGGATTTCGTGCTTCGAATTTTATTGCCGTCCTTCCCCTTGGAAGTTTTGTGGCCATATGGCGCCCAACTTGACTTTTAAGAGAGAACTGGATGAACAAAGAGGTTGACGTAATCATCGTTGGTGCCGGTCCCGGCGGCTGCAGTGCGGCCATAGGCCTGGCCCGCCGGGGATACGATGTCCTGTTATTGGAGAAGGAAAGATTTCCCCGGGGCAAAGTCTGCGGCGACGGAATCAGTCCCCCGGCCCTGGAGACGCTGGATCGGTTGGGAATCCTCCCCCCGGTGCTTGAAAAAAATCCATGGAAAATCGAAGGGTTGACAATGTCTTCTCCCAATGGAAAAGCGGTCAAGGCTTTTTTTTCCCACCTGAAAGGCCCTTATGCCTTCGGCCTGGTCATGCCGCGCAGAGAATTTGATTCCCTGGTTTTGCATCAGGCCCGGAAGTATTCGAACATAGAAATTTTGGAGAATTGGGAAGTTAAGGATTTCATCGAGCAGAACGGGTGGGTCGAGGGAGTCAAAGCCCAATCGGGAAGCCAAAAAGAGGAATTCTTGAGCAAGTTTCTGGTCGGAGCCGATGGCGCCTATTCGGTGGTGGCGCGAAAAACATTTTCTCGGGAAAATAAAATTCAACAAGGCGCCTTCGGGCTACGGGCCTATTTTCAAGGAGTAAAGGGATTAACCCATCAGATCGAGATTCACTGCGGCCGCTCCATTCTCCCCGGGTATGGCTGGGTTTTCCCAACCGGGGAGGATTCGGCCAACGTGGGTGTGGGAATCGCCTCGCGGCACTTGAAAGAAAAGAACATCCGCAATCTATTCCAGGCCTTTGTTAAGGAAAACCCTTTCGTCAAGGAAAGATTGCTGGAGGCGCGGATGGTGGAAAATTCCCTTCAGGGAGGCCCGATTCCCCTGGGTTCCTTCTTCCGGCGGCGAAGCCGTAAAAACGTATTGCTGGTGGGCGATGCCGCCGGCTTCACGGATGCCCTGAGCGGGGAGGGAATCTACTTCGCCCTGCGAAGCGGGGAGTGCGCGGCCGAGGCCATTCAATCGGCTTTGAGTTCGCCCGGAGGAGCAGAGAAAGTGGGACGGATCTATGAGGGTCTCTGGAGAAGCGCCCTCCCAAGCCGGGAGTTCCTCTTCGGGGCTTTCGTCCACCGGCTGATCGTGAGGGAATTTTTTCTGAATCGGAATATCACCCGGGCGCTCAAAAAACCATCCATGGCCCGGGACCTGGCCTCGATCCTCTGCCATCAAAAAGCAAAGATGGGACTATTGTTTTAACTTGACAAGATTTTATTTTTAAGTTAATCCTTTGGCCAGGTATGACTTTATAGCCTGTTCGAGTGCCAACATATTCCATAGCCTTCTGCGTTAAATTGATGATGAAGAGAGGGTTCCGGAAGTTCCGTTTTCCACCCCGCAAAGGGCCTTCATCGGCCGTAAAGGAATTTTGCCTCTTTCCCGACCCAACCACTCCCACTCCATGGGGATAGAGAATCGTTTTTTTTCGAAGGGTTCAAGTTTTCTTTTTGGAAAGCCGCAGCGCCTGAGACTTTCTTGAAAGGATGACATCCGAGGGAGATTGCCGGGGTGAGGGAGTCCCCTCTTAAACCCCATTAAGATCAAGAAAGGAGGCAAGGAGATGAAGACGATTTCTAAGATGTCCTGGATGATCGTGCTGGTGAGCTTTGCTTTCGCTTTCTCCTTCGGGCCATGGGGACCGGCCGAAGCCATGGCCTTTGCAAAGCCCAATGCCGTATTTGATGTCAACAAGATGGGGGATATGTCCGATTTTGATCCCAACAACCCGGTGATCCCCACCGGGGACACCATCAAAATCGCCATCGTAGCCTCTTTCTCCGGCCCTGCCGCATTGGTGGGACAGATTTATTTCGTCTCGGTTCAGTGGGCAGCCCACGACATCAACAAAAGGGGTGGCATTCTGGTGGATGGCAAGAAGAAGCTGGTCGAGGTCATCAAGGCCGACCACATGTCCAAACCGGACCAAGCCAAGAAGATATGCGAAAGGATGGTCCTGCAGGAAAAGGTTCACGTACTGTGGGGCACCAACGGCAGCCATCTGATGAAAGTGATTAACGATGTCGCCGAAAAATACAAGACTATCGCCCAGTGCACCGCGGCCTTGTCCGATGAACTCTACGACGCCACGAACTTTAACCGTTATTCTTTCATGTCCTCCTTTTCGACCGATCAGATCGGCCGGGGTCACGCCTATTATTATGGGCAAGTCAGGAAAAAAGAAAAAAAGTTTTACATTCTCTGCCAGGACTACCTCTTCGGTCACCAGATGGCCGACGGGTTCAAACACGGGTTGAAGCTTTATTACCCCGATGCCAAGATCGTCGGGGAAGATTATCACAAGCTGTTCTTAACCGACTTTGCTCCCTACCTCACCAAGATCAAAGCTTCCGGAGCCGAGGTGATTTACACCGGGGACTGGATTCCGGACGCAGCCAACCTGCTTAAGCAGGCGAGACAAATGGGGATCAAGCTTCCCTTTGCCCACATTTTCCTGGACGAGCCCAATTTCCTTCATGAGGTGGGAGTGGAAGGAACCAAAGGACTGGTCCAGCTCAGCCAGTTTGGGACTGAAAACCCGACTTTCAAAACTCCCGAACAGATCAAGTACTACAAGACCTGGAACAACCTGTGGAAGACCAAATGGCAGAAGCCTTTCAACACCCGGCTTTACGAACACGGGACGGGGAACATCGGTTCCTATATCCAACAGACCTATTGGTTGCTGAGTGTGATCGAAAGGGCCAAAAGTACGGACCCAGAAAAGATTATCAAGGTCTTTGAGGGGGATACCTACCAGTTTGTGAACGGGAAAATCATACAGATGAGGCCCTGCGACCACAAGGCGATCCAGGACCTGCACGTTTGGGAATTTGTCCCTCCCGAGCAGCAGAAAGCATCTTTCAACATTCCGCCCTATTACTGGTTCAAGGGCACTTGCAGTGCCGGGAAGATATTCACGCTCCCGGCCGAAAAGGTACTTCCCCTTATGGATAGGAAATTGGAAAGATGCAAAGGGAAGAATGACTGGGGGAAATAAAGAAAAACCGCAAAGAGCAAAGAGCATAGAGCATAGCGTAAAGAAAGTTTTAGCTCCTGGCGCTATGCTCTATGCGCCATGCGTCTTTTGAACTGAGGCTGAATTATGGATCCGACTACTGCGATGTATATCGCCCAGGGAATACACGGAATTGCCTATGGCATGGTCCTTTTTCTGGTAGCCTCCGGGCTCACCCTGATCTTCGGCATGATGGACATTCTGAACCTGGCCCATGCCGCTTTCTTCATGCTTTCCGCGTATTTTTGTTACCAGTTTTTGTCTATGACCGGAAATTTTTGGCTGGCCCTGCTCCTGGCGCCGGTGGTCACCGCTTTTTTCGGAATTCTCATGGAAAGATTTCTTCTCCGGAAAATACATGCTTTCGGGCTGATGAGCCAATTGGTCGTAACCGTGGGAGTTTCCCTGGTCATCCTGGCAGCGGTGAAGATTTTCTGGGGAACGGAGAGCCTGCCGGTCAAAATTCCTCCAATTTTGACCGGACTCGTGAATATTGCCGGTATGGACTACCCCCTCTATCGACTTTTCATTATTGGACTCTCGCTGGTGGTTTTGGCGATCATGGCTCTGCTCCTGTACAAAACCCGTATCGGCAAGATTGTACGCGCGGCCGTTTCCGACCCCAATATGGTCAATGCCCTGGGCATTAATATCCCCCTGGTCTTCACCTTTGTCTTTGGAGTCGGCACATGGCTGGCCGGGGTGGCCGGGGTGGCCATCGCCCCCATCCTTACGGTATTCCCCGGACTGGAGGCTCAGATGGGCATGGATGCCTTTGTGGTGGTGATTACCGGGGGATTCGGAAGCCTGGCGGGGGCGTTTATCGTCTCCATGATATTTGGGTTGTTAAGCTCCTATGGCGTGCAGTTCGTCTCCACGCTGGCGCCGGTCCTGATGTTCGCCTTCATGGCCATCGTCCTGGCGATTCGACCCGTGGGCCTCTTCGGAGAAAGGGAATGATGAATAAAAAGGGTCAATGGATATTCTGGGCGGGGTTAATCGTGGTTCTATTTTTATACCCCAAGGTTTTTGGTATCTACTATACCAACCTGTTTGTCACTTTCGCCATCTTTGCCGTTTATTCCGTCTCTTTTAATTTGCTCCTGGGCTACACCGCGCTGTTCAGTTTTGGCCATGCCATGTTTTTTGGCGTCGGAGGCTACGGCACGGCCCTGGCTTTGGAGCGTATCTCCGGGATGTCCCTCTTAGGGGCGCTGGGAATCGGTCTGCTGTCGACAATTATTTTCGCCCTAATCTTATGCCCCATCGTCGTCAGGGTCACCGGCTCAGCCTTTGCCATGCTGCACCTCGCCTTTGGCCAGCTGATGTATATTCTGGCTCTGAAACTAAGAAATATCACCGGGGGAGAAGATGGCATCGGAGGGTTTCCCATACCACCGTTAAACATTCCGGGGATCGCCTCGATCAGCATGAAGGTCCCAGAGAACTTTTATTATTTTGCCATAGCCGTGCTGGGGGCGAGCCTCTGGATGATGTGGTTTTTTACCAAGACGCCCTTTGGCCAAATTCAGGTCGGGGTGCGGGACAACGCCATGCGGGTCGACTACCTGGGTTTCAAGGTGCCCCAGACCAAGGCCGTAGTTTATGTTGTTGCCGGTGCTTTTGCCGGAGTCGCCGGCTCCATTTTTACGTTGTTTCAAAACCTGATTGCCGCCGATAGCGCCTTTAGCATTTTGGTCTCCTTCGGGGCGGTCATCAATACCCTCGTGGGGGGGCTGGGCAGCTTTTTTGGCCCCCTCTGTGGCGCGGCGATCATGCAAATTCTGGAAGAAGTGACCACCCGCTATACGGATCGGGTCGAACTGGTGGCGGGCCTGATCCTCATCTTGGTCATCATGTTTGCACCCATGGGGTTCATGGGCGGGGTCAGAATTCTGAGAGCAAAATGGCTGGCCCATTCTGCTCCCAAGGTTAAAATGGAGAAGGTTTCATGAATATCCTGGAGACAAAGGGGCTTTATCACGATTTCAAAGGATTGGAAGTGCTGTTCGATGTCAACCTGGAAGTGAAGGAGAAAGAGCGGCATGCCATCATTGGACCCAATGGGGCGGGGAAGACGACCCTTTTCAACGTGATCACCGGGACATACCATCCGAGCCGGGGTCTGGTGTTCTTCAAAGGGAAGGAGGTCACCGGAGCCAGGCCGCACAAGATGGCACGCCTGGGCATGGGTCGTTCTTTTCAGCTCACCAGCACCTTCAGCCGGTTGACCGCTTTTCAGAATATTCGCTTAGCCGTCCTTTCCAAGAAGGGGATCCGTTTTCATTTGTTCAACAAGGTTGACAAGATGCAGGACATAACCCAAGAAACGGACGAAATCTTAAAAAGGATCAATTTAGACCGGGAGCGGAATCTGCCCGCCGGTATGTTGTCCTACGGGAAACATCGGGCCCTGGAGATCAGCCTGGCCCTGGCGACGGACCCGGACCTGGTCATGCTCGACGAGCCCACGGCCGGCATGTCCCGGGATGAAACCCATTATGCGGTGGAGCTGATCCGGAGGCTCACGGAGGGCAAAACCGCGGTCATCATCGAGCATGACATGGATGTGGTCTTTTCGTTGGCGGACCGCATCACCGTTCTTCATTACGGGCAGATCCTGGCCACGGGGCCTCCGGGTGAGATCAAGGAGAATCAAGCGGTGAAGGATGCCTATCTGGGGGAACTGGAAACCTAAAAAAGCAGAGAGCAAAGAGCATAGAGCATAGCGTGATGCGGTTTCAGGCCTGTAGGGGCGATTCATGAATCGCCCCTACGCCATGCTCTCTGCTCTTTGCGCTACTAAGCGGGTGGGGTGAATGGAATGTTACTTGAAGTCCATGAACTGAATACCTACTACGGCATGAGCCATGTCCTCCAGAGGATCTCCCTGAACGTAAATCAGGGGGAAGTCGTCGCTTTGCTGGGACGCAACGGCATGGGGAAAAGCACGACCCTGAAAAGTATCATGGGCCTGGTCAAACCGAAATCGGGATCAGTGACCTTTCAGGGGGAGGATATTACGGGTTATCCTCCCTTCAAGGCGGCCCGGGCCGGAATCGGCTACGTTCCCGAGGACCGACGGGTTTTCCCCAACCTCTCGGTGATGGATAATCTGTTTCTGGGGATTAAAGGGGGAAAAATCCAGGATCCCAACAACTCGAACACGTGGACCGTGGAAAGGATCTTTCGGCATTTCCCCATGCTGGAGAAAAGATCCCGGCAGCAGGGGAGGTTGCTGTCCGGCGGGGAACAGCAGATGCTGACCATCGGCCGCTCTTTAATGGGCAATCCCTCGCTTCTGCTGGTGGACGAACCGACCGAAGGCCTGGCTCCCCTCCTGGTCAAAGAGGTCCGGGATATCCTGGAGGAGATTAACAAGGCGGGGGTTTCGATCCTGCTGGTGGAGCACAATATTAAAGTGGCCCTGTCCCTGGCCGACCGGGTCTACCTGATGGGCAAAGCCCACATCGGATTCGCGGGAACCATAGCCGAATTGGAGGCCAACCCGGAGACCAAAGCAAAGTACCTGGAAGTATAAGAAATACAAGTTTCGAGTTGCCGGTTCCAGGTTTTAGATCGGCGCTTCAACGGTTTTTACCTCGAACCTCCAACCTGCTTTTATTTATATCCCATCTTCTTTTCCACGTCATAAAGCGCCTTGTCGACGGCCTTGATCCCTTCTTCCACTTCGCTCCGGGTGATGGTCAGAGGAGGGGCGAACTCGAGGGCATTGGACATTCCCCGGAAGATCACTCCATGATCCCGCCCGGCCAGGGTCAGCTGGGAGGTGATGGCGTCCTTGGCGGGGAAGGGAGCTTTCTTCTTCTTATCCTGCACGATTTCCAGGGCGCACCAGAGCCCGATTCCTCTGGCCTCTCCGGCAATGGGATGTTTCTGAAGGCTCTTCAACCCATCCAGGAAATATTTACCCATCTCCGCGGAGTTCTCCACCAGGCGCTCCTTTTCTATGATCTCCAGGGTTTTCATCGCCGCCACGCAGCATACCGGGTGGTTGCCATAGGTATGCAGGTGGAGGAAGGCGGGAATGGCATCGGCGATCTTCTTGGTGGTGGCCGTTGCTCCCAGGGGGGCGTAGCCGGCGGTCAGCTGCTTGGCCATGGTCATGATGTCCGGTTTGATGTTGTAGTGCTGGCAGCCGAACATTTTGCCCGTCCGGCCGAAACCCACGATCACTTCGTCGATGATCAGCAACACTCCGTATTTGTCGCAGATCTGCCGGATCCGGTCGAAATAGCCGTCGGGAGGGGGAAGCGCCCCCACCCCCTGCATGACCGTCTCGGCGATGAAGGCGGCGACGAGATCCGGACCTTCAAAGTGGATCAGGGAATCCAGGGCGTCGGCGCAGGCCAGATCACAGGCCGGGTAAGTCAGATTGATGGGGCAGCGGTAGCAGTAGGGGGGGATGAGGAATACATGCCCGGGGACCAGGGGGGCCATGACGTTGCGCATGGGGTTCAAGAATCCCAGGGCACTTAAAGCTCCCATGGTCTGCCCATGATAGGCCATCTGGCGGGAGACGATTTTGAAGCGTCTCTGTTTGTTGGCGTAGTAGTGGTACTGCCGGGCGATCTTGAAGGCGGATTCCACGGCCTCGGACCCATCGCAGACAAAACAGGTTGTCTTGAGCTCCCCGGGGTAGATAGAGGCCAGCTTCTTGGCCAGCTGGACCGCCGGGGGGGTGATGAAAAACCCGGGCGTGAAATAGTGCAGCTTCATTGCCTGATCGTACATCGCCTTGGCCACCTCTTCCCGTCCGTAGCCAATGGCGTTGGGCCGGGTGTTGCCGGCCATCAGGTCCAGGTACTTGTTCCCGCCTTCATCGAAAACGTAGTCCCCCTCCCCCCGGACGATGACCGGGACCTTTCCGTCCTGGATGTCCTGTTTCGCCGTGTTATGGATAAAGAGATAATCCAGCGCGTCCTTGATTGTAGTGGAGCCCATTTGTTCCTCCCCCCGGAAGAATATCGATGGATATTTTGTATCAAGCCCAGGACCTTGCTGTCAATGTCTAAAAAGAATATGGTTTCAGGTTCCGAGTTTCGGGTTCCGGGTCGAAACGGATGCATTCTTTTTATTTGAGCTCGCAACCGGAAACATCCAACCCGCTTCCCCTTTTTGACTTGACTTCTCGTAACTGCCTAGTGAAAAATGTGGGGGCAGGAGTCCTCAGCAGGGGCCTGGAATAAGGGGATTTGCCTTTTGCTTTACATCCTCTGCGCTCTCCGCGTGCTCTGCGGTTAAATTTTTCTGACAATCGAAAGGAGGCCGGTGATGGATTTCAAATTGTCGAAAGAGCAGGAGCTGATCCAGAAGACCGCCAGGGATTTTACCGAGAAGTACATCATGCCCGTTGCCGACCAGATCGACAGGGAGAATAAAGTCCCGCCGGAGATCTTTAAGAAGATGTCCGAGCTGGAACTCTTCGGAATTCCCTTTTCCGAAGAGGTGGGGGGGACCGGCGCGGGCTATTCCTGCTACCCCCTGGCGGTGGAACAGATTGCCCGGGCTTCGGGCGGGGTCGCCCTGATCCTGTCGGTGAATACCCTGGCCGTGAGCGCCCTGAACCTCTTTGCGACCCCCGAGCAGAAGAAGCGCTACATGCCCCCCTGCTGCCGGGGAGAGAAGATCGCCTCCTTCGCCTTCACCGAGCCGGGAACCGGGTCCGATCCCAAGCAGATTACCACAACCGCGGTCAAGGATGGGGACAGCTATGTCATCAACGGAACGAAGCGCTTCATCTCCTGCGCCGACCTGCAGGGTCCTATCGTGATCTTTGCCAAAGACAACGAAACAAACTTTCCCACCGGCTTCATCATGGATAAATTTTGCCCCGGCTACAGCATTTCCGAGCCCTGGCACAAGATCGGGATGCGGGGCGGGTTGATAACCGACGTGTACCTGAAAGATGTGCGGGTCCCGGCGGACAGCATCCTGGGGCCCAAGGGGCAGGGGTATTGGGTTCTTCAAGCCGGAATCGCTTATGGAAAAGTGGGAGTCAGCAGCGGTGCTCTGGGGGGAATGCAGGCGGCATTGGAGCTCTCCATAAAATACGCCAAAGAAAAACAACACCGGGACAAGACCATCGCCAAATTCCAGGGCGTCCAGATGACCATCGCCAAGATCGCCGAGAAGACCGAAGCGGCCCGGTGGCTGGTCTACCGCCTGGGATACCTGGCCGAGAACCTGAAAGACCCCAGGGCCTTTGCCAAAGAGGCGGCGCTGACCAAGTCCTTCGTGACCGAAGCGGCGGTCGATGTGTCCCGGCTGGCCATTGCGGTGCACGGATCCTATGGGCTCATGGAAGACTACGCGGTTGGCCGCATCTACCGTGACCTGATCATCGGAGAACAGGTCGAAGGGGTCGCGGACCTGCAGCGGGTGATTACTGCCAGCCTGCTGCTGGGCTAATGCCTAAATGCGGGATAAAAATTTAACCGCAAAGATCGCAGAGCACGCTGAGATCAAAAAGGCCAAAGGCTTAAGGCCCGGGGACAAGAGAACAAGCATCCCCATTTTCAGTGCTTCCCGGCAAGCCATAATAGGCAAGCTTCTTTCCAGGAATGATCTCTGTGTTCTCTGCCTTCTCTTCGGTCATCCTCCTGTCTTCATTCGCAAAGGATACAGAGAAAAAAAGATTTCGATATCCCAAAAGGAGAAAAGAAGCACAAACCGCAGAGATACCGGAGCACGCAGAGAGGATGAAATATGAATAAAATGGTTTTTGTTTTTGTCTTTTTGAAGAAAACCCTCTGCGGTCTCTGCGTGCTCTGCGGTTAATATCTTTTTTACCTGCACCGGCCAGGGAACTTTTTATAATTTCTAAGCAATGCAAAAAAGAGAATATCTTGATGGAGAAATTTGAAGTCATTGTCGTAGGTGCCGGGCTTGCCGGCCTCTCCGCGGCCTATGCGCTGGCCCAAGAGGGTGTGGAAGTCGTGGTCATCGAGCGCGGCGACTATCCCGGGGCCAAGAACGTGACCGGAGGCCGGCTTTACACCCGGCCCCTGCAGAACTACCTGCCCGAGCTTTGGAAGGAAGCCCCCTTCGAGCGGCCGGTCACCAACGAGATCGTTACCCTGATTTCTTCCGACAAATCCCTCACCCTTCGGTTCCGGTCGGACGAATTCGCCCGCCCCCCGGCCCATTCCTACACCGTCCTTAGGGGAACGCTGGACCGCTGGCTCTCCAGGAAGGCCGAGGAAAAGGGGGCCATGCTGGTCACCAAAAACCGGGTAGATGACCTGCTGAAAAAAGACGGGAAGATCGTCGGGGTTCTGGCCGGGGGAGAGGAGCTCGGCGCCGATGTGGTGATCGCCTGCGACGGGGCTCTCTCCCTGATGGCCGAAAAAGCAGGACTGAGGTCTCCAGGCTCGCCGCACGATTACGCGGTGGGGTTCAAGGAAGTGATCGAGCTGCCCGCGCAGACGATCGAGGACCGCTTGGGTCTGAAAGGGCAGGAGGGGGCTGCCCAGCTTTTTCTGGGAGACCTGACCGGGGGTAAATTCGGAGGAGGGTTCCTCTACACCAATCGTTCCTCCCTTTCCCTGGGCCTGGTCATCCGGATCAAAGACCTGGCGGAAGGAAATCCTCTCAAGGAAGCTCCCACATTCCTGGACGAGTTCAAAGAAAGACCCGAGATCGCTCCCCTGATTGCCGGCGGGGAGATGGTCGAGTATTCCGGTCACCTCATTTCGGAGGCAGGGTTTTCAGGCCTCATCCGTCCTTTTGCCGATGGCTTGCTCGTCGCGGGCGATGCCGCCGGTTTTTCCCTGAACGTGGGGCTTACCGTCCGGGGGATGGAGTTTGCCGTAGCCTCGGGAGTTCTCGCCGCTCAGGCGGTAAAGCAGGCGAGAGAAAAGAAGGATTTTTCGGCAACGAGCCTTTCGGCCTATCAAACCCTGTTGGATGATAGCTTCGTCCTCAAGGATTTAAAGACCTTTCAGCATGCCCCGGCTTTCCTGGACAATCCCCGCCTTTTCCAGCACTATCCCCAGATGACGGGGGATCTGCTGCAGAGTCTATTCACCGTTGGACTGGAGCCTAAACAAAAATTCTCCACCACCATTCGGGAAAAGGTGAGCTGGAGCGAGGCCTGGGAGATTCTCAAGGATTTGCGGAAAGGACTGAAGGTATGAGCCCGACCCCCAATATGAAAGCCAAGCTGGGAAAGAATGTCTTCAAGCCGGGCAAGGAGAAGCACATCACCATCCGTCCCGGCTTCGAGAAGGACCCCCGCCTGAAAGCGGCCATCTATGCCTGCCCGGCCGGCTTGTATTCGGAAAACAGCAAGGGAGAGGTTGAGCTGGACATCGACGGCTGTCTCGAATGCGGCATCTGCCGGATTGTCTGCGGGACCGAGGTTCTGGACTGGAATTATCCGGTTGGGGGGGTGGGGGTCCAGTTCCGGTTTGGATAAAACAGCAGAAAGCAAGGAGCATGGAGCAGAGAGTTAAAGACAAAATAGTGCCCTGAGTCAAAAGTTGGGTGCCGAATTCAAAGAGAGGAGCGATGGCCCGGGCGAAGGCTCGCTGGGCTTGCCAAAATGAGGCGGTGGTCTCTCTTGGGTCAAGGGAGAACTTATAGCGATTCTTCCTGAATGGGATTTTATTTTGTTCTTACAAGGGCTTATCCCTATGGTCCAGAGTCTCCTTGCGGAATACAGGGGAACCCGATTTATTCGGGTTTGCTCCCGCCGATTTTGGCGGCGCCCATCGATCCTCCGCCCAGGCCATGGGAAAATGATGCACTGAATCTGTGACTCAGGACAACAGATTGATGTTTCGGTTTTCTCTATGCTCTATGCGCTGGAGGCGTTTTTATGAACATCGTGGTATGCGTCAAGCAGACCGTTGACCTGCAGCAGGTCCGCATCCGCAAAGAGACCCGGCAGCCGGTCCTGGAGAACATCCCCCTGACCCTGGGGGCCATCGACAAGAACGCCCTGGAAGAGGCCGTGCGGCTGAGGGAGAAGACCGGGGGAAAGGTCTTTCTTGTTTCCGTGGGCCCTGAGAACCTGGAAGAAACGATAAAGGAAGGACTGGCCATGGGCGCGGATGAAGCCATCCTGGTGACCAGCCCCGAGCTGGATGGGACGGAAAGCGCCAGGGCCGCCCTGCTGCTGGCCGGGGCGATCAAACAGATGGAGAACTTTGACCTGATTCTCCTGGGCGAAGGATCGGCGGACAACTATTCCGGCCAGGTAGGGCCGAGGCTGGCGGAGATTCTGGACCTTCCCCAAATTACCTATGCAAAATCCCTGGAAGTTGATGGGCGCAAGGTGAGAGCCGTCCGCAGCCTGGAAGATTTCCTGGAGGAGGTGGAGGCAGAACTCCCGGTCTTAATTTCGGTGGTCAGCGAAATCAATGAGGCGAGGATCCCTGCCGTAACCCAGATCCTGAGGGCCGGGCGAAAGCCAAAGAAGATTTTGAAGCCGGCGGACATTTCTTTGAAGATCGCCGAAGGGCGGTCGGTGGAGACCTTGAGCAATCTGGCCCCGGTCCAGGAAAGAAAGGGGATCCTTTTCAAGGAGGGATTGAAAGAACTGCCCGGCCTGGTTCAGGCCCTGAAAGAAGAAGGGGTGGGGAGGAAATAACATGGCTTCGATCCTGGTTTTCAGCGAGCGCGCAAGCCTGGTTTTTGAACTCCTCGGCAAAGCAAAAGAGCTCGGCGGGAAGATAGGCCTGGAATTGACGGCAGCGGCCTTCAACCCTGGGGACGCAGAGGCATACCTGAAACGGGGCGCATCGAAGGTGTTTTATTCCGATCAGGCAGAGGTGAAAAATTTCGAGGCCTCTATTTACGCCCAGGCCCTTGCCCAGATAGCCCAAAAGGCGGGGGCTTCCCTGATCCTCCTCGGGTCTACCCGCCGGGGAAAGGAACTGGCTGGAAGGTTGGCCCAGAGACTCCAGGCCGGCTGCCTTACGGATGTGAAATCTATTGAGTTGAAAGAGGGAAAGGTCATCTGTGTGCGCAACGCTTTCGGGGGAGCCACGGAGGCGACACAGGCGATCGCGACTTCAGCTCAAGTAATCGCCCTTATGCCCAGGGCCTGTGAACCAACCCCCGAGGGGGAGAAGAAAGGCGAGATCGTGACCCTCCATCTGGAACTCAAGCCCTCCCGGGTCAAAGTCGTAAAAAAATCAGAAAAAGATCCGGGAGCGGTGGATATTCAGGGTGCCGAGATCCTGGTCTGCGTGGGAAAGGGCCTATCCAGGCAGGAAGATTTGAAGATGATCGAAGAACTGGCCCAGGCGCTGGGGGGATTGGTGGCCTGCAGCAAGCCCCTGGCCACGGACCTGAAGTGGCTGCCGGAGAGCCGGATCGTCGGCCTCTCCGGAAAAATCGGCAAACCCCGCCTGGCTCTCTGCCTGGGAATATCAGGCCAGGTGCAGTTCAGCGTAGGCATCCGGGAGGCCAAGACGATCATGGCCATCAACACCGACCCCAACGCCTACATTTTTCAGATCACTGATTACGGCCTGATCGCCGACCTGCACCAGGCTGTACCCCAATTGACCGCAGCCATTCGGGGTTAATGGATAAGAACTCACTTTCTTTTTTAAAGGTTTTCTCCCATTCGAGTGGCTGGAAAATATACCGAAATATTCTCTGCCCAGGGGGTGCATCCCGTACATGGCGGGACAGAATCGGCGGGAGCCATCCGGATTCCGGAGCGATTGATTGCCTTCCGCAAGGCACCTGTCCCCGACCCCCTTTCGCAAAACCGAATCCCTGGTCCGATCCGGCCAACAAAATCATGATCAGACGCGAACCCATGAAAGAACAAACGCCTCATTATGTCCCGCCAGGGGCGGGATGCGCCCCCTGGGCCCCTCCCGAATCCCCTTGCAGTGGCAACGAGCATGCCGGGCGATGGAAAATCGACCAAAACTACCCACTCGATTGGAAGAGGAGCTAAAATTTAAATATGATCCTTTGAAAGGGGAAGATTTATGGAATCAACGAAGCCGGAATGTGCGAAATGCAGAATCCCTTACCGTGAAAAAATCTGCCAATCTCCGCAGGGACATGGACCGGCATTCTGCCCGACCCTGAAGTGGAAAGAATTGGTCGAAAAAGCGAATGTCGAGTATGCCAAACCGGGGATCCAGGAATTCGCACGAAAGGCTTCCATTCAGGAGGCTGAATGCTATGCCGAACGGGACCGAAGACCCTACGTGCTTCACCCGGTCAAACCACGGGTTCAAGAGACATGTGAATTCGCCCATAAAATGGGATATAAGAAAATCGGCATTGCTTTCTGTTCGGGGCTTACCCTGGAAGCGCGATACCTGAGCCAAATCTTGGAAAAGCAAGGTTTCGAAGCTGTTTCTGTTTCCTGTAAGGTCGGTTGCACTCCCAAAGAAACGATCGGGATCAAGGAGGAAGAGAAGATTTATATCGGGAGCTTTGAGGCCATGTGCAGCCCCATCGCCCAGGCCATGGTTCTTAATGAGGAAGAGACGGATTTCAATATCCTTATCGGTTTATGTGTCGGCCACGATTCATTATTTCTAAAATATTCCAAAGCCTTATGCACGGTATTGGTAACCAAGGACCGGATCCTGGCCCATAATCCGGCAGCGGCTTTCTATACCATGGGCTCCTATTACGAGCGCCTGATGAGGGAGGGTTTTTGAAAGGAAGAGTCATCGTGCTCTGCCGTGGGAAAAGAAGGGTTACCCCAAAGAAGAGGGGGTTCCGGACGGTTTGAAGAATGCAAGGGGTTGGCGCGAATGGACAAAGCAGGAAGGTGGGGGCGGATAATTCCGAAACGGAAGACCCCCTCTTAAGGCAGAAACAGCGGAATTAACGGAATTAGGTCCCCCCTTTTATTAATTTCATGAACACGGACAAAAGTACTTTCGGCCTTTCTGCAAGACGGGCTCATGAATACATGGAAAGATTGGTTATAGATCCCGGCGCTTGCTGGCGTGCAGAATGGTCATCCCGATAATTGCATCTCCCTCATAGCGAATGATCACATCATCATCGGTCAACTCGCTATCCGTGGCATGGCTCGGCTTTTTGAAATTTATATAGAGAACATCCGCTTCAGCATCATAAGATGACCAAAGATACTTTTGGGGCGCCGATTTAACCGCTGGAATTAATTTAAGGTAGTCTTGGATCATTTTTCGGGCCATAGTTGTTTCCTCCGGTTGAGGGACCGTATCCTACTGGTCACAAAGGCGGTAATTACGAAACCATCGTCTTCCGATTCCCGATAGACCACAACAAGGAACTTTTTTCTGGAAATCTCACGTAATGCCAGAAGTTCCCCTGCGCTGCCCCGCAAAATCCGCGAGGGGCTAGCGAGGGCCTCCAATACTTCAAAGCGCATACCCGCTAATTCACAATGCTCTTCGATGATATGAGCCCATCGTTCATCGGTCAGTCGGATAGGGAATTTGTTCTTTGAAAAGACCGTTTCAGCCAAGGCGCGCCTTCATGATATTTTAATCTATAATAGCACAATTAGAGGCCACCTCATAGATGAATACTCCCTTATCTTTTCGCCAAAGGGCCCTCTAGATTTTCGTTGACAAATTCTTCATTTTATATTGCTTATCAACTAGCAGTATAAGCCAAATAAATCAGTCAACCCAATAGCCTAACCTCTAACCTTCTGGAGGAAGTCATGAGTAAGGATTTCCAGAAGGTCCCTTTATAAGGCCTCGGGGGAGGAATTTTGTCCTCCCGGGGCCTCTCAATTTTTCCTCATTCAGCTTTGAAACCCTGGACAACGAGGCATCTTTTGCCCGCTTGGCCCTGGCAGTAAGAAAAGTCCCCAAATCCCAGAAGATCTAGCCGAATCCGGGCCAACGGAGATCTCTATAATGCAATGCCCAAAATGCCAATTTGAGAATTCCGAGCAGGCGAAATTTTGTGGAGAATGTGGGGCTAAATTAGAAAGGATCTGCCCGAAGTGCACATCCCCTAATCCTCTCCAATTCAAATTCTGCAGCGAGTGCGGTCAGAATTTAATGGCTCCTTTTCGGCCGCCTCCCAAAGAACTTTCCTTGGATCAGAAGTTGGCCAAGATCCAGAAGTATCTCCCCAGGGGAATTACTGAAAAAATCCTATCTCAAAGGGATAAAATAGAGGGCGAGCGCAGGCAGGTCACGGTGATGTTTGCGGACATTCAAGGCTTCACCCCCCTGGTGGAGAGATTGGGTCCGGAAGAAGCCTACTCGGTCATGGACCAGGTCTATGAGATTTTGATTCACAAGGTGCATGACTACGAAGGAACCGTGAATGAGATGACCGGGGATGGGATCATGGCCCTTTTTGGAGCCCCGATTGCTCTTGAGGATGCCCCTCAGCGGGCCATCCGGTCAGCGTATGCCATTCATCGGGAGGTCTTGAATTTCAGCGAGAAGTTGAAGAAGGAGAAAGGTTTAAGTCCCATCAGGATGCGAGTTGGAATCCATACAGGTCCTGTGGTTGTGGGTACCTTGGGTAATGATCTGCGAGTAGAGTTCAAGGCGGTAGGGGACACTGTAAATCTAGCTTCTCGGATGGAGGGTTTGGCTGAGCCGGGCACAACCTACGTCACCGAAGATACCTTCAAACTCACTGAAGGGTACTTCCGGTTTGAGGCTCTGGGAGAGAAATCCGTTAAAGGAAAAGAGGGCCAGGTTAAGGTCTACCAGGTGATTGCCCCCAGCAGCAGGAGGACGAGGTTTGATGTGAGTGCCGAGCGGGGGCTGACTCCTTTCGTGGGCAGGGAACGAGAGTTGGAACTACTATTGGATGGTTTGGAGCGAGTTAAAGAAGGAAGGGGCCAGGCCTTTTCGATTATGGGGGAAGCCGGGGTAGGAAAGTCCAGGCTTTTGTATGAATTCAGAAAAGCAATTGCCAATCAAGATATGACTTTTTTGGAGGGGAAATGCCTTTCCTACGGCCGAAGTACGGCCTATTACCCCATCATCGATATCCTGAAGTCGAATTTCAATGTCCGGGAGGAGGATGGGGATTTTGAGATTCGAGAAAGGGTCAAAAAAGGTTTGGAGGTTTTGAAGGTTGAGCAAGCCTCCACTCTTCCATACTTTCTAGAACTCCTGTCAGTCAAAGACAGCGGTCTTGAGAACATCTTCATGAGTCCGGAGGGAAAAAAGGACCGAATCATCGAATCTTTAAAGCAAATTATCCTGAAAGGTTCAGAGATACGTCCCTTGATCATGGCCATTGAGGACCTTCACTGGGTCGATAAGAGTACAGAGGAGGCCTTGAAATACTTTTTGGAGAGCATTCCCGGGGCGAGAATCCTTCTCATATTCACGTATCGGCCTGAGTTTGTGCATACCTGGGGCGGGAGGTCCTATCACAACCAGATCACATTGAACCGGCTCTCCAACCGGGAAAGCCTTTTCATGGCGGCGCATCTTTTGGGAATCCAGGAGATTGACAAGGACCTGGAGAAATTGATCTTGGAGAAGACGGAGGGCGTGCCCTTCTTTATCGAGGAACTGTTGAAGTCCCTGAAGGATCTAAAGATTATCGAGAGAAAGGATGGCAAATATCAGCTGGCCAAAGAAGTCCAGTCTGTAGCCATTCCATCTACCATACAGGATATGATCATGGCCCGGGTAGATTCGTTGCCCGATGGCACCAGAATGGTTCTTCAGACTGGATCGGTCATCGAAAGAGAGTTCACCTATGATTTGGTCAAAAGGGTAACCGGCCTCTCCGAAAAGCAGTTGCTTACTCACCTGTCTTCTTTAAAGGATTCAGAACTTCTCTATGAGAGAGGCATATATCCTCAGACTTCTTATATCTTCAGGCATGCCCTGACACGGGAGGTAGTTTATGACTCGATTTTGAGCAAAAAGAAAAAGGAGCTTCATGAAGAAATTGGTAATGTTAGCGAGGAAATGTACAAAGACAACTTAACGGACCACTATGGAGTCTTAGCCAGTCATTTAATTGCAGGTGAGAATTTTGAAAAAGGAGCGGAGTATTCCAGGCTGGCGGGGAAGAAGGCGGAGAAAGCTGCTTCATTTCCCGACGCCATTGCCCATGCCCAAAAGAGAATCGTTTGCCTTGAAAAGCTGCCCATGAGTGAGGAGGAGCAAAAGAAAATTATTGATGCCCGGACAATTCTTGGCTTCAACCTCGTTGACCTGAATCGTTTTATTGAGGCCAAAGAGGCCATCGACCCGATTATTGATTTGGCGATAAAGCAAGATTATAAAAGAAGGCTTTGCCAGATTAAAACCATTAAAGGCATATATCATTATATGCTGGAAGAGGATTTTCCAGCAGCATATCAAGCTTTTGAAGAGGCGCTAAAGATATCGGAGGAAATAAAAGACATCCTAGTTTCGTTTTATGCAAGCCATTTTTTCGGGATTGCTTTAAGCTACAACTGTGAATTTGATAAGGCTAACTCCTTTATGAAAAGAGCTCTTGATATTATCATCCCAACAAAGAACCCGTGGGGGATTGCAATAACCAAAGGGATTTTAGCTCATTACTGTTATTTCTACCCAGGAAGAATGGATTTAGGATTCCAGACCTCCACTGAAACTGTTCGTATAGCTGAAGAGAGTGGGGATATTTATTCTAAAGCAATTGGCTACGCAGTCCACGGAGCTTCGTGTTATTGGAAGGGGGTCTTGGAAGAAGCAGAGAAATATCTATTAAATGCATTGGAATTTTGCGAAAGGCTCAATGAAAAAATTTATAAATCAATGGCCCATGCTAGCTTGGCCATGATTTATTTTGAAATGGGCGATTTCGCCAAATCGAAAGATCAATATGAAAAGGAAGGTAGGCTGCTGGAATATAATCGAGTATTTCCTTCCTGGGTGGGATGGGCAAAAGTGGGGTCGGCAAGATCAAGAGTGATGAATAATGACAAAGATGTGGATTTAGGATCTTTATATGCTTATTCACGAAATAATAAAATAAAAGTAGCCGAAGGCTGGATTTCAAGGTACATCGAAGAAATTCTATTGAATATCGATGATCAGCACCTGCCTGAAGCCGACAAGTGGATCCAGAAAGCGATCGAGGCGGATCAAAGGAATGGCACGAGGTTTAACTTGGGAAAAGATTATGCCCTTTATGGTGAATTGTAAAAAAGAGAAGGAGATCGGGTGAAAGCCCGGGAGAATCTCGGCAAGGCCATAGAAATTCTGAAAGAATGCGGCGCCGATGGATGGGTGAACAAATATGAGAAAGAACTGGCCTTACTTTCGTGAGGATTTTTCCAATCTTCGTCTCCCCCCATCACCAGGGGAAGGTGTTAAAAAATCGTTTTAGTTCTTTTTCATGTCATTACGGCAAAACCTGTCCCTGCAGGCTTTAAGCAGGGAGCCGGAATAAAGTGTTTCCAAGGCATTACGAACTTACTGGACCCCGGTTTTCACCGGGGTGACGGCTGAAAACCAATTTTTCCACAGCTTCCAGGCGGAAAAGGAGCGGGGTAGAGGACTAGAGAAATGATGGGAGATAAAAGACGCGCCTTGGGTTATCTGTGCCGTTCCAGCCACTGAGCCATATCGTTCATTACCTGCTTATAGTCAAGGTCGTTGTGGGCCTCGTGATAGCTTCCTGGATAAATCTTCATTTTCTTATCGGGGAAAGTGATCTTCTCAAAAAAGTTTCGGGTCCCATCGGGTGAATTCAGGGGATCGGAGCCGCCGTGGATCATGAGAAGGGGAATGCTCACCTCTGCCGGGTGGGTCTTTACCCACTCTATGGTCTTCAGAATCTCCGTTCCCCAGCGGACGGTTGTTTTCCCATGAACCAGCGGGTCGGCTTGGTAGGCTTTCACCACCTCCATGTCTCGGGAGATCCCCTTGGGGTCAAGGCCCAGGGGCATTGAAAAGCGGGGCCAGACTCGCGATAAGACACGGGCCAGCAGCACCAGGAAGGGCTTGGCCACCCCCACGGGTTCAAGAGGGGATCCGCTGATGATGGCGCCGCGAAGCCCTGTCGGGTCCCGGAGGATATAATCCAGGGCGATCAGGGCGCCCATGCTGTGCCCCAGCATGAAAACCAGCTGTTTCGGCTCTTGCTTGAATATCATGTGCAGGAAGTTCTCCACATCCCCCCGGTACTCCTCCCATGATTCGATATGCCCCCGTTGACCGGGGGATCGGCCATGCCCCCGAAGGTCGAACCCATAGATTTCATAGCCCTGGGGAACCAAGTGGCTCACCACATTCATGTATCGCCCGCTGTGTTCTCCGAACCCGTGAATAATCGCCAGGGCGGCCCGGGACCTTCCCTCTCCCCGCCAGGACTGGCAAAATAGCTCAAGACCGCCCACTCCTTGAAAGGATCCTTCCTTATTTTCCATCGATCCCCCTGATTGAACCTACGAATACAAAGGAATGAATTGCGGGACAAAATAGGCGCTGGTCGCTCCGATGTCCACGGGGTTCCGGGTGGAGGCTCGCCCGGGCATCACCAGGGTTTGCACCTCCGCTTGAATCTTTTCGTCCGCCGAACTCGCCCCGATTTTACTCTTTTTCAGGGTGATTGGAAACGGGAAAAACGGGCAGACTCCTTCAGGTATTTTTAGGCAATCGGAAAGTGTCCAAGTTTTTGGCCAAAAGAAAAAGGATCCGGCAAATGCCCGGAATCCCGGGTCGGCTAGATTAATCCGTGTTCCTCGAGGTAGGATCTTCCTCTTTTAGCCATGTTGTAGCGGACATGACCCATGCCGGCTGGACTGGCGTACACATAATTCCCCTCGATCAGCCTTTTCAAGTGGGGAAGGATCTTTTTCTCTTCCGTACGAAAATGCTCCGCCAGGACCGTGGAGGTATAACCGAAACCGTCACTCAGAACCTGCAGGATCTGTACAGGAAAGGACTCGAGGGGCCGATCGGCGGTCTCTCTCCGTCCCCCGGGGCGAGAAAAGTCGGCTACCCCTGGTTGGATGGTTTCCATGACTTGATTGAGTTCCTGCCTCATCTGCCGGTACTGGACGGCGGGCAGTTCCGATACGCCGAGTTCCTTCGCCAGGGTCATAAAAAGTTGCTGGCCGAAATCCCTCTGCTCCAAATCAAACCCGTGAAAGATGGACAGGGGCTCGGGAAGCTCTTCTCGGCTGATTCCCGAATAGCATACCGGGATGATGGATATTTTCCTGACCCAGGCGCATCCGGCTTCGAAGGAAAGCCAGGGTTTCTGAATGGAGTGGGAACTGCAGAGAAGGATGAGGGCTTTTATTTCTTCCAGGGCCTGTTCGTTTTCCTCCAGATATTGGGCCACCGCCGGGATGCTATCGGGGTCCGTGCTGACCATGACCTCGCAATAGTCGGGGAAGGCCGATTCGATCCATTTTTTCAATACCATGGCGACTTGGAACTCTTCCTGGATATGGGTGATGAATATTTTCATCGGGGGGTCCTTCCACGAAGTCGCATTCTTTAAGTTGAATTATAAAGAAAATGGCCGGGACATGCAACAACCCCTTTCCCTCTATTTCGGATTGCGGATTCTTGGGGGTTTCTTTTTCAATCCCCATTCCTCAATCCCCATTACTCAATTTGGAGGAAGAGGCCTAAATTCTTGACTTTCCAAGGGAAGCGGGTTATTTTTGACCCAGGATGGTTCAGCGCGCTTTAGCCGCAAGCCAGATCCCTCGTTAAGGTTTCCTGATTCTTTTCCTGTAGCTATGTGATCTTGGCGTGTACTGGGTTTCATCGTTTTTTGGGTCGCGCCTCTGCGGCACCGTGTTCTCTGCGGTGAATATTGAATGGATAAAAGGAGGATCCGATGAGCGCCGAGAAAAAGCTGAAAGACCTGGGAATCACCCTTCCCACGCCGGCCCAGCCCGTCGCCAACTACGTGCGTGCAGTGAAGGCGGGAAATCTTCTCTTCGTTTCCGGGCATGGACCCTACTCTGACGGAAAGATCAAGACCTCCGGAAAGGTGGGAAAGGAACTGACCGTCGAAGAAGGATACCAGGTGGCCCGCAACGTGGGCCTCAATTGCCTGGCTTCGGTCAAGGCCTCGGTGGGAGACCTGGACAAGGTCAAACGGGTCGTCAAGCTGCTGGGCATGGTCCATTGCACCGAGGATTTCAAAGAGCAGCCCAAAGTGATCAACGGATGTTCGGATCTTCTGGTAGAGATCTTTGGGGAGATCGGAAAACATGCCCGGTCGGCGGTGGGGATGCAGGCCCTTCCCAACGGAATCCCGGTGGAAATCGAGATGATCCTGGAAGTGGCTTGAATACAATTCGCCTTCGCAGCAACCAAAAGATTTTTATTGGACACAGATGAACACAGATAAAGACAGATAAGAATGCCAAAAATTCAAAAAGGCCTTTATCGATTTTGACTCCGAAATCCGCACGGGCGCGCGGCAGCGCGCCCCTACAAACTCCGAACCTTTTTGGACACGGATGAACACGGATACACACGGATGAAGCAGGAAGGGCAGGTCCAAATCTGCTCTTACTGACAACGAACCGTGATATGATCTGGGGAGGGGAGATGATCCGAAAGAAGTTCGAAGATATTCAGATCAGAGAAAAAGTTAGCTTCGGCAAAACCATTACCGAAGCCGACGTTTTTGCCTTCGCCGGTATCACGGCGGATTTCAACCCGATCCACGTGAACGCAGAGTTCGCCCAAAAGTCTTTTTTTGGAAAGCGGGTGGCCCATGGAATGCTCACCGCCAGTCTGATCAACCAGACCCTGACCAACATCGGGGGACTGGGAACCATTCACCTGACCCAGACGGTGAAATTCCTGGCCCCGGTCTTCATCGGAGACACGGTTACCGTCGTTTCCGAGGTCGCCGGCAAGGACCCGGCAAAGAATCGGATGACGGTGAAATCCTCGGTCACCAACCAGGAAGGGAAAGCCGTCCTCGAAGGGGAAGCCCTGATCATGATGCCCAAGTAAAAATAAGGAGGAAGGATGGCCAAGTACAAGGTGATCGCCAGAGCGAAAGACAGCAAATGCCCCCTGGTGAAGGTGGGGGATTCGATCGTGATCGAAAACAATATGTTGAACCTGAAAGAGTCGAAGAACGTATGCGTCGTTGCCCTCGGCGCCATCCAGTATTCTCTGTTCATGATGGGCAAGGCCAAAGATCCCAAGGATTTCGGGCGGGATCAGGTCTACACCCTGCAGTGCCCCGACCCGGATACCCGGGTGATCTTTGAGATCACCCGGCAGAGAATGGAAGAATAACCAGCGGTCAGCCATCAGCCATCAGCTTTCAGCAGGAATAAGAAACCTTCGTAAGCAGGGGGGAATTCTCGGTAATGGCCACGCTGCTCGAATTGGAGGAAATGGTCCGTCGCCACAAGGAAGGCGAGGACCCCTTCGAACTGGCCATTGAAAAGTGGGTCCGCATCCGGGATTTCCTCAAGCGGAAAGCGGACCCGGACCGGTACCGGCAGGCCTTCCAGTGCGGTTCGACCAAGATCATCTTCTGCCTGGACTACAAAGATCATTGCCCCTTTTGTCCGCTGGAAAAAATCTGCTTCGACGGACAGAGCCTCTATTACCAGATTATGCGCTCCCTCCAGGTCTATTCCCTGGCCGGAGCGCTCCTTCCCCGAGAGCCTCTCATCGAGCTCATCGAATCCTACATCCGGGACCTTCATGGCTACCGGGATGAATGGCTGAAGAAGAGCCACTGACCTGCGATTGCGGGTTTCGGATTGCGGATTTCGGAATGGAAAGACCCGAATTCTCTCCGCAATGCCTGAGTCGTGGCCCGGGGGCAAGGGCCTTGCACGCAGAAAGTATCGGCCGGGTGAGCCCTTTTCCCGGGGACTCCGCTCGACTTCCGCAGAAAGCGGCGGGCCTCGGGCGACCCGGCGGGTCGCCCCTAAGGGGTTCAACCTAGGGATGTATCTCTAAGGCTGTGCCCGCCCGTTCCATGGAATCAAAAACGCCTCATAGTTTCTGCGTGCAAGGCCCTTGCCCCCGGGCCGGGCAACAGAAGGAAGGCCAACAGGCCCTTAATTGATGGTGAACTTTCCTTCGTAGGTGTAATTCATGACCAGCGCGGTGGCAAGGGCCGTGAATTCGATCAGCTTGCGTGACTGCCGGTGGGGACTGAGGTTGAGGCTGAGTTCTCTCGCCCGATCTCTCAGCTTATCCATCAAGGCGTTCACCGAAGAGCTCTTTTCTCCGGTCCAGTGGGAAATCATCCCCACCATGTGGTTCCGGTTTTTGTCGATGAAGCCTGCGGCCGGAATTCGTTTTTCTCCCTTCCCGTTGGTACTGAATATTTCCATCAGGACATCATCCACATATCCCTGGGCTTTCTGCCGGTACCTTTCTTCGCTTTTATTGTAATGTTCCAGGAGAGTCAGGTTGAGGCTGCCGATAGGGTTAACCAAACCTCCGTTGGTCACCAGGGGCCTCTTCGGGCCGATTTCCTTCATCAGCCGGTCCACGTACTTGAGCTTCTTTAGCGCGCTCCAGTTGCGGTATTTTACCCGCCAATTGGATCGAGGGGTAAGCCAGACGGCGAAGGTTTCGGCAAAATCCTCATCCGGGTGTTTCTGCGCATAGATCCTGCCGGCGTAGGAACCGACTTGCTGGTAGAGGTGTTTTACGAACTGCCGGGACTGGGGGTTGGGGCGGAAGAAATCCCGGTAGGGTTCATCGAACCGTCCGAAGGTCTCCTTCCATTCGCGTAACGCATAGAGACGATAGGCATAATTGATGGCATGCCCCGCTTCATGACGGAAAGTCATCATAAGCTCATGCTCGTCTTCCAGGTCTCCGTTCATCCGGTCCTCGATCTGGGAAAGGACCGGGTTGGCGTAGTAAAAAGGGATCCCGATCACCGGAACCCGATCGGGGCAACCCCACGTATCGGTTAGGTAAAATTTTGGTTTAAAGCGGATCCCCTTCCGTTCCAGCTCTCCGTACAGGCGGGACCTGATTTTTTCTATAGCAGAGCCTTCGATTTTCAGGCCCAGTTCGCTGATCGGTTTGTTCCATTCCATCAGCCTGGTTTCCCAGTTATTCAAAATCTCTTTGGCGCTGCTTGACATAACTGCCACCCCTCGAGATTCGGGAGAATCTGAAAGGTTTTGATATTAATAGATTTTTTCGGCCGGGGAAATTGGGAAAACCATGGAAGGGCTTTTCTCTTTTTCTCAGTCCCTTATTAACATAGAGGATAAGGATTCCTTTGTCAAGAATTATGGCGAAAAAATAATATTTAATAATATCAAAGAGTTAGGATGATATTCTGGAGAGAAACCTTTTCCGGATCGGGGGGGCCACCAGGGCCGCAATGAGCGTTTTCAAGATGTCTCCGGGGAGGAAAACCAGAAAACCGGCCATAAAGACCGAGGATAAAGGAAAGGGTTTATGAAGAATGAGATTCAGGTTGAGATAAAGATAGGAAAGGCCAAAGAGGTAAATAACCCCCTGCCCCAGTATCAGGGAAGCCAGGATTCTTGCCGGAGAAGGGCTTTTTTCATCCTCCAGGATCTTCCCGATGACAAAAGCGCCGGGAACGAAACCCAGAAGGAATCCAAAGGAAGGTTGCAGGATATAAGCGGGCCCTCCCCCCTGAGCAAAAATGGGAAGTCCCATCAACCCGAGCACCAGATAAAGAACTTGGCTCAAAGCCCCCCTCCGGCTGCCCAGGATCAGGCCGGCGAACATGACCACCAGGGTCTGCAAGGTAAAGGGGACATGGGGAATGGGAATTTTGATGAAAGCCCCGACGGCCGTAAGGGCAGCAAAAAGGGAGACCAAAACCGTGTCCGTGGCCCTCTTCAACATTCACCTATCATATTCGACCCTTTCCCGCTCTGTCAAATCACTCAGGGAGCTTCCCTTTAGTATTCGCCAAATAGGCACAAGAGGAATTAAATACCAGGCGGTGCCCGGCCCGAAAGCAGGGGCATTGGGCAGAAAAAGCAGCGCCCCTCTAATTTCGGATTGCGGATTTGGGATTTCGGATCTCTTTTTGCTTTTCTTTTTCAATCCGAATTCCGCAATCCGCATTCCGCATTTCAATTGATCCCCTGCGGGATTTTGGTATAAACTCTTGATATATAAAGATAGTGATCAGCTTTCAGCGGTCAGCAAGAACTGGATGGTATTTAGAAAGGGGGAAGAGCTTATGGGGAGCGAACTGAAGAGCGCGTGGGAACTGGCCATGGAGAAAACCCAGAAAATGGGCGGGGACAAGGTCCCTTCCCTGAGTTCCGATGAGAAAGAGGAAATTGCGGAAATCCGCAAGGTGTACGAAGCGAAATTCGCCGAGGTGGAGATTTTGGTCCAGGACCAGGAAAAAAAGAACCTCGATCTGGACCGGCTGCGGCGGGAAAGGGACCAGAAGATTGAGGCGGTTTACGAAAGGGCGAAGAAAAGATAGTGTTTATCCGTGTTCATCCGTGTCCCCATAGAAGCGGTGAAAGGTGAGAGGCTAGGGGTAAGGGGAATAAGGTTTTTTTCTTGTTTTTAATCCATTATTTTATCTGCGTTTATCTGCGTAAATCTGGGTCCCATAATATTGATAATGAGGAGGGGGTATGCCCCGGATGACCGGAGGAGAAGCCGTTGTTGAAGCATTGAAGAAGGAAGGAGTGGAATACCTTTTTTCCCTCCCCGGGGTGCAGATCATGGGTGTTTTTGACGCCCTCTACGGGGAGAAGGACCTCCGCCTGGTTGTGGTGCGGCATGAGCAGACCGCTCTCTACATGGCGGACGGTTATGCCCGGGTAACAGGAAAACCGGGCGTGGGCCTGGTCGTCCCGGGCCCCGGAGTGCAGAATGCCCTTGCCGCGGTGGGAACGGCTCATGCCTGTTCTTCACCGGTGCTCCTGCTTGCCGGGCAGGTCGAAAGCAGAGACCTGGGAAAGGATGGGGGAGCGCTCCACGAGGTGAATGATCAGCTCGACATGGTCCGCCCGGTAACCAAATGGTGCAAACGGGTGATGAAGGTGGAGGAGATCCCCGGGGCGATTCGGGAGGCCATGCGTCAGATGAGGACAGGCCGGCCCCGCCCCACAGAAGTGGAAATTCCCTGGGACACCATGCGATCCAGCGGGGAAGTGGAGTTCTCCCCCGGCGAGGCCCTGCCGCCCGCAGTGGCGGATCCGCAGGACCTGTCCCGGGCTGCGGAGCTTCTGGTTAAAGCGCGGAAACCGCTCATCTGGGCCGGGGGAGGAGCGATCGTCTCGGACGCCTCCGCCGAGTTGAAAGACCTGGCTGAAACCCTGGGGGCCCCGGTGGCCATGACCGCCCAGGGCAAGGGAGCGATCCCGGAGAACCATCCCCTTTCCCTGGGGGGCGCTTATTACGGTTTTGGTCCCGTCCGCTGGGCCATGTCCGGCGCGGATGTGGTCCTGACCGTGGGCACGCGCATTACCTGGCAGCAGGGGCGGCCTTCAACCGCCCTGAAGCCTCCCCAGAAACTGATCCAGCTGGACGCAGATGCCTCCATGATCGGAAAGAATTATCCGGCCGAAGTGGCCCTCGTGTCCGATGCCAAGGCCGCCCTGAAGGCGCTGGCGGGTGAACTCCGGAAAATGAAGGTCGAAAAGGGACGGTGGAGCTCATCGGAACTGGAACAATGTCGGGAGAATCACCGGAAGTGGCTCCAGGAAAAGGTCCCCCTGCAGTTTCAAATCGTCAAAACGCTGAGGAAGGAATTGGAGGACGACGCCATCTTCGTGTGCGGGGTGACCAACATCGGCTACTGGGCCAACCTGGCTTATGAGGTCAGGAAGCCCCGCACCTTTATCACCTCCTCTTATTTCGCGACCCTGGGATTCTCATTTCCCACGGCCCTGGGTGTAAAACTGGCCGCCCCGGATCGGCAGGTGGTCTGCGTGGTGGGGGACGGGGGGTTTCTCTATGCCTGCGCGGAGCTGGCCACGGCGGTGCGGTATGGAATCAACCTGGTGACGATCGTCTTCAACGACCAGGCCTTTGGCTCCACGAAAAGCGACCAGGTGGTGAACTTCAAGAGCAGGATCGTGGGAACGGAAGTAACCAATCCGGATTTCGCCAGGCTGGCCGAAATTTTCGGGGCCAGAGGGTTCAAGGCTACTCCGGAACAGTTGGGAAGGACCCTGCGGGAGGCCCTGGCCAGCAAACAACCCGCGGTAATTGAAGTCCCGGTCCCAACCATGATTGCTCCCTTCCAGATGTTTGAGTAAAAAAGGTCAGAGGAAAAAAGCTCAAAGCTGAAAGCTCATAGCTCAAAGCTCATAGGTCATGGGTAATGGGGAGGAGGGTAAAGGCTCGGTAGGCAGGAACCTGGAATCAGGAGGTAAGAATCAGGATACAGGATACAGGACCCAGCACCCAGGACTCGACACCCGACACCCGACACCCAACACCCAGTCCCCAATACCCAATACCCAGTACCAAGTACTATACGACTTACCAACTAGGCAAATGACCGCTTAGATGACTTTTTTGCTAGGAGGCAGAATGCGTCAGAGGATTAAGATTCAGCGGATCGGAATCCTGACCGCAGGGGGCGATTGCCCGGGCTTGAACGCGGTGATCCGGGCGATCGTAAAGACAGCCATCTTCAGGTACGGCCTGGAGGTGGTCGGCTTTTCAGACGGCTACTCCGGGGTGATCCATAACCAGGCCAGAATCCTGGAATCCAAAGATGCTTCCGGGATTCTTCCCCGCGGCGGAACGATTCTGGGGACTTCCAACCGGGACGATCCTTTCCGTTTTCCCGTGGTCGTGAAGAATCAGAAGTTATTTAAAGATGTCTCCGAACAGGCGATCCGAAACATCAAGAAGAATAGGGT
>Ga0111180_1014_pt1 | contig 36792 bp, 38 predicted proteins | sample DeeMarSWOR324_28_FD_80237 | JGI IMG/M metagenome (GOLD analysis project Ga0111180, IMG submission 80237) | Deltaproteobacteria bacterium SM23_61
CCACGGGATCCACCCCAAAGTGGTAGCTCTGCCCGAAGGGCTGGGCCACTGGGAGTTGGGGAAGATTGCCCGGGCAAAGAGATATAGGAGCAGCGATTTTGACACCCACGAGCTCTGGTGGGAAGAGCAAGGAAATGGGGTCCACCCAAACAGAGTGATTCCCGCCCAATTCGATCCGGCTGGAGGGGGGGCGGCGAGGAATGATACCGTAGTCACCTTAACCAAAGTCTGACTGAAGATATTTGGATATTTCCCCTGCCATCCCCTCCGCTCTGGCGGGGAAGGTGAGGGTGGATCAAAGATCAAAGGGAGTTTAGATGCGTCTCCCTTACCACGGGGGAAGAGGAGGCGCCGGGATAGAACCTTACATTCGACTCCGAGGACAGGCCATGAAAATTCCAGCCATACCGAAACTCTCCAAGCGCACCTGGGCTTTGATCGTCTGTGTCTTGGTGATCCTGGCGGCCATTCCGGGCCTCGGGTTGGTCCGGTTTACCACCAGCCACCCCTTCTTCTGCATGAGCTGCCATAAGAATCAAGAGCCTATCGCCATGTGGGCCCCCTCGCGAGCCCATCCGTCATCGGTGGGCTGCGTGGATTGCCATACGCCCGAGGGAGGAATTACCCTTTCCCATACTTTTTCGGCCAGCGACGATTTGATGAACCAAAGATGCCTGAGCTGCCATCCCACCAATCCGGCGGGAGAGCAGATGGATCTAGACAAGGTAAGGATCGTAAAAATTTCCCACCAACAGCACGAGAAGGAGAAGGCCCTGTGCATCGACTGCCACCGCAATGTAGAACACGACAAGGGGACTCCCCGGACCAACCGGCCCACCATGGAGACCTGTTACCAGTGCCACGAGGCCCATCCCCGGACCCAGGCCTGCGACACGTGCCACCCCATCAACCTGGTCTACACGAAAAAATAAGACGCCTAGGGGCGATTCACGAAAAACCCTATTTTAAAACCGCTCTCCTTCATTAATTTACATCCATTTCCCAATCTGCTATTATTGCTCTAACCTGTTTTGGATTATCTATCCCGGCATAATGCCTACATCCCTATTGCTCTGCCCGGCTGTGGTGTTAAATCTTTAATTTTTTTTGCAATTTTTTGGATCTTTATCCGGATGTGCCCGTTTTCATCCGGCCCCATTCGGTCTTTTTTTGTTCAATTCTTTGGCCAATAGAATCTGCGTTTATCTGAGCTTCTGTTGGGCAAAGCCTTAAACTTTTCTTGGGGTTTTTTCAATGAATCCTTATGCCTCTGTATCCGTTTTCATCCGCGTCCCATTCAGTCTTTGGTCTTTAAGCCTTCTGAGGTTATAAAATCTGTGTTTATCTGTGTCCGATAGAAAGTTTTTGGTTGCGGCGAAGCCGCGTTGTGTTCTCTGAGCCCTCGGTGGTAGAAATTTGGAGGTCTTCCATGCGTTCCATCTTCATCGGGTCCACGGGGGCGGGACCGGGCCAGACCCTGGCCACGTGGGCCCTGGCCGCCCGGCTGAAAGAGAGAGGGCTGAAGGTCGGTTTCTTCAAGCCTTACGGTCTCCTTCCGGATTCAACGGTCTCTTCTCCCGGCGGCTTTTGCGACCCTGACGTCCTGCTTTTCAAACAAGTCTTGGAAATTTCCGCGCCGGACGAAACCCTCTGTCCGATTCCGTTCCCGGAAAATCAGGCTTCGGCTGGGATGCAGGGTGAGGAACTCGTGGAGAAAATACAGAAGGCTTATCTGGAGGTCTCCCGGGGGAAAGATGTGGTTTTAATCATGGGGGGCAAGGAAATTTTTTTTGGAGAAGGGGGGCCCGGCCTCTCGGATGGTTTATTGGTCAAGTCTTTTGAATCCTCCGTCCTGCTGATCGATCGCTACCAGCGGGATAACCTGACTTTTTACTCGGTTCTCTCCCTGAACTCCTTCCTTGAGGGGCGGGTGAAGTCGGTTATCCTCAATCACGTGCCGGCGGATAAGATGGACCACGTGAAGACCAAGGTGGTTTCCTTCCTCCAGCAGAAGGGAGTGAAGTCGGCGGTGGCCGTTCCTGAAGACCCCATCCTGGCCGCCCTCACGGTTTCCGGCATAGCCGATATCACCGGTGGAGAGATCCTGGGCGGTGCCCGGGGAGAAGGGAATCTGGTGCAGACTTCGACCATCGGAGCCAAGCACCTGGAAGGGCCGCTCTCCATCTTCAAGCAGGTGTACAACAAGGTGGTTCTCGTGGGTTTGAACCCCGAGGAAAAACCCGTGTCCGGGATCATTTTGACCGGGGGAAAAACCCCCGGCGAAAGGGTGGTCAAGGTGGCGCAAGATCGGGAGATTCCCCTGATTCTGACCCGGGGGGACACTTTTCAGGTTATGGAACGGCTGGAGAAGGCCAGACCGGGCTTGACCCTCAAGGATGAATTCAAAGTGCACCGCTTCCTCAAATTGATCGATGGGGTCAATAGCGGGAGCCGGTGGGTGGAAGAACTCCTCTGATTGCGGAATAAAAACCGTTGCCGGTTGTCGGTTCCCAGTTACCGGTTCATCGTTATATTTTTTTTGACCGGCAACGGGGAACCGGGAACGGGCAACAAGGTTTTATTCACTTGAGCGCACTTCAGACATTTTAGGCCTTGTCTCTATGCCCTGGCTCAAACGCATCAACTCCATGTCCCAGAGCCAAAAGGAGGGGCTGTACCGCCTGCTCATTCCCCCTTCGCTATTCAGGCGGTTCCAGATCAACCCTCTAACCTTTACGGATTATGAGGGGAACCGGTTGGTCCGGTTCTACTGTCCCGAGCGGGAAGAAACGGTGATGATCGAGGTGAAGCGAAAACTCGACGACCCGGACCCCGTTTACTCCATCCAGGCATCGGACGGGCCGGACTTCACCCAGGTGAACTGGGATTTTCTTATCGTGAACGACCCGGACAGCGAACGGTTCAACATTGACGTGGATGAACAGGGCCGGGACACCATGTGGGGGAGGGCCTCCCGCAACCTGCCCGAAGAGATCAAGGCCCTTGAGGCGGGCATGGCCCCCGGTCAGGTCCGCAAAGGGCTGGGGCTGACCCGGGAAGTCATCACCGGCCTGGAGTATTTTGCCAAGATTTTAGACATTAAGACCATCAGCCTGGAAGCGCTCTTTTATCACAATGCCATTGTGTATGAGCGTTGCGGGTTCACCTATTTTGAAGGCTTCAAACGTATGACCCGGATTCACCAGGCCTTCCAGCCCGGAGGAAAGCTCTTCAGGCTGCTGGACGGCTCGACCCCCTTCCGCCAGACGGGGTTTGAGAAGACCGTCCGCGGCCGCTCCTGGGCCGTTCACGACGGAGTGGTCAGCGAGATCGACGATGAGGTTCTCGACGAAGGCTGGTACTCCCCCAAGATGTACCTCCTGGTCGGCCAGCCCCGCACCGCCACAACCTTCCCCGACGCCGTTTACTGATTTACCCGGCATTTTCCCCGGCAGCCCAAAAAGAATGATGGGCAGCCAATTCCACGTCCCGAAAATACCTAATTACTTAAGCCTGACCCCATGCCTTTTGAAGAGCGCAGGGCGGCGTTTGCCAGGGAAGGGCAATAAAAAACCCGTGCGACCGAAGGAGCGGAACGCACGGGTATAGATAGGATGGCTGTTGGACCCGGTTCTTATTTTTTAAGAGCAATCCCCGCCATCTTGGCAATCCTTCCATAGTCTTTATGCATCATGGCCAGCCATTTTCCGAAGGCCTCGCCTTTGATGAATTTGAGATCCGTTCCGCGGGATTCCAGAAGTTTCAAAAACTCCGGATCTTTGCTCACCTTTTCGAAGCCATTAATCAGAAAATCCACAATTTCTTTCGGCGTCCCTTTGGGGGCCGCGATCCCTCGCCAGGAAACCACGTTCGCCTGATACCCGAGTTGGAGGGTCGTGGGAACCTCTTTCATGGCGGCAAAACGATTTTCCGCAATGATCGCCAGCGTCTTCACCTTCCCCGCCTGGACATGGGGAAAAATCTCTGAGGCACTTGTGATCGTGGCGTCCAGATGCCCGCCCAAAAGGGCGGTAATCGAAGGGCCGGCCCCCTTGTAGGGAACGTAGGTAAGCTTCAGGCTCGCGGCATGGGCCAGCGCTTCTCCTGCCAGATGCCAAGGGCTTCCCGTCCCCGCTTGTCCGACCCGAAGCTTGCCGGGATTCGCTTTGGCTGCTTTAATGAAATCTTCCAGGGTTTTGTACTTGCTGTCCGCCAAAACGCTGATGCAGGAGGGAACGACGGCAACCAGAGCGATGGGTTCATAGTCCTTATAGGTTACCGGATATCCTTTGGTAATATGGGGGGCAATGGTCAACGTGGTGACAATGAAGGTTAAAACATACCCATCCGGCTTGGCCTTGGCACCATAGTTAAAGCCGATGGCCCCCGCGCCTCCGGCCCGGTTGGTCACAAAAATGGTCTCCCCGATATACTTGGAGCCGTATTGCGCGACTGCTCTTCCCAAAATGTCGGATCCGCCCCCGGGGTTAAAGGCCACGACCAATTCAATCTTTTTTTTCGGATAGTCCAGGGCTACCGACGAGCCCTGAATGACGAATACCGCAAGTACGGTTGCGATCAATCCCATAAGCCACTTTTCTTTGAAAACTTTGCGCATATCTTTCCTCCTTTTTTTGTTTTTGTAAGTGGTTGGTGCTTCGCTATTTCCCTCCTTTCCTCCTGGATTCTCTTCCCAGTCGATTCACCGTCTTTGGGCAACCGAACGAAAAGCCCGTTTCATCCATGGTGCCACAAAGGGCAGAATCGTCAAGACCAACAAGACGGTGCTGATGGGCGTAAAAAATTTGAAAAAATCTCCTCCGCAGAGCAAAACGGTTCTGGCAAAGTTGGTCTCCACCATTCCACTCAGGATCATGCCAATAATCAGGGGGGCACGGGGAATGTTGGTCTTTATCCCCCGATCCCGGAGAGGGCCATCACGTAAACATCGAACATGTTGTTCCGCAGGGAAAAAGAGCCGGCGAAACAAAGGAGCAGGATGATGGGGCTTAAAAGGTAGTTGGGCACCCGCGAAATCTTGGCGAAGAATTTCGCCAAGGTTAGACCGAAGACGAGCATCAAAACATTCGCCACACCCATTCCCAGGATCAGTTTCCAGACGAGTCCCATCTGTTTGCTCATCAAGAGGGGCCCTGGCTGGAGGCCGTGAACCATGAAGGCTCCCATGATGATCGCCGTCACCGCGCCTCCCGGGATCCCGAGAGTGAGAAGGGAAATCATGGTGCCACCCGTGGCGGCGTTGTTGGCCGATTCTGGACAGGCGATCCCCTCCGGGTAGCCGGTTCCGTAAAGTTCGGGATGCTTGGAAAGATTGCGCCCTTGGCTGTAGGATATGATAGCGGCGATGTCGGCCCCCGTTCCGGGTACCGCACCCACGATCAGGCCCACCCCCGAGGAGCGGAGGATGGGGAGCCGGAGATTCCTGAATAGGGAAGGGGGGGGAAAAATTCTTTCAATCCTGGGGATCTTCGGGCGGATGGCCGAAAGGGCCTCGATATTCATCAATATCTCGGGGATGGCGAACATGCCGATCATCACCGGCATGTAGGGAATGCCCCCCAGAAGGTTGCTGTTTTCGAAGGTAAACCGGGGAATCCCGTGAATTTCATCGATCCCGATGGTGGCCAGGAAGATCCCGATGCCCGCGGCCAGCAGACCCTTCGGCAGAGACTTCCCGGAAAAATGAGCCACGGCCGCCAGGGCAAATATCCCCAGAGCAAAATATTCTCTTTCTCCGAAGGCCAACCCTAGAATCGCGATGGGCCGCGAGACCAGGGCCAGGACGATGACGCTGACCATGCCGCCCACAAAAGAAGAGATGGTCGCGATCCCGATCGCTAACCCGCCTTCCCCTTTCTTGGCCAAGGCATTTCCGTCGAAGATGGTCGCCACGGCGGCGGGCGTACCGGGAATGCCCAGGAGGATCGCTGAAATCGACCCTCCGTACACCGCCCCCACGTAGATGCCCAACAACAGCATAATACCGGGCAACGGGTCCATGACGAAGGTCAGCGGGGAAACCAGGGCGACCCCCAGCGTTGCCGACAATCCCGGGAGGACCCCGACGATGATTCCCGTCATCACCCCCTCGGCGATGATCAGAAGGATGGGCCAATCCAGAACCGCTCCTATATGGGAGAAAAACGCGTCCATTTTCGGTCCCTCAGGGAAACTTACGGAAATACGACATTAAAGAGCATGGAAAAAATCCCGTAAACCGCAATTGTCACCATGCCGGAAGTCACCAGGATTCGGGCAAGCGCCGGCCGGATTCTCCAAGGATAGAGAAGCAGGCTTGCGGCGATCATAAACACGAACGCCACAGGAATGAAACCCGTAAAAGGGACAGTCAAAATGAACAGGGTGAACACGCCGATGGTCCCTAAGACCCGGTAAAGGTTCATCCGGTCTTTTTCTGCCCGGCCATCCTCCTGGACCCCCAGCTCTTCAAAGATTGCCTTCTGCACCGATAGAAGCCGGCAAAAGGCTTCCGGCCCCCGGATGTATTCGGCCTCTTTTCTCTCGATGATTTCCTGCCGGAGCATTTTCAGGTTTTCCGGTTTGGTCAGGAGGGAAAAAATCCGTTCCCCTGCGCTCGGTTCCGCTTTCCTCGGCAGCCCCAAACCCACCCATGTCCCCGAGACGAGATTGGCTCCCAGTTCCTGAAAGGTGGGGGTCCGGGGCAGGCTCGGGAGGCGTTCGGGACTCGCCACCGCTACGATATCGAAATGTTTGAGAATCTCCTCATTCTGCAAAAAAACCGTCAGGGGAAGGAGCCCCGCCGAGATGGTTCCCTCTTGCAAGGCATCCAACATCGCAGGTGAATCGTCGAACCAGACCCCACGGACCTCCCGGCCCCTCCCGGTCAAGGCCTCCCCCAGATAATAAGGAAGGTCCCGGCGATGACAAAAACCTATGGGCGGGTCTTTTGACCCTCCAAGAATCGCCTCAAGGCTCAATCGCTTCGATTCTTGGCTTTCGACCCGGGTCCCCACAATAACATCAGGGTCAAAAAGCACTCCCATGACCGGAAGGAATTTTTCCAGTGTTTTTAAAGCCCCCAAGAAATTCGGAGCCGTAGCTTGATCGTTGGTGATCACCGTCAGGGTCTTTCCATCCGGTGCAGCCATGGATCCTTTATACTGGGCGGAAAAGTAGCCTTCCCCTGGATGGTTCTCGACCACCCAGGGACTCTTTATTTCCTTGGTCAGAAGGTCGGCAATCTGGTTGACCAGGAACCCCTTGCCGCTTCCTGCGGCAAAGGGAGAAAGGAGGCGACATTCAGGAGGGGAAAAAGCTTTGAGGATGATCAAAACGGTCATAGCCATGACGACGATGAGGATAAAGAGGGGGAAAACCCCCGGGCCCACGGTTCCGGCGACATGGCTTTCAAACTGGGCCAAATCCAGGAGCATAAAAATGGAGAGTCCGATGACCCCCCCCATGAGAAGGATGACCGGCAAATCAATTTTTTTTGGTCTCATTGGACAACTCGATCCCCATCCATCCCGGCCCTGTTTGAAAAGGCTCAGGCGAAAAACTGGAGCAGCGAGAGGAGCTCCTTTTGGTTTTCCAGATTTTCAACGAAATCGAGAATTTTTTCCCCCCTCTCCTCTGGCAAGGGAGGCTGCGCGAATCCCGCGCAGCGGCGGAATTTTTCCTCGACTTCCTGCAGGGTCAACGGATTGTCCGGGCTTCCCTTGCGTTCGAGGACTTTCCGGCGAAGCCTTTCTCCCTTTTTCGTCCGCAGTTCAACGACGGCCGGCGAAACGTAACTTTGAAAATCCTTTTCCAATTGGCCGTCCACGAGGCAGTCGACCCGTTGGGCCATCTTGAGAACTTCCGGGTTACGGATCTCCTCCATCGTAAAATCATCCAGGAAGACCTTCTTTCTTACCAGGGCAGCGGCCACTGTATAGGGAAGGCTGAATTGCGCCTGGGGAATCGTCTCGGGCATGCGCGTCTTTTCCAAGGGCAGGCACACAAAATTGAATCCCTGCTGGTTCACTTTGACCATGACCCCATCCACGTCATCGGGGGTCAAATCCCGCTCGGCGAGGATATCCAGGACGGCATCGATGGCCGCGTGCGTATGCATGCAACAGGGGTACTTTTTCAGGGTCACATGAACTCCTTCGAATTTTTCCCCGAGACCTTCCAGAAGATGCCTGCGGTCGTATTGGCCGCGGTGATAAACGGGATAATATCCGAATTTTCCTTCCAGAACCTCTTTGGCTGCGGTAAGGCCTCCCCGGGCAAAAACCCCCGCATAAATACCCGCTTGAGCGGCCAATCCCTGACAAAAGCGCGTCGCCAGGGTTCCCTCCAGGAGGTTTTGGGAATTCCCCGAGGTCTGGCTGTAGGCCAGGCCCATGGCATGAATCATTTTTTCCTCATCCAGCCCGAGAACCCTTCCGACCACTCCGGCGCACCCAAAAGCGGCATACTGGTACGTTACGTTCATGCCGCTCAGCCCGGAGGGAATCTTGTGGGTCCGGCCCATCCGGCACATCAGGTCGATCCCCAGGGTGACGGCGGTCAAAAATTCCCGGCCCTCCAAGCCGCCCCTCATTTCGGCGGCGGCCAGGGCCGCAGGGACGATCGAAGCGCTGGCATGCATCGTACCGGGCTCAAAGACATCGTCGAAGTCCACCGCCCGGGCCATCATGCCGTTGGCCAGAGCAGCCAGGAAAGCCGGGACCTTCCTGCGCGACCGGAAGATCGTGCTTTCTTCCTTCCCGCCCCATTCCAGCGCCTGGGCAACGACCTCGGGGCAACCCTGGGCGTTCGTCCCCGCGAACATGGCCGCAAATGTATCCAAGACGCTCTTCTTCGTGGCGGCGTGAACCTGGGGTGGAATATCTTCAAACTGAATCCCGATCAGGTTTCGAACCAATGGAACGATGGCGTCCATCGCCGAGTTCCTTTCCCGCCCCCCCTCAAGGGCAAAAGGACGGAATGGGCCTTCCGATCCAATCCGCCCGGAGGACTAATACTTCTGGTATTTTTGCTGCCGGGGCGGCGATTTTTTCATATTCAGCCCCATCTTCTCCCCGAGGTCCCGGTACTTGGGCTTCAGGTCGTATTCCTCCTTGTACTCCTGGAGCATGGGGATCCCCCAGTTGTGTTTCTGCAGCCAATGAATCCCCTTGATGAAATCAGGGAGCATTTCCGGAACGATGGTGAATAGGATCTCGTCATCCTGGGCAGCCGCCAGGCGGCGGTCCCCCTTGCACGGAATGGCGATCTGGCATTCCCGCTTCAGTAAAGAGGGGACCGTGGCGTACACGCAAGCCGCATGGCCGGAGAGCTGGGCGTGGATGTCCTTGCCGTCGATCCAGTTTTTCACGATGATCAACTGGCTGGTCTGCATGCCGTTGACATGCATGACAATGACGTCAGGCATGAAATTGCAGGTATGGGCCGGGGCGGACACGATCCCCTGGTACCGGCCATACTCCAGGTGGGGCATGTTCTTGCACCATTCGGATGCCGCCTTCAGGTCCCGCACACTGTCCGGATAGCGGTGATGCCCCTCGAGGAAATACGGGGTGTGCTCCACCAATCCCAGGCCGATGGCCGGCTCCACGCACCAGTTGTCGTTTTTAAACATGGCGATCGTCAATCCGTCCCGCTGCGAACGGGCGAAGGCCTGGCAGAGGGAATACTTGTGCTTCCAGTCCCGGGTGGGGATAATGGCTCCTTGGGGAACCTCCTTCTTATTTTTCAGCATCTTGACGGCAATGGGATGCACCCGCATGCGCAGCCACTGCTCGAGCTCTTTGCTGCATTCGTGAATTTTCTTAAGTGATATCATGTTTTTCCTCTTCCCCTGACTCGGCCTCCTTTTCCCTTTCCCTCGATTCATTCCCTTTGACCTCCCTTTGTTTTTTTGCCTTGTTTGATCCAGGCTCCTTGAGGTAACACCTGTGAGAACCGTCTTCAAATTTATCCATCCAGCATCCTCGAGCCCCTCTTCCCGGATTTCCCCTTCGGCGCCGATGGGGGACCGACAATCCTTCCTTTCTTCTCGATTTTCAATTTCTGGGCAAGAAATTCCACTGCCTGGCTGTAGTGGGCTTTCATGAGCGCCCGGATTTTTGGCAGGTCTTTTTCCTTGCAGGCCTGCAGCATCCGCTGGTGCTCCACAATGGATCTTTCCATTCTCACCTGGTACAGGGTCAGGTTTTGGAACCAGCAGGTTCTTTTATCCGCGTCGCAAAAAATCTCGTAGAGCTTTTGATTGTTCAGGCTCTTGGCGATTTCGTGATGGAATTGCCAGTTAACCTTGCGGTAGCCCTCCACATCCTGCTTTTCGACCCGCTGCTTCATCTCCCCGATCAATTTGGCCAGATCACTGAAAAAACCTCTGTCCGGCTGGAGAGATTTTTCACCGAGTGCAGATGCCTCGATCAATTCTTTGATGGAATAATTTTCCTCGATTTCTCTTCGGTTGATCCCGATGACTTCCCGCCCTTTCCGGTTTCTTCCCGTGGCGATCACCAATCCCCATCGCTCCAGGCTGAGCAGGGCCTCCCGCACGGGGACGCGACTGATCTCCAGCCGGTCCGCAATTTCCCTTTCGATCAGCCGGTCTCCCGGCTTGATCTTCCCGGAAAGGATCTCTTCTTCCAGAATCCTGAAGACCTGCTGGGCGATCGTTTGGACCGGTTTAATGATCTTTCTTCGGTTCATCCTGCTACCCATCCGGACCCCTAGCGATACCGGGCGCCGCTCAGAACATTTACCAGGTATCCCTTCCCCCCGGCAAACCGGATCGCATGTTGCATCCCCGCAGGAACGAGAATCGAAGCCGGGCCCTTGACTCGATGTTTCTCCGCCCCCAGCATCACCTCCAATTCCAAATCCCCGAGAAGACAGTACAATTGATTCACCTCGTGGGTGTGCAGGGAGGGGCCTGCTCTCAATTCATCCTTCACTTCCCGGTTCACCTGGCGCACCAGGAGGGTCACGTCCGACTCCGGGACCATTTCGCGGTCCATGAATTTGAAGAGCGGACCGATCTCCTCCTCCATTTTGGGAATATCATGATGGACCAGCTCCTCGATGGCCTGCGGCTTCACGATGAATCTTTTCATTTTTTGTTCCATCGCCTGGCCTCCTCGGCGCTCCTGCTAGCCTGATACCGTCCGGGCCTCAATGGGGAGCTTTTGGAACTCCCTGACGTAATCCCGAATAAAATCCACCCACAGGGAAAGAATTTTTTCTCCTTTTTCTTTCGTGGCCGCCATCGGGTCGCCCATCACGCCGGATTTTGTCACCTCGTCGGACAGGTGGTAAGCATAGGCCGAGATTCCTTTGAAGGTCACCTGGGGGCTGCCCTTTTGGACGAAACTATCGATCCTGGCTTTGACGTATTCTTTTTGGGCCTTGGTCATGTCCACCAATTCTGGGCGGAGCGCCAGCATGACGCTGGTCATGATCTCCCCCGCATGGAGAAACACTTTTTCCTTCAGTTCCGGGATGTCCTTCCCCATCTGATTGGCCGTCCCCCAGAGATTCACCATGCCAACCCGGGCCGCCGAACGGCGGACAAGCTCATGGGCCACCTCCATGATTGCGGGATCATTTCCCACATGGGAATTGATGAACATGATCCGACGAAGTCCATGCTCCACGAGACCGTCGCAAATTTCACGCAAAACCTGGGTCAGCGTAGAAAGCCGGATGGAGAGGGTCCCGGGAAACCCCATGTGCCATTCCGAATAGGTGACCGAAACAAGCGGGGCGACCAAAAGTTTCGTCCCCGCGGCCACCCTTTTCGCAACCTCCAGGGCGACGATGGAATCAACACCCAGCGGCAGGTGGTAGCCTTCCACTTCCACCGACCCTGTGGGGATTAGAACCGTATCGGTTTCTTTTCTCGCCTCGACAAACTCCGTCCAGCTCATTTCTTCCAACAGTTTCTTTTCGACCATTCCTTGTTTCCTCCTTTTCCGAGTTCGGTTTCCGCTTTCAACGTGGAAGGCGATTCCGATCTTTTGCAAACCATGCCCTGGGCGGGCGAAAGCCCCCGCTGAACCAATCGTCAACCTTCGCAGAGTAGGGAAATATTTTTTGAATTCCAATGAGGGTACCGAACAGCCCGAACCCAACGGCGTCGGTCAGCAGCCCCGGTTTGATCAAAACCAAGGAGGCGATCACCAACCCCGCTCTCTCCGGAATGGTTGCCCGCCTGAAAAGCCAGCCCTCCACGCCGGCCGAGAGGGCCACGATGCCGCAAACGGCCGTACAGAGGACCCAAAGAACATAGGGAGCCCTGCCGATCATTAACATGGAAGGATCATAGACGAACATGAAGGGAACGATGAAGGCGGCGATCCCGATGCGGCAGGCCGCGAAACCGGTGCGCATGGGATTGGCCCCGGAGATCGCCCCCGCGGCGAAAGCCGCCAGGCAAACAGGCGGGGTAATCGCCGAGATGCAGCCGAAATAGAAACAAAAAAGATGGGCGGCGATGGGCTTGACGCCCAATTCGAGCAAGGCAGGGACGACGATCGTCACCAGGGTAAGGTATACCGCCGTAGCCGGCATGCCCATGCCCAGGATGATGGAGGCGATCATCACATAGACCAGAGTCAACCAGAGTTCGCCTCCCGCCGCCATGACCAGGATATGCGCGAATTTCATCCCCAACCCCGAGATGTAAACCGACCCGATGATGATCCCCGCGCAGGCGCAGGCCATGCCGACCGTGACCGCCGCCCGGGATCCTTCCTCCAGCGCGGACAGGAATCCCACCGGGTTGAGCCGGGTTTCTTTTTTCAAGGAGCTGAACAGAAGCAGGCAGAGAATGGCCCAAAAAGCGGCCATCATCTCCGTATAACCCAGAGCCAGAAATAGGATCAGCGCCACGACGGCAATGAGAAGGTGTCCTCCGGCGGCAAGGGTCTTTCGGAAGGATGGCAGATCCTTCTTATCGATCGGCCTCAATCCTTCTTTCTTGGCCTCGAAATGGACCATCATCATCACGGAGGCGAAATAGAGCACGGCCGGGATCAAGGCGTGGATGCAGACCTGCAGGTAGGGGACAGAGAGAAACTGGGCGATAATGAAGGCGGCCGCTCCCATGATGGGGGGCATCAGGATGCCGCCGGTGGAGGCGACGGTTTCCACGGCCCCGGCGAAAAGAGGGCGATAGCCCACGGATTTCATCAAAGGGATGGTGAAAGATCCCGTCGCGACCACGTTGGCCACGCCGCTCCCGGAAAGCGTCCCCATGAATGCGCTGGCCAGGACCGCTGTTTTCGCCGGCCCGCCGGTCAGGCGCCCGGCGATGGAATAGGCCAGGTTGATGAAAAAATTCCCCGCCCCCGTCCGAATCAGGAAGGAGCTGAAAAGAAGAAACAGGATAATGAACGACGAGACCACCATGAGAGGCAAAGAAAATAGGGCGATGTCGCTGAAGGTCACATCCACGAACCGAATCCAGGGAGTGGGCGGGCTGTTCAGAAGTCCCGGGAAATAATTGCCGAAGACCGTATGAATGATGAAAAATCCCGTAATGATGACCATCGGCCAGCCAACGGTCCGCCGGGTGGCCTCCAGGACCAAAAAGATGGCGGCTGAACCCACAAGGGTATCCATCCGGGTGGGGGCGCCCCAGCGAAGCTGAAGTTCGTCGAGGTCATACAAAATATACACTTCGATCCCGACCGCCAGCAGAATCAGGAGGACATCCAGAAAAAAAAGCCCCCGAAATGCCTGCGGGCGGGAATTTCCCCGGAAGGGGTGGAGAAAGAAAGTAAGGACCAGAATGAAGGTGAGAAAAGCGGACCGGTGTGCCAAGGCCGTGGGCTCGCCAAAGTAGGCCGTAAAGAGATGGTAGAACCCCATATAAACGGCAATCAATGAAATCAGGATGAGCCGGAGGGTCGCCGGGGAAATTTTTTCTGCGGCGAGAAAACACTCGAAAAAGCTCTCTCGTTTGAAGGGTTCCATTTGTAGACCTCTACTGCCCTTTGGCGAGAAGAGGGACGCCTCGTCCCTCTCCCCTTTTCACCCCACCGTCACTTCACCAGTCCTTTTTCCTTGAAATACCGCATGGCCCCGGGATGGACGGGAATCATATTGCCGATCAGCGGCGTGTTCATGGCCATATCTTTGGCCGGAACATACTGATGGTATTTTTTCTGATTCTCGGCAACCGCCTTGGCGATTCGATAGACCAACTCCTCGTCCAAGTCCGCACGGCAGATCAGGGTTGTCACCGCCATAATGCTGTGGACATCCTCCTTCTGATCTTCGTCGAAGGTTCCTTTGGGGACCACGAGTTCCGCGATGCCCGGAGTGGCATCGAGAATTTTTTGGATATGTTTCTGATCCATGGACAAGAGCTTGATCCCCGGGCTCACCTTCAGGTTCAGAAAATTGGCGTGATTCAGCGGAAACATACAGGCAATCGCATCGAGATGCTTGTCCTTCAACATATTCACCCGCTCGCGATCGCCCAGGATATTCACCACTCCTCCCTTGGCCTTGATGCTGTCGAAGGTGATCCCGTAGGCCTTGAGCGTAGCCTGAGACAATACGTAGGTCGTCTGCCCCACCTTGGCGGGCGAAATCTTTTTGTCGGCCAGGTCCGCGAGCGAATTGATTTTACTTTCCTTGCGTACCACCCAGACGAAGGGAAGGGAATACATGGAAATGAGGTGGCGAATCTCCTTATGGGGTTTATCAAAGGGCTTTACCCCCTGGTAAGCCTGCACCTGGGTGTTGGAAAGGCACATGCCGACCTGGCCGCCCCCGCCCTGGAGCAATTTCGCGTTGGCCACTCCCCCGCCGGGACCGGGCTTGGTGGTCAGCGCCGGGATTGCCTGGTGGATAATCTCCGCCGTCAATGAAGCCACCGGGTGCCAGCCGCCCCCCAACGATCCGTTGTAGACCGTCAGGTAAGACATCTTCGGCTTCCATTCCGCGTTGGCGGCAACGGCAATCAGGAGGACACTCAAGAAAACAACGAAACCGATCTTTCCCGTTTTTTTCCGGCTCATGAAGATCCCTCCTTTTCCTGAAAATTGGAGCGCATCAAATTTGGGTATCCCATCTTCTTTTACAATTTCTTTTTTATCACCCCCATCCTTGTTGGATTGCGGAAAACCATCCAAAATTTCCCCCCCCTGACCTTCCTCTTCTTTCCCCCTTTTCATGGGAGAGGATGCCAGCTCCGCACTCCTACCGCCGATCCCGCATCCAGAAAAATCCCATCATGGCAAGGAAGGTTATGCCTATCGTCCCGACCAAAAAGAGATTAAAGTGCCCCTGGTGAAAATGAGACTTGCCCAGAAACACGAGAACCGCGACAAGGGCCGCGATAAGAACCCACCCGTATTTGTTCGCCATGGAGTTTTCCCTCTCTTGTCCGGGGTACCCGGTCATGCGGTTTTTTCCGCGGGATCCAGGATTACGGGCTGCCCGGATCTTTTCCCCTCCGGTGCGCGGACAGTCCTAGAATCGATCGGCGATTTCCATGAGGAACAAAACTTCCCTTTCTTGCGCACCCCCGGCACGCGCCTGAGATTTAAAATGGAGGGCAGGATTTGGTATACCGGATACAGTATGCCAAAAAATTTGTCAAGTCTTTTTTCAGGATCAAATTTCCGACAACGGCGGTTTCTGGGCCGAGAAGTGGTCCCGCCGGCGGCGAAAAATATCGGCAATTCATTGCTGTGGGAAATAGGGGGAATAGGGGACATACGTTAGGTTGTAAGTTGTACGCAAGGGGAGCGAAAAGGGGGTCCAGGAGAGAAGATTTACTGAGCCAGGTCTTCGATCATCTTCATGCTGGCTTTGGGCACGCGGGTGAACTGGATGCCGGCGGTCACGGTTCCGTTGGACTGGAGGCGGATCACTTTCCCGTGGGCTTTCCAATCCTTGAGGGGCTCTTGATCCGATTCCAGCAGAACCCGGAAGGGCTCGCAGGGGATCTTGCCGCCTTCCAGGGCGATGTCCGAAAGGAACGCTCCCCCGATGCTGATGTTCTCCATGGTGGCTTGGCCCGTATCCCGGCGGTAAGGGGTTCTGACGGAGTAAATCCCGATCTTCAGGGGAAGGTGAATATTCATCCGCGGCCAGCGCCTCTGGTGTTTATAGTTTGTTTCCTCTTCGGGCAGCTCCCGGGGAATGTTGAGGAAGGTATATATCATTTTGCCCCATTCCTCAAGATCGGAGCTTTCCTTGGGGAGAACTTCATCGACTCCCCATTCCAGGCAGCGGCGGGAATTCCGGCTCTTGGCCGAGCAAAGGATCTTTAAATCCTGCTGATCGGTGGTCATCCTCCGCAGGGAGCGGATGATCTCCATGCAGGGAATATCCGCAAGCTCTTCGTCGAGGATCAAGAGGCTCGGAAGGGTCTTGGAGCACGAAATCAGGACGTCACCCCCGAACCCGGCCCTTTCCAGCTCCACCCTTCCATCCTCCGAGAGGACCCGCTGGAGTTGGGAAAAGAGATGATCGTCGGAAGTTCCCACCAGGATTCTTTTCTTTTCCAGCGACAAGTTGTCGACCGGGAGATTAAACTGTTTCATGAAGTTGATCAGGCTCTCCCGGCTGATCATTCTTTCCCCGGTGATGGGGTTTTTCTTTCCCTGGAATATGCCCTTGTCGAAGTTGCGGGAAATGGTTGACCGGGAGATGTTGACCAGTCTGGCCGCTTCTCCTGTAGTGAGAAATTCTTTTGAGGTCATTGCCTTTTTCCTCTGATGGAAAAAGCGAAGTCTGCGGGTCCCGACAGCTTTGCTTTTCCCTGGAATGACTCCCTGCGTAGGAAAAGGGAAAAACCCATTTTTTTCAAAAATATTCCGCTTCCTTTTTAGATAACAGCAAAAAGGAAATTTGTCAATTTTTTTTACCCTTCCACGGGGAAAAAATTATTAGCGTCCATTCGGATCGGGGACTTTCCCCCTCTCCTTTCTTGAGAATCCGCCTTCTTCCTTTATTGCCGAAAGTTTCCCCTCCCACATCTTGAAAGACCGTTGCAAAAACATAAATGTAAGAATGAAAACGGAAACCCGAGGCGATTTTTTCATTCCCCTTTTTCCTGGATAGCTCTTCTTGAAGATCATGTCGCCGCGTAAGAATCCAGGCTCAGGGGTCTTGGAAGAGTTTTGTTCGTAAGCAATTAAAAATGACATTTTATGTCAGTTTGTTGTAAAAAATGGTAAATTTATTTACGGTAAATTTACATTCATCCACAAAAGATTTTTTTCCCCAATTATTTCAATGTACTAAAAAAATCATTGGAGAAATATTTTTGGCAGAGTAATTGCTAATCAAGAAATAGGAATTTGAATCGTTACCCCTAGGAGGAAAAAAATGGGAAAAGGGTTTAGTGCTTTTCACGGTGCGGGTTCTTTCTTGAATAAATGGATCGGTTTGTTTCTGTGGATCCTACTGTTGGTATTCCTGGCAGCCATGCAGGGAAGGTTGTAGGAAATTCCTCCGGGCTTCCCTTTCCCCAGCCAGCTTCTGCCGGGTATGGATTTCTCGCTCCTAATTTTTTCAAGGTAAACTCCCGCCTCCTCCGGAAGCCTGTGATCCCTCCGGATCTTTTGCTTGACACCCTTCCTCTCTTTTTTCCATAATAGTTTTTGGAGTGAGGAAGGAAGATTTTGGCAGAAGTGTCTTGCCAAAGAAAAAAGGAGGACTCTGGATGACCCGATTTCTCAGCAAGTGGATCGCCTGGTATCTGGTTCTGGCCATGCTCGTGATCGGCGTCACCCCCCGCGTGTACGCGGGGTTCGCCCCCTCCGAGGCCATCGGCCTCTCCCCGGCGGAGAGAACGGCCGACTTGGAAAAGGTACGGAAGTTCCTGGAGATGAAGATGGTCCGGGAACGGCTGAAGGAATTCGGCTACACCGCGGAAGAAATTCAATCCAAACTGAGCCAGTTGAGCGACGAGCAGGTTCACCAGCTGGCCCTCAACCTGGATGACCTGAATGTGGCCGGAGACAGCGCCCTGGGAATCATCATCGCCCTGCTGATCATCGCCATCCTGGTGATCGTCATCTTGCAGCTGATGGGCCACAAGATCGTCATCAAAAAGTCCTGAGACTCAGGCCTCCTTGGTATTATCAGCCAGAGATCGATTCCCCCGGAAGGATGCAGGAAGAAAACTCCCTGTGCAGGGAGTCTCCTTCCTGCTGGTTGCCATTTTTTGTTTCTCTTGTTCCTGCGTCGGTCCACCTTCGACCCTTTCCGCCCAGCCCGCCCGGGTCATTGAGGGAGTCCCCTTTTTCCCCCAGGAGAAATTCCAGTGCGGCCCCGCATCCCTGGCCGGGGTCCTGAATTACTATGGATGGAAGGTTTCCCCCGCCGAGATCGCGGCCGAGATCTTCAGCCGGCAGGCCCGGGGAACGCTGGACATGGATATGGTTTTTTACGCCCGGAAGAAAGGGCTGAGAGCCGAAAAATACAGGGGAAGCTTCGAAGACCTGCAGGCTCAAATCAGTTCCCGCCGTCCCCTCATCGTTCTGATCGACCAGGGGCTTTGGGTTTACCAGAGCCATCACTTCATGGTGGTGGTGGGGTATGACGAAAGGGGCGTCATCGTCAATTCCGGAAGAGAAGAACGCAAGTTTCTATTCCGGGATTCCTTTTTGAATACCTGGAAGAAAACCAAATTCTGGACCTTAAGGATCACCCCCCCATGAAAAAAAGAGTTCTGATTTTACTCTTTGCTCTTTGCTCTATGCTCTCTGCGCTGGGTTGTTCGTTCCCCCGGGTCATCGTCCTGAAGGACCCCCTGACTCCGGAGGAGCACTTAAACCTTGGGGTCACTTATGAGCAGCAGGGGGATTTCGACAACGCCATCAAACAATACAAGCTGGCGGCCAAGAATCTTCCCCGGGCCAATCTTTATCTGGGAAATGCCCATTTCCAGAAGAAGGAATGGAAAGAGGCCGAAGGTTTCTACCGCGAGGCTATCGAGCTGGAACCCGACAACGCCGACGCCCACAACAACCTGGCCTGGCTGTATTACACCCGAAAAGAAAATTTGGACCAAGCCGAAAGGCTGGCGCAGAAGGCCTTGGAGTTGAACCCGGCCAAGGGGGACATTTACCGGGATACGCTGGAAAAGATCAGGGAGATGAAGAAGGGCTCCGGGCGATGAAGGCCAAGAAGGAAGACCGATTTCATACTTGAGATTTGGCTCTTATGCGGCAATTTCCAACGGGCCATTTGTTTATATGCTCCTGCGGTACCCGACAAATGTCAGGATGTCTCCCATGAGAATCTCATAATCCTTCCGAATCTGCTCGTACATCCGGGCATTTTCTATGGCCAAAGCGCCCATTTCGGCCAGGGCTTCAAGGAAGCCGATCTCCTCTTGCGAGAAATTTCGGGGTTTGGAAGTATAAAGCCGGAGAACCCCGATTACTCTTTTCTTGACCGCAAAGGGGACCGAAATAATGCTGAAAATCCCCTCTTCGGCCGCCTCCTTCTGGTATTGCGCTCGTCGGTCCCGGGTCGCATCATAGATGCTCACCGTTTTCCCCTTCATGGCCTCGGCGATGCTCCGATCCACCGCCACCGCACCCTTGGATAGGTATTTCTCGCTCAATCCGTGAGCGGCAACTAGCTCCAATGTCTGCCTGGAAGGGTCCAGGAGGCGGATGGCGCAGCCTTTCAGGTTCATCACTTGGTTGACTTTGGTGACCAGCAACTGCAGGACTTCCCTGATGTCCAGGGTGGAGTGGATTGCCTTCACCACTTCACGGAAGGAGTCGAAGAACAATTTCTCACGAGAATTCATGTTTCCACCTCCTATCGGGTTCCTATTGGGTACGAGAATGGCTAGTAACTGGCTCTTGACCGGGAGAATATAAAAAAATCTTACCGCAGAAATAAAAAGATGACAATAGCCTAAAGGACTTCCCCTCTTGGCGATTCCTACCCATTCAGCTCGACCCTCTGCTCTCCGCCGGTCCTTTTTCCAAGTTTTCCTTTCTTTCCCATTGCGTACCTTGCATTGCGCTTTTGAAAAGGGGGCCCCATGAAATAAGGAGGCAATAAATTGACGGTGTTTTTTCCCATGAAAAGGCAATTTTTACATTCCTTTTGTCCCCCCTCAATTTCCTATCATTCAATAAAAACAAAGAGTTAGAGATAAGGCACGGGATGGCATGTAAATTGCTCAATTATGTACCGAACGAACCCGGCTACCCGGGCCGAAAAAACAGGAGGTAAATACATGCTCCCCCAGCAAGAAGTCCTGTCCCTGATCGACCGGTACACCCAGGATAGCGCCTACCAGGCCCTTCACTGGGAAGGCACCTTTGGGGATTACCTGAAGATCGTAAACGAGAACCCCGGGATTCTGCGGGATGCTTTCCAGCGCATTTACGATCTTATCATTTCCTACGGGACCGAAGAATATGTGGAAAATAAGGATAAGCTGACCCGCTACCGGTTCTTCTCCGACCCGGACAACGGAGGGGTCGATGCCGTCTTCGGCCTGGAAAGGCCGCTGATGCATCTGGTCAACGTTTTTAAATCCGCCTCCCGCCACTACGGTACCGAGCGGCGCATCCTGCTTCTCCACGGCCCGGTGGGCTCGGCCAAGAGCACCATCGTCCGCCTCCTCAAGAAGGGGCTGGAGGCCTATTCCCGGAAACCGGAGGGAGCGGTGTACTCTTTTTCCTGGCACTTTCCGGACCCGGAGAAGGGACAAATCAATGAGCCCTGCCCCATGCACGAGGACCCTTTGAACCTCCTTCCCCCCCCAGTCCGGGAGCCTTTGATCCAGAGCCTTAACACCAAAATCAACGGCCGCACGAAAATCGCCGTCGACGGGGACCTCTGCCCGTCCTGCCGTTTCTACTTCCGCACGCTGATGCAGAGGTTTGCGGGGGACCTGAAGAAGGTCCTTGACCACGTCCGGATATACCGGCTCATCCTTTCCGAACAGGACCGCATCGGCATCGGCACCTTTCAGCCCAAAGACGAGAAGAATCAGGATTCCACCGAGCTGACCGGAGACATCAACTACCGCAAGATCGCCCTCTATGGGTCTGATTCGGATCCGCGGGCCTTCAACTTCGACGGGGAGTTCAACGTGGCCAACCGCGGGCTCATCGAGTTCGTCGAGGTCCTGAAACTGGACGTGGCCTTCCTGTATGACCTGCTCTGCGCTTCCCAGGAGCACGTGATCAAGCCCAAGAAATTCCCCCAGACCTACATCGATGAGGTGATCATCGGCCACACCAACGAGCCGGAATACAAGAAGCTGCAGAACAACGAGTTTATGGAAGCCCTGCGGGACCGGACGGTGAAGGTGGACGTACCCTACATCACCCGGCTTTCCGATGAGGTCAAGATCTATGAGAAGGATTATGGCCCCAACCGGGTACAGGGGAAACACATCGCCCCCCACACCATAGAAATGGCCGCCATGTGGGCGGTGCTGACCCGGTTGAGAGAGCCGAAAAAAGCGAACCTGAGCCTGCTCCAGAAACTGAAGCTCTACAACGGGAAGACGCTCCCCGGCTTTACCGAGGAGAACATCAAAGAACTGAAGGACGAAGCGGAGCGGGAAGGGATGGAGGGCATATCTCCCCGTTACATTCAGGACAAGATCTCCAACGCCCTCGTATCCGAGGACGCCGAGGGGTGCGTGAATCCTTTCACCGTCCTCAACGAACTGGAATCCGGGCTGGACCACCACAGCCTGATCACCTCGGAGGAGCAGAAGAAGCGCTACCGGGAGCTGATGACCGTGGTTAAGGATGAGTATGCCGACATATCGAAGAACGAAGTCCAGCGGGCCATCTGTGCCGATGAGGATGCCATCAAGCGGCTCTGCGGGAACTACATCGACAATGTCAAAGCCTACACCCAGAAGGAGAAGGTGAAAAACAAGTACACCGGCGAAAACGAAGAGCCCAATGAACAGCTCATGCGTTCCATCGAGGAAAAGATCGAGATTCCCGAGAGCCGCAAGGATGACTTCCGACGGGAGATCATGAACTACATCGGGGCCCTGGCCATCGAGGGGAAGACCTTCGATTACCGGTCCAACGAGCGCCTCAACCGGGCCCTGGAACTCAAGCTCTTTGAGGACCAGAAGGATACCATCAAGCTGACCAGCCTGGTTTCCAACGTGGTGGACAAGGAAACCCAGGAGAAGATCGATGTGGTCAAGAGCCGGCTGATCAAGAATTATGGGTATTGCGACGTTTGCGCCACGGATGTGCTCCACTTTGTGGCCTCCATCTTCGCCCGGGGGGACTTGAAGGAAGCAAAATAAAAAGAACCGCAAGGCGTAAGGCGTAATGCGCAAGGCGCAAGGGGTAAAGAGAAAACACCCAATACCCAACACCTAAAACCCCAAACCATGCCTTCCCCCAGGGGGTGATTCGGGGGGCCAAGGGAAGCAGGAAAAAGCTTTGTACCAAGCAAACCGCATTGAACGTGACCGGAGCCGGTTCAAAAAGATTGTCCGCGGGGCGATTCGTTCGGGAATCCGGAAATATATTTCCCATGGGGAACTGATCGGGCGGAAGGGAAAAGACCTGGTTTCCATTCCCTTACCCCAGCTGGAGATCCCCCGCTTCCGGTTCGGGCAGAACCCCAAAGGGGTCGGGCAGGGGGAGGGAAACCCCGGGGACCCCATCGCCCTGGACCCGAACGGGCCGGGGCAGAAACAGGCCGGATCAGACCCGGGAGATCACATCCTGGAAGTCGAATTGACCCTGGAGGAGCTGGCCGAAATCATGGGGGAGGAGCTGGCCTTGCCCAGGATCGAGCCCCGGGGGAAGAAGAACATCGTCGCCGAAAGGGACAAGTACAAGTCCATCGCCCGGACCGGCCCGGAAGCGCTCCGGCACTTCAAACGCACCTTTCGCCAGGCTCTGCGCCGGCAGATCATCACCGGAACCTACGACCCGGCGGAACCCAAAGTCTGGCCGGTGAAGGAAGATAAACTGTACCGCTCCTGGAAGACCCTGCCGGAACAGGAATCGAACGCGGTAGTGATTTACATGATGGATGTCTCCGGCTCCATGGGGGACGAAGAGAAGGAACTGGTCCGGCTGACCTCCTTCTGGATCGATACCTGGCTGACCTCGCAGTACAAGGGGGTGGAACGACGCTTCATCATCCACGACGCCGCCGCGCGGGAGGTGGACGCGGAGACCTTTTTCCACACCCGGGAGAGCGGAGGGACGCGCATTTCTTCGGCTTACGAAGTCTGCCTGAAACTGATGCGCGAGTCCTTTCCCTCCCAGGATTACAACCTCTACCCCTTTCACTTCACGGACGGGGATAACTTCAGCGACGACGACGAGCAGGCCCTGAAACTGCTCTCCGAGATCGTTCCCCAGGCCAATGTCTTTTGTTACGGCCAGGTGGAGGGGTCCTACGGCTCCGGAGGATTTCTGAGCCAGATTCAAGAAAAGGTGAAGGAAGAAGAGAAAGTCCGCACGGCCACCCTGCGGGACCGGGAGAGCATCTACGATGCCCTGAAAGCCTTTCTGGGCACCGGGCGGTAATGATTTAACCATAGATGCAGATTCTTCCTGTGTCGATTTTTTCTTTTGCTTTTGGATACAACCATCTCTGTGTTCTCTGTGCCCTCTGTGGTGAAATAGAAGAAAGGAAAAGACTTGCTGAAGCATTCGCCCTCCCAAAAATTTCCCTCGGAACTGAAGCGGATGAAGTACGAGATCCAGGACCGGGCGCAGGAATACGGGCTGGATTTTTTCCGGGTCATCTTCGAAGTCCTCGATTACCACGAAATCAATGAAATCGCGGCCTACAGCGGCTTTCCCCAACGTTACCCCCATTGGTCCTTCGGCATGCAGTATGAGGAAGTCTCCAAAAGCTATGCTTATGGACTATCCAGAATCTACGAGATGGTCATCAACAATGACCCGTGCTATGCCTACCTCCTCAAATGCAATAACCTCATCGACCAGAAACTGGTGATGGCCCATGTCTTTGCCCATTGTGACTTCTTCAAGAACAACCTTTATTTCTCGCACACCAACCGGAAGATGATGGATGAAATGGCCAACCATGCCACCCGGATCCAAAGGTATGCAGACCGTTACGGGACCCAGGCGGTGGAGGCCTTCATGGATTGCTGTCTCTCCCTGGAAAACCTCATCGATCCCCACGCCACTTTCATGAAAAGGCGCGATCCCGAGGAATCCGGGGACCGGAGCTGGGTCTGGACTCCGGGGTCCGGGCATGAACATGGATCTTTCGCCTGCGGTGGGGAGGGAAAGTCAAGCTGCACTTCCACCGGCTGTTCCTCCGTCTCCGGGAACTGCCCGGGCGGGCAGGCCAAAGAGGGGACCCAAGGAGCGGACCTCTTCGCCGATGACGAGGACGCGGAGCGCGTCCTACCCCGTCGGCTTCACAGCAAGGGGTACATGGACCGCTACATCAATCCCCCCGATTTCCTCAGAGCCCGGGCCGAGGAATTGAAGGCCAAGCGGAGGGAAAAAAAGCGTTTTCCCGAGACGCCGGAAGGAGATCTCCTCCTCTTTTTAATCGAGTCCGCCCCCCTCAAGAACTGGCAGAGGGACATCCTCTCCATTCTTCGGGAAGAGGCCTATTACTTCCTCCCCCAGGCCCAGACCAAGATCATGAACGAGGGTTGGGCTACCTACTGGCATTCAAGGATCATGACCGAGAAGATCCTAAAGGATGCCGAGGTGGTCGATTACGCCGACCATCACTCGGGAACGCTGGGCAGTTCCCGGGTTCGCTTGAACCCTTACAAGCTGGGAGTGGAATTGTTCCGGGACATTGAAGACCGCTGGAACAGGGGGCGATTTGGGAAAGAGTACGAGGAGTGTGACGACCTCAGGGTCCGGGAAACCTGGGATAGAAATGCCGGCCTGGGAAGGGAAAAGATCTTTGAGGTCCGGCGGCTGTACAATGACCTGACCTTCATCGACACCTTCCTGACGGAGGATTTCTGCCGGAGGCAGAGGCTTTTCCTTTATGCCAAAGAGGAAGAGAACAAGACCTGGGTAATCCAGAGCCGGGAGTTTTCCCAGATCAAGAGGATCCTTCTTGACAGCCTGACCCATATGGGCCACCCCATCATCCGGGTCATGGACGGGAACTTTGAGAACCGGGGAGAACTCCTTCTACACCACCAGCATGAAGGGCGGGACCTCAAGTGGGATTTTTCCCGGGACACCCTGGTCAACCTTCAACGGCTGTGGAAAAGGCCGGTTCATGTGGAAACCCAAAAAGAGGGGGAAAAAATTCTTTTGACCTATGACGGGGCCGAGCACCGGGAGAAATCCCTTGATTAGGCCCTCTTCTCATTTCTATCTCTATGAAAATGTAAGGATTAAAGATGTCCCCTGATTTTGCCGATAAAGTCGATGAAAGAAAAAACTCCCCCCTTTCCCAACCGGGAAGGAGGGAGGATGAAAGGGTGAATAGAGGGAAAATGGCCAGGGCAGAAAATATTATCAACGAGCTTCAGAAGTGTCCATTCGGACAACCGGGGGAGGTCTTTGCCCAAGATGGGGACCTTGAAGTCCGGGTGCAACTGGCCGACTGGGACCGCCTGGGCTGCCGGCTGGAGAAGCTGGAGATGAAAGGCACCCGGGGCCATTCCCTGAAAGTTGACCCCATCCGTCTGGAAAAAGAATTGACCTACCTGGGCGAACCCCTCCGCATCGTTGAGCTGGAGAAAAATCGCGGAAAAGCCATCCTGCGAAGTTTCCCCCCCCGCAGGGAGAACGGGACCGTGTCCTTCTTCGAAATGATCCTTGACGGCTCTGAAGGACTATCCCTGACCCGGCTGGCCTATGACCGGATGCTGGGTCAGCGCTCCCCGGTACCCGTTTCTCTTACCCGGGACACCCTGGAGCGCCTTCTGGGCGACCTGGTGGACCTGGCTTCGGATCATTAAAAGCCTATCCAAAAACATTTAAAATTTTCTCCCAGCATTCTGTCCCGGGAATAAGCTGACAAAGGCAAACCCTGGTGCTAGGAGCCGATGCCCAGACCGATGCGCTTGCCAAAATAGGCATTCGTTCCTCCGGAGCCGACGGGGTTCTTACGATGGACACTGCCAAAGGGTCTATTTTGGCAGAACTTACCAATGCTTACCCCGCTGCCCGCGTTCCTTTACGGAACCCTGGAGATGCGGCGGAAGAAGACTTTCCTCCCGCCGGATTTTGTCCCGCCGAGGCGGGAATCTGTCCGACCCTCGGCTCCACATGCAATTTTATGCCTGTTATTTTGGGATATACTCTCAGGCTTTCCCTCCATCAAATTAGCGGACAGCGCCATGAAATTGGACGGCAAAAAATTGACCCGTTCTTTCGACTGGGCCGGATCGGGACGCTTGCCAGCCAGCTTCCATAAATAAAATTCCCAATAGATCTATGTAATTAGGCATTCCGCCTCTCCGTGGCATGCGAATTGCTCACTATCATACCGGATGTCCCTGAACCACTGTTCTGGGAGGGGATCGGTTTAACCGGAAAACGGGTAAGAGGGTGAATTTCTTTTCGGCTACCCCCCGGCAAAGGCCATGGAAACCCAGAGGATGCTGAGAAAATTCGTCGGCAACAGGAAAAAGGCTCCTTTCAGGGAGCTGACCGAAAGGATCCTTTCCTGCGCCCGGGAAGTCCATTCGAGTTTGGGCCCCGGTCTGTTGGAGACCACCTATGAAGAAGCCCTGGCCCATGAATTTTCCCTGAAAGGAATCCAATTTGTGCGCCAGAAAGAGGTCAACCTCAGCTATAAGGGGAAGAGCATCGGCTGGCATCGGATTGACTTTCTGGTCGAAGATGAAGTGGTGGTGGAATTGAAGTGCGTTGAAAAACTCCACTCGATTCATCAGGCCCAGTTGGTGTCTTACCTGCGTTCCCTGAACAGGAAGTCGGGCCTGTTGATCAATTTTAACGTGGTGAAGTTCACCGACGGGGTCGAGAGTTACGCCATCTGAAATCCCCCGATCATCGCGATTCCCTTTTTCTCCCTAAAATTCTTTTCCCGCCAGTGCTTTTTCCGCGCAACGCTCTTCCTTCCGGGCCGCAAACTTTCTTTTGCGCAGAAAAGAACAAAAGTGAAGGGTGGACAAGACGCATTTTGGGATTGAAAAAAATGGAGGCCGTCGGCTAAGATTCCTCCATGAATCGTGAACCCGTAGCCCATCCGAATCCCCAGCGCCTGGTATTCATCGTCGGCTTGACCATCGGCCTGTCCATTCTCGGGGACTCTTTCCTGTACGGCAATCTGCCCATCGAGGCGGAAAACCTGGGCATTGCCCTTCCCCTGGTCGGGGTCCTGCTCAGCGCCAACCGCCTGGTCCGGCTGATCTCCAACACCTGGGCCAGTTCCCTGTTTGAAAAATTCGGGCCCCGCAAGCCCTTCATAGCCTCCACAGTGCTGGCCCTCATCACCACGGCCCTGTACGGGGTGGGCTGGGGGTTCACGGTTTTTCTCCTGGCGCGCATGGGGTGGGGGGTCGCCTGGTCGGCGCTCCGGCAGGGGGGCTATCAGGCGGTCTGGACCGGAGGACCCTATGCCAAGGGAAAGCTGATGGGGCTCCTCTGGGGTATGATCCGCCTGGGCAGCGCCTTCAGCGTGTTGCTGGGAGGTTATCTCCGGGACCTGTGGGGTTACCGGGCCGGGGTTTTAGGGGTTATGTCCGTTTCCGCGCTGGCCATTCCGGTCGCTCTTTCCATCCGGTGGCCTGCGGAGGCCCAGCGGATCTCCTCCTCCAGGCAGTCTTTCTGGGAAGGATGGAAAGAAGCCCTGAAAACGGAGCGGGGCCGCCGCCTTCTCCTGGCCGGGTCCATCCATACCCTGTTTGAAGGGGTCCTGATCGCCACGGCATCCCTGTTTCTGGCCCGCCGGCTGGGGAACTTCGATTTTCTTTCCGGCCTGGGCATCCGCATCGGCACCATGCTGGACTTCGGATATCCTCTTCGCTCCGGGGATCGGCTGGATGTCCGATCGAATGGGGCAGATTCGGTCCTTGATTCTGCTGGTTTGTGTCCTGCTGGTGAGCCTGGCCGGGGCGGTGAGCTTCAGCGGGCCTTTTCTGGTTCTATTCTTGGCCTTCCTGTTCGTCAGCAGCGCCGGCCTGAATATCATCCTGAGTGCCCTGGCCAATGGCGTTTCCGTGCAAATGGAAAGGCCTCATATCTATTTGGGGGTTTACGCCACGGCCATCGACGGCGGAGCGGCTTTGGGTCCGCTCCTGGCCTACTCGGTCGGAACACTGGCGGCCTTCGCGGCTCTCTATATTGGAGTGGGGGGTGTGCTGGCCCTGGCCATTCTGCGGTACTGCTGGCCCGGGAGCAAAGAGACTCATTAGTCGCTCAAGGGGCAAATTGACCGTAAGATGGCATCAAAACTTCCATTGAAACTGATTGTAATTTCGAAGCACGAAATCCGAAATTCGAAATTCGAAATAAACCCAATTGTTCAAAATTTAAATGCCTTTTTTGGTTTGCTGTTTTTGAACTTTTGAATTTCGAATTTGTTTCGGATTTCCACATTCGGATTTCGGATTTTTTGATGCCTCGAACGCGTTTGGTTCGGGCTTGACCGGGTTAGGATCGCGGGGCAACGGGGAACCGGCAACTGGCAACCCGGATTCAGGCATCTATGACCAGGTCCGATTCGGGAACGGCAACGCAGGGCAGGATCATTCGATTGGCCAGATCCGCATCCTCCAGCCCGTCTTCCGTCTCCATTGCTGCGCTCCCCGAAAGAAGCTTTACCCTGCAGGATCCGCAGACCCCCATGCGGCAGCCGCTCTCTATCTGAATCATTGAAACTGCTTTCTCAGTCAAAGGTTTTTCCTGATTTTTGGAAGGTGATTTTGAAGGTCATCCCGTTCTCCCGCTGAGAGATTGGTTCATCTCCAAATTCATTGCTCAAATTTTTCATGAAAGCTTGCCCCTGGGATCGCAGGGCATTCTGAATAGACCAGCTTTTTTAGCTTTCAGACCATGTAACTGCCGCCGTTCACATCGATGCACACCCCGTTTACGTAGCTGGCGTCGTCCGAAGCCAGAAAGGCGACCACCGTGGCGATCTCCTCGGGCTGGGCCACCCGGCCCAGGGGGATTCCAGCGAGGATCCTTTGCCGCTCCTCCTCGTCGCGCGATTCCCATTTCGCCTTGACCCGCTCGGTCAGGACGGGACTGGGAGCCACGGAGTTGACGCAAACCCCGAAAGGCCCGAGCTCCGCGGCCATGTGCCGGGTGAATCCCACCACTCCAGCCTTGGCGGAGCTGTACTGGGGGCCCGAAAGACGGCTGAAAAATCGGCCGGCAAAGGAAGATACATTGACAATGCGGCCGTATTTCTGCCGTTTCATGATCGGCGCTGCGGCGCGGATGCACAGGAAGACCGATTTCAGGTTCAGGAGCATGGTTTCATCCCACTCTTCGGGAGAAACGTCTTCCACCGGCTTCACCGGTGTTCCCAGACCGGCGTTGTTCACCAGAATGTCCAGCCGCCCCCATTTCTTCATGACCGTTTCGGTCATGGCCGCAACCTGGGAGGAATTGACCACGTCGCAGGGGACCACCAGGGCATCCCCTCCTTTCTTGCGGATGGAGGCAGCCACCCACTCCAGGTCGGAAACCGTCCTGGCGCTCACCGCCACCCGTGCGCCGCGCTGGGCCAATACCCTGGCCGTGGCCGCCCCGATTCCACGGGAAGCTCCGGTGACCAGGGCGATTCGATCATTCAACAGCATAACCCCCCAACTCCAATTTGGGTTTCATACTGGCGCTCGGAGGGAGCGCCTCGACGCGTTGGATTATTATGATTTTTCCTTTTTCGCGAAGACAGGGGACCCGAAACGGGGCTGGCTCAAAAAACGATAACCCGAGGGTGCCGCCATCCTAATTTCTTTTCCAAGCATTCCCCGCGGCAGTCAGGATCGCTTGGACAAAGTTCTCCGGCGAACAGTTGGGAACCTGGACACCCGGACGGCGGAAAAAATCTTCCACCGTCCGCCGCAAAACCCCTTCCTCTGCTTCCAGTCCCCTGATTCCTGCTTCCATCTCTTCCACCAGTTGAACGGGAACACAGTGAACGGAGCCGGTCAAAAAAATGTTTCGGATGATCTTCCCGTCCATGAGGACAACCGCCCGGATCAAAGGCCCCTGAGGGACCTTGAGCGCGTGTTCCCCCCGGGCCCATTCAGCGGACAGGGGGTCACCTAACTTTCTTCTTTCGGTCATGGCCATGAGCCAATCTTCGGAAAATATCCGGGCGGTTTCTTCTTCAACAAGCTGTTTCTCTTCCGGGGAATAACCTTCCCGCTGAAACTGAATCTTCATGGCCCTTTCCAGGGCGGAGACGTAGGTTTGCTTGACCTCCTCGAAGGAGGGGACCCGGCCCAGGAGCTCTTCGAAGTTGGTCACCCTGGCTTCCACGGTCTTGGCTTCTTTATCCGCAAATTTCTCCGGGGGGACCCTGAGCGCCCGGGACATGAGGTCCATGCGGGGTTTCAGGACCTGGGGGCCGGATCCCCAGCGGCAGGCATCCCCCAAGAAAGTCACCGTGTGGCCGGCGACCTTTTTTCCCAAAACCTCCATGTCGTTCAGCGGGCGGTAGACAGCCGGAATCCCGAAGCGTTCGGAAATCGCCTGGGCCGAAGCGCCGATGAGGAACCGGTAGGCCTCGGCGACGGTCTCCGGAAAACCGGGTAGCTGCTTCCGGTTGAACCAGAAGTAGATGATCAGGGTCCCCGGGTCGGCCCAGTAGGGAGAGCCTCCCGTGTCTCGCCGGCCGATCTCGATATCTTTCTGGCGGCAAAAGTCCAGGTCGAGTTCCTTCTCCGGGTCGTTGTAATAGAAGAGGCAGGCGGATGGACGCTCGAAGGTGAAGAGGCCCAGCGTGTTGGGAATCTTCTCCTCTGATTTCAGCTTGAGGAGGGTGCTGGTCAAAGATGTACTGGCGGCGTAGCTGGAGAGCTTCAAATCCAGCAGCCGCCATTCATCGTTACGCATTTCGAATCCTCCTGAATCCGCGGTCCATCACCGGAGCATCCTGTCCGGCGGCCAGGTGCCGACTTCCGACCAGAGGATGATCGCCGTCAGCCCCATCCCCTGCAATTCCACAAAGGGCCAAACGGCCCGGTAAATGTTATCCATAATCGAAGAGACGGGGAAATAAAAAATCCCGTATCGGGCCCGGAAACGGGATTTCGGAAAACCGATTCAATCGCCTCCTCCGCTATTCGGTGAACAGGTTCAACTGGAAAAGTCTATCGAGCGTGGTTGTCGTTGGAACCCCGTCTGCGTCGGATCTGGGGCGAATCTAGCATAAGTTGCCCCGAAGGAGCAAGGGAATTTTGACCTCTTAGCAAGGGTCTGAATGGTTTCCCCTTCGGGATCAGGTCCTCATTTTGGCAAGCGAATTTTTCCGACCCCTGGACATGGGTTATGCCCTCAAGCTTTCCCTCAGCCGAATTTATTCACCCTTTGGGGAGAAAGTACGAATTCCGGTTTCCTTTGACATTCTGCATATGCGAGTGTTACAAAGGTGAGAACCCACTTCCGTCGGGCGTTTAAGCACCTATTCTTAAAGGAATCAATAAGCCATTCCCCATGGATCAGCCTGAATCCGCGACCTTTCCCTGGATACCGATCGCTCTCCTGACCGGGGTTTTCTACCTCAACTTTACCTCCCGATTCCTGCTGGCGCCTCTGCTGCCGGTCATTGAACAGGATCTGGGACTGGGGCATGGCGATGCGGGCTCCTTGTTTCTCCACATTGCCTGCGGGTACGGGGCAGGGTTGGCCGCTTCCGGGTTTATCTCCTCCCGGCTCACCCATCGGCTGACCATCCTGGTGTCGATTTTCATGGCGGGCGCGGCTTTTGTGGTCATCTCCAGGCTGGACTCCGTGGGCGATATGCGAATCGGGCTGGTGATTGTCGGCCTTTTCGCCGCGCTGTACATTCCCTCGGGAATCGCCACCATCACCGAACTGGCCCGCCAGGAACACTGGGGAAGGGCTTTGGCCATCCATGAGCTGGGCCCCAACCTGGGGTTCATCACCGTTCCCTGGCTGGCGGAAGGCCTGCTGCGGTTTACCACCTGGCGGGGGTCTCTGGCCGTCCTGGGGGCGTCTTCGGTCTTCATGGGGGTTCTCTACGTGTTTGCGGGAAAAGGGGGCAGGCAGAGAGGGACTCCCCCCAACGGGCGGTCAATCTGGCAAATTCTCTCAAGCCCCGCCTATTGGGTCATGGCCTCCTTCTTCGTGGTATCCATCGGCTCGAGCGTGGGACTGTACACCATGATCCCCCTCTTTCTGGTGAACGAGATGGGAATGGAGAGGACGACGGCCAACACCCTCATCGGGTTTTCCCGGGTCTTTGGGATCGCAATCCTTTTCCTGTCGGGATTCATCACCGATCGGTTTGGTCCCAAAAGGGCGATGACCGTTTTTCTCCTGACCACCGGGATCCTGACGGTCCTTTTCGGGGCCTTCCGAAACCCATTGGGAACTGTCGTCCTTATGTTCCTCCAGGCGGCGTCGGTTGCGTGTCTGTTCCCCGTGGGGTTTACGATCATCTCCCTGGTCTTTCCCGCCCCCCTGAGGGGGGTCGCAGTCTCCCTGGTGATTATGATCGGATTTATTTTGGGAGGGGGTGTGGTGCCCTCGGCTCTGGGGCACTGGGCGGAAGTCTTTTCTTTCTCTTCGGGCTTTGCCCTTTTGGGGATTTCTTTTCTTGCCATGCTGCCCTTTTGTCTCCGCGTCGGAAATCGACTGCAGGTGTAACCTGCTCTTGCGGCCCTGGTATTTTGAGCGGCCGTTTCCAAAGAACAGGGAACCGTAGAGAGCACGGAGTAGGCGGAGGTTTTATAAATTCTGAGCAATGAAGAAGAGCCGAATCGTCATCACCTGTGCCAAGGGCGTCCCTCCTTTTTTGAAGGAGGAAGTCCTGTCCCTGGGACTTCCGGTCCTTTCGGAAACCGTTGCCGGCGTGGAGACCGAGGGGACGGAAGAGGACGCCATGAGGCTGAATCTTTTCCTGCGGACCGGCCAGCGGGTCCTTCTTCTGCTGCGGGAAATGGAAGCCCTCAACGCCGATGACCTTTACCGCGGCATTTCGCGAATCGCCTGGGAGGATTATGTGCCTCCGGAAGACTACCTGTGCGTGACTTCAGCCGTGGATAACCCCACCATCCGTGACTCCCGGTTTGCCAACCTGAAATGCAAGGACGCCATCGTGGACCGCATCATGAGAAAGGTCGGCCGCCGTCCCGACTCGGGCCCGGAACGAACCGGGGCGGTCGTCGATCTTTACTGGAAAGGGGATCTTTGCCTGGTTTATCTGGACACTTCGGGGGAACCCCTCTACCGACGCGGCTACCGGAGAATTCCCCTCCACGCCCCCATGCAGGAGACCCTGGCCGCGGCGGTGATTCAGGCTACCGGGTGGAAGGGGGAAGGGAACTTCGTCAACCCCATGTGCGGCAGCGGCACCGTGGCCGTTGAGGCGGTCCTGATGGCCCTGGACATGGCTCCGGGCCTGCTCAGGAAGAATTTCGGGTTCATGCACCTGAAAGGGTTCAACCGCTCCTCCTGGAAGAAGATGCAGGAAGAGGCGAGAGCCCGGGTGAAAAAGTCATTCCCCGGTAAGTTGGTGGCTACCGATATCGATCCCGGCGCCATCCGGGCAAGCCGGCAGAACGCCGCTGCGGCGGGGATTGCCCCTCATATCGAGTTTTCCGTGGGGGATTACTCCGAGACTCCCCTGCCGGAAGGCGGAGGGGTGGTCATTCTCAACCCGGAGTACGGGGAGAGAATGGGAAGGATCGAAGAATTAAAGGAGGTCTACCGGGGCATCGGGGATTTTTTCAAAAAGAAATGTCAGGGATACACGGGCTATCTCTTCACCGGCAACCTTGACCTGGCGAAGAAGGTGGGATTGAAATCCCGAAGAAGGATCCCTTTCTTCAGCGGCAACATCGAATGCCGCCTCCTGGAATACAACCTGTACGAAGGAAGCCGGAGGACCCCTGATGCCGAAAAGTGAAGCGGAGGAAGTCACGGAGGGGCTTGCAATTTTGGAATTTTATAAAATAAGGGATCAGCGTCGAAGAAGGAGAATTGCTTGAGTCCTGCACTGATCCCTTTTCCTGGCTACGGATCGATCAGCATTGCCCGATAGAATATCGGGAAACCGCAATTATCTCTTTTTGGCGGCCTTGGCTCTTTCGCCTCTGCTTTTCCGCTTGAGGTCCATTCCGTGGGCTCGTTCGTAAGTCTGGATGTCCTTGAATCGCCCCTTGGCGTCGCGCACCGCGTAAAGTTTTTTGCCTGCCACGCTTCGGTGAGTTGTCCGCCGCACTTTTCCCGCCATGGAAAGTCTCCTCTCTTGGATTTATTTACTTCCGAAGATGCTCTTCAAGCCTCATGAACACCGGGTAATTACCGCTTACCCCTCTCCCCGCCATCCTTCTTTCATAATGTAGACGAAATCGTTCGCCTGCGCAAGAAATATTCGCTAAAAAACATATCGGTTCTCCCTCCAATCGCGCGGGTGGAAAGAGGGCCGGAATATTCTCCGCCCAGGGGGTGGGATGCACCCTATGGGCCCCTCCTTAGATCTCTTTTCTTAATTCCAATTCTTCAGGATGAACCCGATGCCGATCCGGTTCACCGAGTGGTTGTAGTCCATAAGGCTCTCGCCGTACCCGTTATAGTACTGGAGATAGCCTCCGATCCGCTCCAAGATCGGAAAGCTCCATTCCAGCTGCACGGCGCCCCGGTTGTCATGTAAGTCAAGGTTGTTGCGGAGCATGATTCCGAACCGGTTCCCTTTCCAGAAATAGTAGCCCCAGATCTCCCCGTATCCCAGATAATCTCCCATATGCGGGTTGTCATCATCTTCAGCAGACTCGGGGATTCGGCACCACCCTTTCAGGAGAAGGGAGAAATTCCCTCTTTCAAACCCGGCATTGGCCACGATGCGGTTCCAGCTCCTGGATAAAGGTTCGGACTGGCCGTTGGACTGGTGGTTGAAACCCAGGTTTATGAACCGGCCTCTCAACCCCAGGAGGCGGTAATCAGTCCGAAGGTTGAGAAGAAGTTCGGGCTCATAATTCGTCTCCCGGAAAGGAGAGGAGTCTTCGAAGTTATAAAACTGCCAGAAGGATCGCTGGGTGTAGGCGACCCACAGGTCGGCTTTCTGGCCAAGAATGTCCTCCCAGAGTTTGACCTTCAGGCTCAACTGAAAAGCAACTTCTTCATGCTTGAGATCTTTGCCCGGGTCGGCCTCCCGAACGGCTTCGTAATTGGGCGACGAGTTGTACGAGTAAGGAAGGATATAGTTGGAGTTATGGGGAGAGATTGAATATTTTCCGCGACGGGTTTCCGGCTCCAACTCCCAGAGATGGGAAAAGTAGGAGAACTTCTTCGTTTCTCCCGGCGGGGGTTTTTTCACCGATTCTTCCGCCGGCACGACCTCCTTCGATTTGCGGCCGGCCAGGCTGTCGTAGCACTTCAGCCGTTCCCCGGGATCCTCGATTTTGGCGCACTCGGCCAGTTCCCGGGAGGTCTCCGGGAGTCCCTCCCCAGGGACCGCACCCAGAAAAAGCAAAAAAGAGAGCAGGCCAATCCAGGGATGTCTTACGGTGAGGAAAGAACGCCAGGATATGCGGTGTCTTTTCATCAGCTCCTCCCCCCAAAAAGGGTGTATGATCCGGTGGGAATTGGTTATGAGGCTTCCGGATGCCTTCTCCGGGTGGTCCCGGAGGTCAATCCTCCACAAACTTTCCGCCCTTGACCTGCTTCTCGACCAGATTGCGGCGGGCATCGAACTTCATCTCGACTTCAATGGGAACATAGCAGCCTTCCTTCCCGATCAGGACTTTACGGGAATAGTAGGCGGTCTCACCTTCCCCTTCGCCGTACTCGGCGCTCAGGTCGTTGTTCAAATCCACCCGCGTTCGGATGATCTCCCCGCAGCGGTCGCACTTGACAGCAATCCAAAGGGAATAATCCTTGGGCGAACCGGTGACCAGGCTGGCGAACTTCCGAAAGATTCCCATAGCTGATCCCTTCCTGATGGCCGATATTATTGCTTAGCTTTACCCCATTTGTCACTCTTTTCTTGATCCAGAGATAGGGACGGGCTTTTTCGTTTCTCTTTTTTGGGAAGATAAATCTTCGCGGGAAGACAGGGTAGCCCTTCCATTTGACAATTCGTATTTTCGTCCCTATAATCGTTTTCATAAATGAGGCGCGTTTCAATCTCGAAGATCGAAAGGCGGTGCTCGAAAGGAGCGAACATGGAGGAGAATCGGATAAAAGCCCTGGCCGAGATGCTTCTCGCCGCGGAAATTTCCCGCAAGCCCATTGCACCCCTCACCGAGTCCGACCGGGGGATCACCGTAGATGAAGCCTACCGGATCCAGCTCCGTATGATGGAGGTGAAAAAATCCAGCGGGCAGGTGGTTGTGGGAAAGAAGATCGGAATTACCAGCCGGGCCATGCAGGTTATGCTGGGAGTAAGCGAACCGGACTACGGGCACATTCTGGATGGAATGGTGGTTGCGGAAGGAGAGATGATTCGAGCTGGGGACTTGATTCAGCCGAGAATCGAGGGGGAAATCGCCTTCATTTTGAAGGAAGACCTCCATGGCCCGGGGATGACGCTTACCGACGTGATTCGCTGCAGCGAAGGCGTGATCCCGGCGCTGGAGGTCATCGACAGCCGGATTATGGACTGGAAGATCAAGCTTCCCGACACCGTGGCCGACAATGCCTCCAGCGCCCGGATCGTCCTGGG
>Ga0111180_1034_pt1 | contig 35269 bp, 28 predicted proteins | sample DeeMarSWOR324_28_FD_80237 | JGI IMG/M metagenome (GOLD analysis project Ga0111180, IMG submission 80237) | Deltaproteobacteria bacterium SM23_61
GGTGCGGGCCAAGCTGGAGCGGTGCCTCAGACGGCTGCAGACCGAATGGATCGATCTTCTCTTCTTCCACGACGTGCGGGGCGGGGAATACGAAAGGATCTTCAACACCGGGGGCCTGGAAGAACTCCACAAGGCCCAAAAAAAGGGTGAAATCACTCATCTCGGAATCAGCATTCACAGCAACCTCAACATGATGAGGAAAGCCATCGAATCCGGGGTCTTTTCGGTCCTGATGGTGGCCTACAGCGCGCTGGATGAAGACCGGCTTACGGCCGACCTTCTCCCCCTGGCCGCTTCCCGGGGAGTCGGACTGGTTGCCATGAAGCCTCTGGCCGGGGGAAGGCTCAGCGATGTCCCTCCCAGGGAATGGAACAGACCTCTTTTCCACGGCGAGTCCCCCGCTCAGATCGCCCTTCGTTACGTCCTGGCGAATCCCCACATCACTTGCGCCATTCCCGGGATGATGGCCCTGAAGGAACTGGAAGAAAACCTCCGGGTCGGAAACCACCCGAGAAAATTGTCGGCAGAAGAAATCAAAGCGTTCATGGCCATGGCCGCCGAGGCGGGAAAAGGGTTCTGCCGGAACTGCGGTTACTGTCTCCCCTGCCCCGAGGGGATTCCCATTCCCGATGTTTTCCGCTATGAGAGCTATTACCGCCAATATGGCTTGAAGGATTGGGCCCAAGAACAATACCGGGTCCTAACTCCCAACGCCCAGGCCTGTTCGGATTGTCAGACCTGCGTCGAAAAATGCCCTTACGGGGTGCCGATTCCCTCAGGCCTAAAAGAGGCCCATAACCTCCTTGCGGGGGCATAAAATGCGGACCCCATTTTTGCTGTCCGGAGCAGGCCCATGTTTTACCCATCCCTTTTCAACCTCCGGATAAAAGAGCTCCACACGGTCAGGCTCCTTTTCGCCGTCTACATCTTTGGCTTTGCCTACGGGGCCCGAAACCACATCGTGGATATCCTTGCCGATGGGTGGCTGGGATACGATTTTGTCCCCCTCCCTATCAACCTTTACTGGACGATTCTGACTTTCTTCGATCCTTTGGCGATTTTTCTTCTCCTCTCCTTTCCCTTTCCCGGGATCATTCTTTCGGTTTTGATCATGGCCTCAGACATTGCCATCAATACGGGGGTTACGGTATATTTCTATTATCAAACGGGAATATTCTCCCTCGGCCGGTTGCCTTTGCAGATTGCCTTTGGGGTATTCGTATTTATAACTACGCCCATTGCGTGGAAAAGAATTCGGGAAATAGTTAAAGCTCGCACTGCTAAATACCCGTAACCAAAAATATCACCCCCTCCCATCCCTCCCCCCTCGAGGGGGAGGGTAAGGGTGGGGGGGAGAATATTGGAAAGTTGGATTTTACAGGTTTTTCTTTATTTGCCATTATTCCATCATTCCATTATTCCATTTTTCCATTCCTTTCTTAGGTTCAAAGGGGTCAGCTTATCAACACTTTATAGGAGGGAACGATGCTGAAGGAAATTCAAGCCTATCTGGCGAAACTCGACGACTTGCGCAATCAGGCCAAAGCCCTGCTGGAGGGATTGTCCCCGGAAGCCCTGGACTGGCGGCCCATTCAGGCAGAAGGCGAGCTGGCGACCAATTCCCTGGCGGTCCTGGCCGTGCACCTGGCCGGTTCGCAAACTTACTGGATGAAAGAAATCATCGGTCGCACGCCCATCCAGCGGGATCGGGAAGCGGAATTCGCGGCCAAAGGAATTCGTCTGGACGATCTGAAGGCCAGGCTGGATGCAGCCGGGAAAATCGTGGAAGAAGTCTTGTCTCCCTTGTCTGAACGCCAGATGGAGGAGGAGCGAAAGTTTCGGGATAAAGCGATTACCGTCCGGGGAGGAATCCTTCAGGTCATCGAGCACGTGGCCCAACACATCGGACACATGCAGCTGACCCGGCAGTTGTGGCTGGCCAGATCGAAAAAATAGAGGCCTGGCGGGGGCAATTCATTTTCGACCCGAGCGCTTCGATTGAAATCAGGGCCTTGAGCCCGCCGAAAGGATCTGGCCGAGGGGCTCGCCGAAGTCTCAGGTCGAGGTTTGAATTGTCCTTACCAGATTGCCATTCATTACATAAAAAATGAGGCCGGCGATGAATCCACCTACCCCCCAGGCGATCCTGGAATTGGCCCGAAATTTCATGGAGAGCCGAGTTCTGCTCACCGGGGCGGAGCTGAACCTTTTCACCCTCCTGGCCTTCGAAACCCTTTCCGCTGAGGAAGTTGCCTCCCGAACCGGAGCGAACCTCCGGGCCTTGACCGTCCTCCTGGACGCCCTGGCGGCGATGGGGTTATTGGTGAAACAGGAAGGACGGTACTCCAGCCCCCAGGCGGTCTCTTCTCTGCTATCGGATAAAGGCCCCGAATCAATCCTTCCCATAGTCCACCACATGGCCCATCTCTGGCAGAGGTGGTCGAAGTTGACCGAAAGGGTCGGAGGCCGGGAGGAGCCGGGGAAGCATATAGAATCCCAAGAGACAAATCAAATGACTGCTTTCATAGGGGCCATGCACGCGATTGCGGCCAAGCTGGCCCCTGGGGTTGTGGCTGCAGTCAACCCGGGGGCGGCAAGGAATTTGCTGGATGTAGGCGGCGCCTCCGGGACCTACACCCTGGCTTTTCTCCGGGCCGCCCCGGAGATGCGAGCAACCCTTTTCGATAAACCCGAAGTCATTCCCATCGCCCGGAGACGTCTGGGTAAAACAGCGGTCCTGGACCGGGTTACTCTGGTGGGGGGGGATTTTTATCGTGACGAATTTCCCCCCGGCCATGACCTAGCCCTTATTTCCGCCATCATTCACCAGAACAGCCCGGGGGAGAATCTTGATCTCTACCGGAAGGTTTTCCGGGCTCTTTCGCCGGGGGGGCGAATCATCATCCGGGATCACATCATGGAACCCCACCGCACCCGGCCGAGGGACGGGGCTATCTTCGCGGTGAACATGCTTGTGGCAACACGGGGAGGCAACACGTATACCTTCGAGGAGATTCAAACGGGTCTTGTCCAAGCCGGGTTCGTCCGCATCCGACTCCTGCAGCGAGGGGAGAGAATGGACGGGTTGGTGGAAGGATTCAAGCCCTCGTAAGTCTCGGGTTTCAGGTTGAAAACAAGGGATCCTCGCACGGGATTCGCTGCGGTGGGAACGAGGCAGGGTGCCGGTGTAAAGGATCAGGGGAAACGACGAAAGGAGGTAAAAGGATGGCCGAAAAGAAGAACATCAAGGTAAAGACCTTTACCACCGAGTTGCGGGAGTTCAAAGTCATGCGGGAGCTGACCGACCTGGATGAGCAGGTCAACAAGTTTATCAAGGAGAAAAAAGTCAAGAAAGTTATATCGGTCAGCGATACTACCACAGCCGACACAACCGGCGCTTCGATCGGATTGATCCGGGTCTTGGTTTACGAGACCTGAACCGGCCGACCCCGACCGAAAGCCGGAAATCCGAATTTCGAAATCCGAAATCCGACACAAATTCGAATGACCAAAATTCGAAATAAAATGATTTTTGTTTTGGACATTTGATATTCGAATTTCGATTTTCGTGCTTCGAATTTAGAAAACGCACAGTCTCCATTCTGAGAGTTCAGAGAAGAGAAAGGGCCCTACCAGTACCAGGGCCGGTACCTCCAGTACGGGTACCCGTAAGGGCCCCAGAAGAAAGGGTAGTCCCAGTAGGGGTAGGGATACCGGCGGGGAGCTATTTTCTCCCAGAGGTGGATTTCCTTGGCCAGAATCACGGGGTAGGGGTACTGGATCCCCCCCAGGGGAAGAGTTTCTTTCCCCACGATCTCACCCGCGATGGTTATCTCCCGCCCCTGCTTGTAAATAACCGGGTCCAGAAATCCGGCCTGGCGTACGATGAACCGTCCGGCGGAAGAGTCCAGGTTCCTGGGCCTTTTTTCCATGTCCAGCTCGGACTGCCGGATTTCCAGAATTGTTTCCTCCTGCCGGTTCGTGGTTTTTACAATCACTCCCCCCCACAAAACGGTCTTGCCCAGAAAATTCTGCGGGTTTTTCTGGACGACCGGATAGGTCAGGGCCTCGTCCACCTGCCGCATCACGTCTTTGGATAGGGGAGCGCACGAAAGCGTGAAAGCAACCGCTAAAAGGAAAAGCAGGTTCCTAATTTCTTTCATCGGATGACCGTTCCTATCCCGAACCCGAAATGGAACATGGGGCCGCCGCCGCTTTCCGGCCTCCAAAGGTGGTGATCCCGCGGAGTCAGGACGGGGTAAACGTAATCCATATCTTTCAGGGGCTGCACTTTCTTCCCCTTCACTTCTCCCACAACCGTAATCAGCTTTCCCGCGGTGTAGATCGCCGGGTCCGCAAAGCCCTCGAACCGCACCAGGAACCTGCCGAAAGACTCGTCCGTATCCTTGGGCTTGTGCTGCCAATCCAGGGGTTTTTGAAGCACCTCGACCCAGGTTTTACCCTGGCGAGTCGAAGTCCCTAGGATTTGCCCCCCCGTAAGGATATTCCTTCCCTGGTACTGCTCCGGATCCTTGATCAGCATCTGAAAAGTCAGGTGGGGGTCTGCCATTTTGAGAGTTTCCCGGGGGATGGCCTGGGTGCAGGCCGCCAGAAAAACCCCCATCAGGATCAGAATGAAAAGCTTCATGAAAAATCTCTCCTTTGCCGTTAAAGATCCGGGGAGAAAGCTCCTTCGGCACCTTTGCGTTTTTATAATTATACCAAAACTTTACGCCCTCAGGAAAATTTCATCCCCTGATGGCCTTTGGCGTTCGATCCCCTGGTTCTTTTTTCCTGAAACCTTTGATTCCTTTCCTTTCCCTTGTCGGATAAAATGATAGGGACCCTGTAGGGGGGATTCATGAATCGCCCCTACGGAGGAAAAGAAAACACAAGCATCTCTCATGAACGGCAGAAACTCTCTCCCAACGAATGAAATAGCCCGCTACCTCCCGAGACTCATGTTATCTTTCACCTTCTCCATCGGGTTCATCCTCCACCTCCTCCTCTTCGCCACCGCCCCCATGGTCTCCATTATCATGGAGGAGATGAACCTGTCCCATGCCGAGTTCGGCATGGTCTATTCGGCCTCCATGCTCAGCCTCGTTCTCTTCCGCATTCCCTGGGGTTTCTTCGGAGACCGGAAGGGGTACATGCTTTCCCTGCGGATCGCCCTGCCCCTGATCGCCGCTTCGTCCCTGGCCAGGACTTTTTCTCCCAATTTTGCCGTCCTGTTAACGAGCCAGGTCTTCCTGGGTCTGGGCCTGGCTTCCATTTTTCCCTGCCTTCCCATGATCGTAAAGGAATGGTCCGGCGGGAAATCCCTTGGTCTGGCAACCGGAATCTACATTTCCGGGTTTGCCGCGGGGAACGCCGCCGCCCTGGGGATCACCCCCCACTTGCTTCCATCCATGGGTTGGCGGTCGGTCCTTTTTCTGTACAGCTGCCTGGCTCTCCTCCTATCCTTCCTCTGGTGGGGGTGGGCAAAAAGTTCCCTGAAGGGAACCGTGGGGGGTCAAGAGAAAACCTTCAAAAAAGTCATGAAAGATCCCCTCGTGTGGATCCTCCTGCTATTTATGAGTTCAGCCATGGGAACCTATGATACCCTGGCTACCTGGATGCCCAAGGTCCTGGAGATGAAGAATTTCTCCCCGGCGCTGGCCTCCTTTCTCCCTTTCGGTTTCTTTTTCGCAGGCCCGCTGGTGGGTTGGGTCTCCGACCGCCTGAAGGACCGCAAAAAACTCGTCCTCCTCCTGGGGGTCTTCAGCGCCGCCTCCATCAGCGGGATCAACTATGCTCCCCTGCCCTATTTGCCCTTGGGCATCTTTCTGGCAGGGTTTTCCACCATGGGAGTTCTTACCATCATCCTGGCCATACCGGCTGAAACGGAAAGATTCTCATCGTCCATCGGGACGGTGATCGGACTCATCTCCTCGCTCGGGAACCTGGGCCCGATGATCATGCCCGTGGTCTTCGGATGGCTGATCGATCTGACCGGGGCTTTCCAGGCTTCGGTCTTTTTTGTCGCCCTCGTCGCCGGGGCCACCTTCCTTCTCGGTGCAGGGCGCCTGCAGAGTTCGGGGACAAAATAGCGGTTTAATGTCCGAGTGTCGGGTCCCAAAAAATTCTCATGTGGAGCCGGGGGTCGGAACAACGCCCGCCTCCAAAATCCGGCGGGAAAAAGCCTGATCCCATCGCATCCCCGGGTTTCCGCAAAGGAACCCGCGCTCGGAGCTGTCTGGAAACCTGGCGGTGAGGAAAAGATAATAAGAAGGGGATTGGGCCGAGACCGGAGGATCATGGAGGACCTTTTCTATTTCAAGCTATTCCTGGCTTTTACCGTGGGAAGCACCATGGTCACTTTGGCCACCGTGGCCGCGGAAAGGCTGGGCAGCAGAATCGGCGGCCTCATCGGGGGCATTCCCTCCGCGGTGGCCATCTCCCTCTTTTTCATCGGGTACACGGAGACCCCCCAGCTTGCCTCGGAAGCCACCAGCACGATTCCGCTCACCATGGGGCTTAACGGCCTTTTCCTGGTTATCTATGTAGGGTTGGCCAGGTGGGGAGCCTGGATTGCGATGGCCGGTGCCCTTTTTTTCTGGGTCGCCCTGGCATTTCTCGTTATCCTACTGAACTTCAACAACTTCCTTTTTTCCCTGCTGTTTTTCATCCTTTCCCTGGCCGGTTCCTACCTTATCCTGGAAAAAGGCTATCACCTCCCATCCACGGAAAAAATCCTGATGCCCTATACCCCCCTCCAGATCCTTTCCCGAGCCTTTTTCAGCGGATCCATTATTTCCGGCGCGGTTTATTTGAGCCGGGTGGGAGGACCGATCTGGGGGGGAATCATGGCCCCTTTTCCAACCATCTACATCTCCACCTTAATCATCATGGCAAAATCCAAAGGGGTGGAATTTTCCCGGAGGATTACCAAACCTCTTTTGGTCAGCGGAATGGTCAATGTGGTTGTCTATTCTACTGCCGTTCGGTATTTCTATGTCCTTTTCGGCCTGGCCCTGGGCACGGTACTGGCCCTGGGAATTTCGGCCGCGAGCACCTATGGAATCTATTGGTTCCTGAAAAAGAGAATGAGCTGAAAGATCAAATCAGGAATAAAAAAACTTAACCGCAGAGGTCGCGGAGTACGCAGAGGTTAAAATGGCGAAAAGCTCAGGGCCGGGATGCAGGGGGTGCCCGGAAGGACAAAACGGCCAAGGGCTTTCAAGGAACGATCTCTGCGCTCTCTGCTTCCTCTTCGTTCATCCTCTCGTCTCGATCCCCGGAGGATCGAAAGGCAAAGAGGAGTCCATATCCATGAAAGAATTTGTGTTTTCCGTCTTTAACAAAGAAAAGCTCTGCGGTCTCTGCTTACTCTGCGGTTGATTTTTTCTTCATCCTTGGAGCGCGCAGAGACTTTTATAATTTCCTAACAATGAAATAAGGAGGAAGATCATGGGAAAGACGGGAGAATACAGTTCTAGCGATGCCCTGGGGCTGGCCGAGCTGGTGCGCAAGAAGGAAGCAAAACCCACCGAACTCGTGGATGCGGCCATCGAGCGGATTGAGAGATTGAACCCAACCCTCAACGCGGTGATCACTCCGTTCTTCGAACAGGCCCGGAAAGCGGCTGCCGGGGATCTGCCCCGAGGCCCTTTCACTGGAGTCCCCTTCCTTCTGAAGGACATCGGGGCCACGCTGGGCGGGGTCCGGATGACCATGGGAACGGCCTTTCTCAAGGACTTCGTGCCGGATCATGACAGCGAACTGGTCTCCCGGCTGAAACGGGCGGGGTTCATCATCGTCGGGAAGACCAGCACGCCGGAATTGGGGATTCTACCCACCACGGAGTCACGCTTTTTGGGCCGCACCCGCAATCCCTGGAATCTGGACCGAACCACCGGCGGGTCGAGCGGAGGGGCGGCCTCCGCGGTGGCCGCCGGGATCGTTCCCGCGGCTCATGCCAACGACGGCGGGGGATCCATCCGCATCCCCGCTTCCTGCTGTGGGGTCTTCGGTCTGAAGCCGACCCGGGCCCGCAATCCTCTGGGCCCGGATCTGGGAGACATGTTTGGCGGATTGATCGCCGAGCATGCGGTCACCCGCTCGGTGCGCGATAGCGCCGCGATCCTCGACGCCACCGCCGGCCCCGACATCGGGGATCCCTACTGGGCCCCGCCGCCGGCAAGGCCCTTCCTCCAGGAAGTGGGGGCCGACCCGGGAAAGCTCCGCATGGCCTTTACCGCTTCCGGGGTTGAAGGCCTGCAAATCCATCCCGACTGCACAGCGGCGGTAAAAGACGCGGCCAAACTCTGTGCGGACCTGGGACACGAGGTGGAGGAAGCCGCTCTGCCGGTCAACCGAGAACTCATAAAACAGGCCTTCATGGTGCTCTGGACGGCAGGTTGTGCCTGGACCATTGACGGCCTGGCCCTGGCCGCCCGGAAAACCCCCTCGCCGGACCAGTTCGAGCCCCTAACCTGGGCCCTCTATGAGATCGGAAAGAAGCATAGCGCATCTACTTATCTCCTCTCTTTAACCCTGCTGCAAAAGATCGCCCGGGACCTGGCCCGCGCTACCCTGAAATACGACGTGTGGATCACCCCCACTTTGGCCGAGCCCCCGGTGCCCCTGGGAACTTTCGATTCCCCCCCGGAGAATCCCCTCCACGGTTACCGCCGGGCGGAAACCTTCGTCCCCTTCACTCCCCTCTGCAACATCACCGGCCAGCCGGCCATGTCCGTGCCCCTCTTCTGGAACCAGGAGGGGCTGCCGGTGGGGACCCATTTCATCGGGCGGTTCGGGGACGAGGCGACCCTTTTCCGCTTGGCCGCCCAGCTGGAAGCCGCACGGCCGTGGGCTGGACGACGGCCGCCGGTTTGCGCTTAACCGGGGCGAGGGGAAGAGAGGAAATGAAGGCTTAGGAACGAAAAGCTGTAAAGAGAAAAGGCATTTGGGGAGTTACTCCCGGGGCAGGGGATAGAACTCCATTCCCCATGAGGTCGTGTGGTTCCCTTCAGGAGACACCTCTTTGCGCAGGGTCTCTTTGATCAACGCTTGATACTGGCTCTCCTGAAGCACGAGTTTGGAATGGCGGCCCTCTAAGACCGTGCCGGGGAATATTTCTTTTAAGACCTGGACTGTAGCGATTCCTTTTTTATGGCTTTCGTCTTGGATTTTCTTGATCTCGCCCTGAAGCGGCTCGATGGCCCCTTCCAACTCCTTGAGCTGGGACAGGAGAGGGGTGGTCTTCTCCAGGATGAGTTTTTCTTTGGCCATGAGCTTCTGCAGGTGTTCCTCTGCGCTCTTTGCTTTCTGCTCTAATTTTTCCAGTTCCTGCTGGGCCTGAGCCAACCCGGCGGGGTCATTTTTCTCATCCAAATTTTCCATCTTTTTTTGGCAGGACCGCTGCTCCGACCCCAACTGATCCCGTACCTGCACCCACTTCACGACATCTTCTTTCAGCTTGTAGGCAGCCTGATCCAGAATCTCCAGGGAAGCTTTCAGCTTTTTCTTCTCGGCCTCTTTGACCGCAATCTCCTCCTGTAGTTTCTTCACCATGCTATGAAGATGGGCATCGACTCCCACGGTCAAAAAGCACGGTTTGGAGGATGCCGACCCGATCTGGGCAGCCATCACCCCCCTGGAGGCCAGGATTCGGGAAGCCAATATTCTTCCCGCCGGCTTGGCAATGACTGCTCCCCGGGTTTCGATTTTGGAATCGATGATTTCCCCCTCGACGATCACATCTCCTCCAGCCTCAATCTGGGAGTATTGAATGAACCGGGTTTTCAAGTTCCCCCGGCAAACCACCTTCCCCCCGATGATGCCCCCGCTGACCACGATATCGGTCTCCGATTCCACTTCCCCCCGATGGATTTCTTTGACGGTCAGTCTCCCGGCTTTCACCTGGAATCCAGCTTCAATGGCCCCGCTCACATCGACGAATCCGTCGAAACGGATGTGGCCTGTGCCCAGTCCCACATCGCCCGGAATCATCAGCTCATTGATCACACTGAATCTTCCCTCACTCGAGACGGTCGGGCGCCCGTTCCTATGGGCGTAGATCTTCAACCGGTCCTCTGACGATTTGGTTCCCGGCCCGGCCATCAGGGGAATGTCCTTTGCCGGTTCCACGGCCAGGGTTTGGCCAAAAACGTCCTTCCCCGGCTTTTCCTTGACCAGAGGAACCTTTTTCGCCAAGAGAGCCCCTTCTTTGACCTGGGGGATCTCTCCCTTGTCTCGAAAATCAATCCCCCCCCCGGCCTTCATAATGCCTATTTTTAAAGGGTCTTTGTCGAAATGGTAGTTGACCTGGGCGTCTTTCCCGGGTTCAGGCGGGGTCCCCTGGGCCACCAGGCACAGGTCTTCAAGAATAGCGCCGCTCTTCAGGAGTTCTTCCAAGGCGGAATCTTCAACAAGCCCGTGGACGATTCTTTTTTCCTTTAAAAATTTCTTTATATCTTCAAGGGTTACATTTTCCTTCCCCTCCCCCTCGAGGCACAGAGATGCTTTCAGCCGGTCTTCTGAAACTACCAATTCGAAATAGGGATTTGACGGTCCCCTCCCCTCGGATCCTTCCGCCGGGGCAGGCTGATTCTTGACTGGGTCTTTAACTTGTGTTTCCGGATTCAAGGCGATTTCCCAAACCTCCACAATTACTATTTCGTCAAAATCTTGGACATCCTTAATTCCTCTCCGGAATTTTTTTGTATGGAGGAGGCCGGACTTCAACCCTGCTTGGGGCAGGCCTCCCCCGGGAAACCTCTTTCCGCTGAAGGGTCTTTACCCCCAAACTTTGGTCATTCTTTCCTCCGGAGTGGCATCCCGGTATTCCCCCAGCCATTCGAATACCTGCAGGATGACCCCCAGGGGATTCCGGGGCCCGACCAGGACTTCTTTCCGGACCCCCTCGATCTCCTCGTAGTTGGAAGTCTTCACCCCGTTGGCGTGGAGATGATCCATGAATTTCTTGATGTCCTCCACTTCGATCCCCATGTGCTGCATGGTCTCCCCGGAACGCTCGATGTGCTTGGCCACGAACCCCTCGGGGCTCGTGGATTCCAAAAAGGTAAAAATATTTTCTCCGATCCGGAAGATCGCCACTGTGTACTGCCCTTTTTCGTTGATATTCTGCACGATAAACTTGGCTCCGAAAAGGGTTTCCAGTTTTTTCTTGGTCTCCTCCAGGTTCCTGACCGCGATCGCAATGTGGTCTACCTTCTTAAACATTTCTTTTCCTCCTTTTAAGATTTTTTTGGGGCTTCATCCCGGACAAACCTTTTCCTCCTTTCAAGAGTATTCAAGACGGAGGCTTATTTCCAGCGAAAAAAGACGGGCCGGCGATGGAAACGCAAAAAAACGAAAAAGGTTCTTAAATTCAAAAGATATTTTATGGATTGGGAATAATCCTTTCGCTGGTCGAACTGGCATTTCTCCGAGGTCTCTGTATCCTCCGGGGTTAAATGATTCGAATTTCGGATTTCGTGCTTCGAATTTGGAGTACCCTTTGGGCATTGGAAGTTTTGATGGCCTCTTGCCCACATCTTGACTCTTAAGAGACGAAATGGTATCGATTTTAAGAAATCAGATTTAGGAAACGTTTTAAATTTCTGCTTACCGGCGGTAGGGAATTTCCAGGGAGGAAGGAAGATGCAGATCGCCAAGAGGTTGGAGCCACTCAAAGGTTTCTTTACTATGGAGATGAACATCCGCATGGCCCGGATGAAACAGGAGGGCCGGGAGGTCATCAACCTGGGGGTGGGAGACCCGGATTTCACCCCCCCGGATCATCTTCTTCAAGCCTTACAGGAGGCGGTGGGGCACCGGGAATATCATCATTACCCCAGCTTCTATCCCATCCAGCCGCTGAAGAATGCCATCGCCGGCTGGTACCAGCGGCGCTTCGGAGTGGCTCTGGATCCCATCAGCGAGGTCCTTCCCCTCCTGGGTTCAACGGATGCGCTCTTCATGGTTCACCTCTGCCTGATCGATCCGGGAGACATCGGTTTGGTTCCGGATCCCTCTTATGCCTCCTACCAGGCTTGTGTACAACTGGCCGGCGGGCGGGTGGAAAAAGTCCCCCTGCTGAAAGAGAACGGTTTTCTCCCGGACTTGGACAAGATCCCATCCGGGGTGGCTGGAAAGGCCAAAATGATCTGGATCAACTACCCCAATAATCCCACGGGAGCAACGGCGCCACCGGACTTCTTCAAAAAACTCATCTCCTGGGCTAGGACTCGTGATGTGGCCGTGGTTTCCGACAACGCCTATTCCGAAGTTTACTTCGACCACCAGCGCCCGGTGAGCTTCATGGAATTTCCCGGGGCCAAAGAGGTGGGGATCGAGATCCACTCTCTTTCCAAATCCTACAACTGCTGCGGATGGCGCGCCGGAATGGCGGTGGGGAACAAGGATCTCCTGGCCGCGCTGGCCAGAGTGAAAAACCATTCCGACCGGGGAATGTACTATCCCATGCAGCTGGCCGCCATCAAGGCCTTGAACAGCCCCGATGACTTCAAAGAAAAAAGGAACCAAATTTTCCAGGAACGCCGGGACATGCTGGTGGAAGGGCTCAACAAGATCGGCCTCAAAGCGTTTCCCCCCAAGGCCACTTTTTACCTCTGGGCCAATGTCCCCCCGGGATACAAGTCCCAGGATTTCTGCCTCAAGGCCCTGGAGGAGGCCAACGTTTGGATGATCCCGGGCTCCGTCTACGGTCAGTATGGGGAAGGATACCTGCGGATCGCCCTGACCCATCCGGTTGAACGCTTGAGAGAAGCCATCCGTAGGTTAAGCCGGTTCATGGATTGCAGTTTCCAATCTTAAGGTTCCCTCCTAGATGGGAGCATAAACCGCCCTTGCGGAAGGGCCCTCTTCACGTCGTCTCGAGGGGAACACTCTGTTGACAATTGACGGCTGAGCTTGATTGCTGGTTCTTACAGAGGATACGAGCATGGCATTCCAATCTCGAGAAATGGGGTGAAGAATTCAGGAGTCCATGGTTTAATTCCTGTCGTTGCCAGAAAAAGGAGGCGAAAAATGAGGAAAACACAAGTTTGCGGGATTGTCGCGGTTTTGCTGGTTTCGGTGCTGGTGGCGACCGCCCAAGGCTCTAAGTTTCATACCGACCCTCCTGCAGTGATCAAGTCCATGAGCCAGGACCTCACAGTTTTGCACAAAGAGCTTAGCGGCTACGGGAATTATGGGACCCCGGATGGCCGATCCGATATCCTCTATTCCACGGAGAGCGATCAATGGGTTTTCGATCTATCAAAAGTCCATCTTCCGGGATCCATTGCCTATGCCGAGGTGGTTGTCAGGCTTGTGCTCGATGACCACTACCGGGTAGAGGCAGCCAACTATGTGGGAGCAATCAAGGTAAACGGTACAGAGGTTTTTGCGGGCAGCTTCTTCAAAGACCTTGAGGTGCCACATGGCGCTCCATTTGGACGAAGATTCAATAATTGGAAAGAAGTAAGCTTCAAGGTCAGCAACCTTGGACTCGGCGAGAACACGATCTCGATAGAGAACAAGACAGCCGGCCGTGTGGGAGGGGATTGGATCGCCATCGACTCCATCCAACTTCGTGTCCACACGACCGGCGACGGCGAACCGACCGTGACAGTCAAACCAACTCAGCCGGAGATTCAGAATCCCGTCGTGACCGATGTGGTGGATGCTTTCTCCCGGGTGAGAAGCCACGGGGACAAGCTTGGTTTTTGGGAAGGAGACAGCTTTCCTGATGGCTACAGCCTGGCCGCGCATGCATCCCGCGATATCGACCTGAAGCTGGGACTTCCTCCCAAGGCCAAGACCAGCCATTTTCAAGGCATTCAGAGACTTCGTTCCGGACCGTATTTCGCAGCCTCAGGAAGCTCATTTACCTATTCCCATCTGTTCATCGTGAAATTGGCATCGAGACCGTCGGATGGATGTTTTCGGTCCAACCGCCTGACCGTAAACCTGCCTCCCCAGACGGACAAAGTCGTGTGGAGCAAAAACCTCAGCGATGTCTACTGGCATGCCGGCGGTCTCCAGGCATTCGGTGATTACCTCGTGGTTGGCATTGAGGACACGGTCACAGCCAAATCCCGGGTCCTTTTCTTCAATGTGCAAAAACCCGAGACACCGGTCCAGTTGGATTACGTCCTGGACCGTCCTGACGAGCCTGCGGGAGCCGTCGGTATCGTCGATGTGGGAGTCTTGGATGGTAAATTTCTCCTGGTTGTGGGAAGAACGGACTCGGCCATTCTCGATTTCTATGTGTCCAACACGACGGATCTCAACGACCCTGACTTCAGATTTGATCTGTGGGACACCTGGTATAAGAGCGAAGTGAAAACCGAACTCAAGGACAAAACTGACTTCTACAAGTATCAGAACCTCAACCTTCTGAGGGACGCGGACGGAAAGATCTTCATGGTGGGTCTCTCGAGAACGACCTATACACCGGATCCGACAGGGATGGGAGCGGGGCGGGACTTTGCCGACCTGTTCAGGATCGATCTCAACGGGACAGACAAACCGAATGACCCGGACAAAGACAAGTGGGTCAGCATGACCATGGTCGGCTACAAGCAGCTGGTCTGTCAGGATGAGTGTAATTTCAATGCGGGCGCAGGGGTTTACTTGGATCCTCGGGGCCGCATGATGATCTATGGTATCGAGCACTTCCGCAACGATGGTCTGATCCGTTTCAACGAATTTCGGAGCCTTCCCATCAAAGTGTCGGATATCGGTGAGGGTTGGGTCGAGCTTTACGACGACGTTGATTTCAAGGGCCGCAGCATCATGATCGACTACGTGGACCGGAAAAAGCGGGAATACAAGGACTATGACAAAGTCGAGGGCTTCGAAGACAAGGCCTCTTCGGCGAAATGGCTGCTGCCATCGGGCTGGTCCCTTCTCCTCTTTGAAGACAAGAACTACAAAGGTCGCCTGCGCAAGCTCACCGGAAACGGGGATGTGCGGAGCATTGCGGATTTTGGCGGCCGTGATCTGATGGATCCCCTCAAGTTTTACTGGGGTGACAAGGTGTCGTCTTCCCGCTTTGTGAAAGAGCCCATCACGTCGGTTGACGATGGGTGGATCGAACTCTTTGAAAAAGAAAACTTCAAAGGCCGACGGGTTGAGGTTGACACGTCACAGGGTATAAGCCGTTACAAGGAGCTGAAGATCGGCGAGGATCAGATTGATTTTAACGACAAGGTATCATCGGTCCGTTGGCAGCTTCCCCAGACTTCCGTCTATCGGCTGTATCAGCATGCTAACTATGAGGGAGAACACTTCGACCTCAAGGGTAACGGTAAGGTCCAGGAGATCTCTAATTTTAATGACTTTGGCGTATCATCCTCGAAATTGTGGTAGGATCGGGAACCGGAGTCGCAGCTTAGCCAAATCGGATGGGAATTCCTGTGCTGACCATCATGGGAACCAAAACCCCTGGGGCGTCCATACGGGCTCTTCTTGCCATGCAGAATATAGGGCCGGGCGAGCATTTTCTGTTGTGTATCGCAAGAGACAAATAGCCGGGTCCGTCGGCTCATCGAGGCGACCCCAGTCTCTCGGCCTCCCAGGAGTCACGTTCTTTGACGAGCAAGGAACCCTTTGGGTTATGTCGCCGAGTAGCCCACATGCCCGGGGAAACGATTTCGTCTCGAGAAGTCATGCCACATGGTAGCCATCTCCCCCCATTTGCCAGAACCTAACCTCCGTCAGGGGCTTCACATATTCGCCTCGAGGCCCTTCTCGCTGGTTGCCGCTCTGATTCTGGTGATCGTCATCTTCCTGGGAACCTTTATGGTTCTGGTGTTCCCTGCGATCGCCGCTTACTTTTATGCGGTCCGGCAGAGCAGGCGGGAGGAATACTTTATTGATCTGAACAATATCGTGAGAACGTGCGGTCTGGTCTTTGGTGGGATCAAAAGGTATTTCCTCCAGAGCTACCTTCTGGGAATTGTGGGCCTCCTCCTGCCAGTAGCCCTGCTTCTCGCCCCCCTTGTGCCCTTGAAAATGATGGGTTCGGAGGGGAAAACGCTCAGCCTGGTTCTTCAGGTTCTCTACATCCCAGCCTTCTTTCTGGCCGGAGCGGTTGTGCTCTATGGCTACCCGGACCTGATTGCCACCAACGACGCGATACGATCGCTCCGCCGCGCCATTGCTTCGGGCAGGGCAAAGCTCTGGAAGGTTCTGGCACTCGGTTTTGTGCTCCTCTGTCCTCTGCCTGGATTCGTCGTGCATCTCCTGATGGTTCTAAGCTATCCGTTCATTGCGGCATGGGCCGTTTCGGCCACGGCCGACCCAACCGAGATCTGGAGCGAGCCCGGCGTCAAGGAAAGGCAGAAGGTACCGGGCATGCTTGTCGCGTTCACGCTCGTGGCGATTGCCGCGATTGGAGGGTATCTGCTCTTCAGGCTTTGGGGAGGTCCCGGTCTTGTGGCCGCCATCGGCCTATGCCTGGCCTTTCTTCTTGCCGCGGTATTGAGAACCTGGCGTTTCGCCATGGGCCTCTTTGGGTTTGCCCTCGGATTTGTGGCCGTGCTGGGCGGAGGCATGATTTTTTTCGCCAGACGCTGGGGGGAGGGAATTGCCTTCATATGGGTCGCTATCTGCGTGGCCTTCTTGATTGTGTTGTTATCCTTGGTTGGGAAAAGACTGAAGCTCTGATCGGGGTCACATCTTCATTTGTCGATTCTGCTTGACGACACTGATTCGCCGAATATGATACAGTCACGACTTTGACATTGTCGAAGACCGGGAACCCAACGGGAAGCAGAGGTTTTCGGTATGTGAAAACGGGCAATTATATTAAAGTATATTGACTGGCTCTGCTTGGCGCGTTATAAGCCACCCATGGTTCGAAGACTGAGAGTTCATTCATTTGCCCAGTGCCCTTTACCACTAATTTCCCCGGGGAACCAAAAACAGGCGACTTTTTTAGATAGGAAGGATTTTAGAGCATATCTCTTATCAGGACCCCGACTACCCCTAGGATGCTTACCTGGAGTCGTAAGCAAAGATCGGGAAGGGGGGGGAAAGCGAGTTCTTGTCAATTTCATAAATCGGGAAAGAACATGGAACAATCAACGGCCGATGTGGTGATCTGCGGCGCGGGGATTGCCGGCATTGCCGCCGCCTATCACTTGAGCGTCAAACACCGGATTCCAAAGGTGGTGCTCGTGGATGAAGGTTCGCCCCTTTCCCTGACCAGCGACAAATCCACGGAGTGCTACCGCAACTGGTGGCCTGGACCCGGCGATGCCATGGTCAGCCTCATGAACCGAAGCATAGACATCCTGGAGGAATTCTCGCGGGAAAGCGGCGACCGGTTCCACCTGAACCGGCGCGGCTACCTCTTTGCCACGGCGGATCCGGACCGCATTCAGACTTTCCAGCAGGCGGCCGAAGAAGCTGCCAGCCTGGGCGCCGGAGCCGTCCGTTACCACAATGGGAAGCCCGGAGACCCGCCATATCTTCCCGCTCCATCCCAGGGTTTCGAATGCCAGCCCGCCGGGTCGGACTTGATTACCGACCCAGCGCTCATCCAAAAACATTTTCCCTATCTTTCCCACCGCACCGTGGCGGTCGTTCATCCCCGGCGATGCGGCTGGCTGAGCGCCCAGCAGCTGGGAATGTATCTTCTGGAACAAGCACGGGAGAGGGGAACCTTTTTCAGGCAGGCGCGTCTTGAGAAGGTGGATGTATCCGCCGGCCGGGTGGCGGCTGTTCATCTCCGGGAAGGGAGCGAAGATATTCGGATCATAACTCCCAACCTGGTCAACGCCGCCGGCCCGTTTCTCCCCCAGGTGGCCCGGATGATCGGAGTCGAACTCCCCGTCTCTCACGAGCTCCATCTCAAGATCGCCTTCCGGGATCCCCTCCGGGTGGTGGGCCGCGATGCCCCCCTTCTGATCTGGACCGATCCAACGAAGCTGCCCTGGTCTGATGAGGAGCGTGCCACCCTCGCCCGGTCGGAAGAGACCCGGCATCTTCTGGGCGAATTTCCTTCCGGCGTTCATGCCCGCCCGGAGGGAGGCCCGGACAGCGACGTGGTCCTCTCCCTCTGGACCTATGATGTACGGCCGGTGCAGCCCGTCTTCCCCTTCCCGGTCGATCCCCATTACCCCGAAATTGTCTTCCGGGGCCTGGCGGTGATGATTCCGGGACTGAGCGTATACTTCGGCCGCATGCCCAAGCCGGTGGTGGATGGGGGTTATTACACCAAGACCCGTGAGAATCGCCCCCTCATCGGGCCGCTTCCCGTCAATGGCGCTTACCTGATGGGCGCCTTCTCCGGATATGGAATCATGGCTTCCTGCGCCGCGGGAGAGCTCCTGGCCGCCCATCTCACCGGCAGCCCCCTCCCTCCCTACGCCCCGGCTTTTACCCTGGAGAGGTATCAAGACCGGGAATATGAGAAGTTACTGGAGAAGTGGGGGGATACGGGACAATTGTGAATGCGCCCTGAACCATGTTAGGTTCAGGGCAGCCCTGCACTCGACGTAGTGCAGGGCGGAATGAAAAACCTACTGGGACACAGATGAACACAGATAAACACAGATTTTATTTTCGTAAAAGATTTAAAGACAAAAGACACAATAGGACGCGGATGAACACGGATACACACGGATCATGCTTTAATAAAATCGGTTGCAGGAGCGCGCGGCGGTTCGATTGATCTCGTCGAAGTTGCGCACCTTAACTCTATGCTCTTTGCTCTATGCTCTCTGTCTTTAAAGGGAGAAGGTTATGCCGGATAAGATGATTCAGGTGAAGGTCTTCCGTTTCGATCCTTCGGTGGACCGGGAGCCGCGTTACCAGACCTACCCGGTCCCCCTGGAAAAGGGCATGAGCGCCATGGCCGCCCTGGATTACATTTACCAGAACCTGGACGGCACCCTCTCGTATTATGATCATGCGGCCTGCGACCTGGGGATCTGCGCCCGGTGCACGGGAATGATCGACGGGAAGCCCGGTCTGTTCTGTCAGGCGGTCATTCAAGGAGACGTGACCCTGGAGCCCGTTTCCAAAGACCGAGTCCTGAAGGACCTGGTGGCCAAAAAACCGTAAGAAGGAAAAGGTGAGGAGTAAGGGGTGGAAAGCTTTTTTGCCCTAACCTCTTACCTCTCACCCCTTACCATTCTTTATGGGGAGGAACCATGACCCGGAAAAAAGGAATGATAACCAGAGAAGAGGCTTTCCAGCAGGTCAAGTCCATGATCACCCGGGCGGCTCTGATCCACTGGGCCTTCACCAAGACTCTGGTGAAGGAGCTGGGAGAAAAAAAGGGCAAGGCCCTGGCCAAAAAGGCCATCAAGCTCTATGGGAAGGAAGTGGGAAAACGGGTGAAAGAAAGGACCTTGGCCAAAGGCCTCCCCCTGACCCGGGAGAACTTCCAGGACGACCTGCCGGATCTGGGTTGGGCGGAACGGGAGAAGGTGCAAGTGGAAGGAGAGAACCGTTCCCGGGTTTACACCTGCCTCCTGGCCAGAGTCTGGCAGGAGCTGGGAGTTCCCGAACTGGGCCGGATCTACTGCTTCGTGGATCAGGCCAAGTACGAAGCTTACAACCCGGAACTGCAGTGCGTGCATGTAAAAAACGTCCTGGACGGAGACGCTTACTGCGAGCTGGCAGTCCGAACGAAAAAGAAGCAAAGAGCAGAGGGCAGAGAGCATAGAGTAAACAGAAAAAGAAAAAAACTAAAGACTTGAGAAAAAGGACAAAAAAGAAAGAATAATATTCTCTCCCAGAGGCTGCAGGGTACGCAGAGTTAAAGACCCGCAAATCTGGAAAGAACGATTTTTCGAATTTTGTATTCTGAAAAATATTGGAGTCCTCTCTGAGGTCCCTGCGTGCTCTAGCGAAGCCAGCGAGAGACAGTATTTTTTTTGCGCTCCGTTCTTCACTTTTTTTGGGGGGCTGTTGTGTCTGAACGAATCATTGAAACTGATGTCCTGGTAGTGGGGGGCGGCGGGGCAGGCTTCCGGACGGCCATCGCCGCTAGAGAAACCGGCGTTCGAGTAATGCTGGTAAGTAAAGGCCCCCTGGCCCGCTGCGGGGCAACCCCCATGGCCGGGGCGGATTTTACCCTCGACGGGCTGAGCCTCAGCCGGATGGGCTTCCCCGGAGAGCCGAAGGATACGAAGGGAAAGTTCTTTAACGACATCGTCACCCAGGGTTTTTATTTGAACAACCAGAAGCTGGTGGAGCAGTACATCGGCTCGGCCCCGGCGAGGCTGAAGGAGCTTCTGGAGTGGGGGATGAAGGTCGACAGCTCCGAGGAGAGGGCCATCTTCACCTCCGGTCTCGGGCTGGTCGATACGGTCTGCCGCCGGGCGAAGACCTGCGGGGTGGATTTCCTCGAAGATGTGATGGTGCTCGACCTCGTGATCCAGGGAGGGAGAGTGGTCGGGGCTCTGGGCCTGGATATCCCCACGGGCGAGTTTATCCGCTTCCGCTCCAGGGCGGTGATCATCGCCACGGGAGGATGGCACAAGGCCTTCTGGCCCAACACGGGCATGCGGGATCTGTCCGGCGAGGGAATCGCCATGGCCCACCGGGCGGGCGCCGAGATCGGCAACATGGAATTCATCACCTTCTGCTGCAACATTCTCCTCTGGCCCCCTATCTGGCGGGGGTCCCTGGCGACTTACATCCTGAGCCTGCGGATCGACGCCGAGCTGACCAACAGCGCCGGAGAGGTTTTTTTAAAAAAATACGATCCCTTCGTGGTCAAATGGGGCACCTACATGGAATGGAACAAGGGATTCGTATCCTTTGCTTCTACGCGCGAAATCCGGGATGGAAAGGGATCTCCCCACGGGGGGGTTTATTTTGGACTCGGCTCCACCCCTTACGAGACTTTCGAAAAAATCGCTTTGGGCCGGTTTCCCGGCTGGAAATACAAGGCCCTGGACCTGTCGGAAATGCCCAAAATATTCAAGGAAGGAAAGGCGGTTGAAGTTGGCCCGGTGGTGGAATACTTCGACGGCGGGATCGTCGTCAACGAGAAGTTCGAGACTGCGGTCGAGGGGCTCTACGCCGCCGGGGAGTGCACCCTCGGGCCTTTCGGGGCCAACCGGGTGGAGCGTACGCGAAAAAGACCCCCATGCCCGAGCTTCCCGTGCCGGTCCTCGGTGATTTGCAGGGAAAAGCCGAAAAAGCCCTGGGACGAAAGGATGGCCCGAAACCGGCGCAAATCCGGAGGCAGGTCCAGGAGATGGCCCATAAGAATTTAAGCCCGATCCGGACCCGGAAAGAGTTATCCGCCTTCCTGTCCTTCCTGGAGAAAACAATCCAGGATGAGGTTCCTCGGCTGGCCACAACCTCCAAGAGCAGGATATACAATAAAGAATGGGTGGACGCCATCGAGCTTGAGAATATGCTCCATCTCCTGAGATGTGCCACCATCGGCGCGCTGCACCGGGCGGAGAGCCGGGGCGTCCATTTCCGGGAAGATTTTCCCTACACCGAGAACGAAAACTGGCTGAAGGAAAACATCATCCGTTATGAAAACGGCGCCCTGGAGGTTTACCGAAGACCGGTAACGATCACCTCCATGACCCCGGCCAAAGGAAGAGTTCCTTACCTGGACATGCTCAAGAAGATGATGGAAAGCCGGTCGGATGTGGGGGGGCACCACTAACCAAAAAGCGGGGAGCGAGGAGCAAAGAGCGAGGAGTAAAAGACTTTAGTCCCAATAATATTTTATTTTTTTACTCTCCGCTCCAAGCTCTATGCTCCACGCTATTTATCGGAGGATAAGATGAACAAAATCGAAAGAGTTCGCGCCATCCTGGCCGGCCAGCCGGTGGACCGGCCGGCTTTTTCCGTCTGGTACCACTTCGGAACCCAGCATGCCTCCCCGGAGAAGACGGCGGAGGTCCACCTGGATTTCTTCGAAGCCTACAATCTCGACCTACTCAAGGTGATGAATGACTATGACTACCCCATGCCCGAGGGGCTGGAGGTGGTGGAGACTCCCGAGGACTTGAAACGGATCGGTCCCCTGGATGTAACCCGGACTCCCATGGGAAACCAGTTGAAGTCGGTGGAGATCCTGGCCAAAAAGTTGAAGGGCAAAGCCCTGTTGGTGGATACCGTCTTCAACGCCTGGAATTCGCTCAAGCGATATATGGTCAAAGGAGCCATGTCCCGCCTCATGGCCGAGCATCCGGAGGACCTCCTGGCGGCACTGAAGATCGTGAACTCAAACCTGATCCAGTACTCGCTGGCCAGCATTGAACGGGGGGCAGCGGGGATTTTTCTCTCCGTCCCGGCCACCGCCGAGACGCTCAAGGCGGAGGAGTACGAAAAATTTATGCGGCGTCCCTTCGATGTGGACCTGCTGAAATTCCTCCAGGGAAAAGGGGAATGCCATATCCTCCATGCCCACGGTGAAAAATTGTACCTGGAACGGATGCTCGACTATCATGTTCAGGTTCTTTCCTGGGCAGACTTGAACGGAGGTCCGACAATCGCCCAAGCCCGACAGAAGACCCCCCTCACGCTTATGGCCGGGATTGACCATGTCAATTTCCCCAACATGTCCGTAAAAAAAGTCAAAGAACAGGTCCGGGCCGCCCTTGCCCAGGCAGGGGATACCCGGTTCATCCTGGCCCCTGGCTGCGCGATCCCGACTTACAGCTTTACCCCCCTGATCAAGGCCATCCGGGCGGCGGTTCAGAAAAAATCTTGCTAATTTCCAATAGGGATTTATACTCTCATTTTGGGGGTTATTTCCCGGGAGTTCTCAACTTATTTTATTTCCTTTATAGGATCGTGCAAGGAGTCTAGCGATGGGCGACGATGTTTATGTGAAACTCAGGGAATTTATGAATACGCTCCCCGTAGGGTACCCTTCAACGCCGAGCGGGGTGGAAATCAGGATTTTGAAAAAGCTCTTTTCTCCCGAAGAGGCTGAACTCACCATGCAACTGAAGAATGAGCCTGAAGAGGTCCCTATGATCGCGGCCCGGCTGGGCATGGGGGAGGCAGAATTGGACCAGAGGCTTGAAGAAATGGCCCAGAAAGGACTTCTGTTCAGGGTCCGGAAGGGGAACAAGGCCCTCTACCAGGCATGTCAGTTCATGGTTGGGATTTTCGAATTTCAGCTCAAGAACTTGGATAAAGAATTTTGCCAGATGTTTGAGGAGTACCTCCCCTATTTCGGAATGTCCCTTATGCCCGTTAAAACCAAACAATTGCGGGTCATCCCGGTGGCTTCGGCGGTGAAAACAACGCAAAGGGTGGAGACCTACAACCGGGTCCGTGAATTGGTAGAAAAACAAGAGACCTTTTCCGTAGCCCAATGCATCTGCCGCAAAGAGCAGGAGCTTCTCGGCAAAAAGTGTGACCGGCCACAGGAAACGTGTCTCGCATTTGGGGATTTCGCCCAGTTCTACATCGATAACCATTGGGGAAGAGCGATCAGCAAAGCTGAGGCTTTGAAAGTCCTTGACCTTGCCGAGCAATCAGGCCTGGTACTCTCCCCCAGCAACAGCCAGGAGTTAGCAGCCCTTTGTTGTTGCTGTCCATGCTGCTGTCCGATCCTCAAATACGCCAAGCTGATGCCCCGACCTGCGGATATGGTCCTGTCCTATTACCAGGCCGAAATTGACCCCGAGCGCTGTCCAACCTGCGGTCTTTGTCTGGAACGATGTCAGATGGCGGCAATTGCAGAGGGAGAGGATTCCTATCAAATCATCGACGGGAGATGCATCGGCTGCGGGCTCTGCGTCTCCGCCTGCCCGACAGAAGCCATATCCATGGTGAATAAGCCGGGGATGGAACCGCCCCCCAAAGATTTTGTGCAGGACACGCTCCAGAGAATTAAAAACGAGAGACAGGCACTCGGGATGAAGGCAAAGGGCAGCGTTTCATGAACCGGGGGCCTTAATTCCCACTGGAATTGTTTCACTTTTGAAAATAGAAAGAATTCCTTTTTCCAAAGTGTATTTTTCGGTCGACAAAGGTTTTTGCTTGGGGTTGAGAATGGTACGATCGTTTCAGCGTTTGGATATCCATACTGCCCCCAAGATGGTATACATCCATTTGACCCTACGCCTGAAATATGACCGCACGAATAGGCATCCCATAAGAAGGAAAAAGAAAGGAGAGTTCCCATGGTAGATCTCTGCAAACAATCCGGTTTGATCCTGGGCAGAATGATTGCCAAGAAGGAGATCAAGCCCTCTGAGGTGATGCAGGCTGTTTTGAACCGGATCGACAAGGTCAATCCGCAGATAAATGCGTATTGCACGGTTGATCCGGATCGGGCCATGGCGGACGCCAAGGAGGCAGATAAACGGGTAGGCCGGAAAAAGGCCGCAGGTCCCCTTTTCGGCGTCCCCGTATCAATCAAGGACCTGATTGAGACCAAGGGCCTGCGAACTACCTTCGGCTCCCTTCACCTTGAGAAGAACGTTCCAGCGGTGGATGCCGTGCTGGTGGAGCGGTTGCGGGCTGCCGGTTGTCCCATCATCGGAAAGACCAATACCCCTGAATTCGGCGGCAAGTTTGCGACCGATAACCTCGTCTTCGGCGCCAGCCGCAATCCATGGAATTTGCAGCGGAGTACCGGGGGCTCTTCCGGGGGAGCGGCAGCCCAGGTGGCTGCGGGGATGGGTCCCCTGGCCATCGGGAACGATGGAGGGGGTTCCATACGTGTTCCTTCTTCCTGTTGCGGAGCGTATGGGCTGAAACCTCAGTTCGGGCGCATCCCTTCCTGGCCCCGCCACGACAGCTGGAGTTCGTTGAACCATGAAGGCCCGATCACCCGGACGGTGCGGGATGCGGCAGCTCTCATGGATATTCTATCCGGGCCGGATGAAAGAGACCGAACCAGCTTGCCGCCTTCAGGAGTAAACTACCTCAAGGCCTGTGAAGGAAAGATCCGTGGCCTCAAAGTGGCCTGGAGCCCCGATCTGGGGTATGGGAAGGTGGACCCGCAGGTTAAGAAGATTTGCAGGAAAGCGGTGAAAGTTTTTGAGGAGATGGGGTGCTTGGTGGAAGAGGCCAACCCAGGAATCCCCTGCCCGGATGCAATTTTTTTGAACACCGTTGTTCCCCGAATTGTCGTATGGCTGGAACGGGAATTACCGGAGAATTTCCAGGAGAAAATGGATCCCATGCTTGCGGTTTTCCTTCCCCTGATGAACGCTCTTTCCACTCGCGAAGTAATCAAGGCGATCTTCGGCGCGGACGCGCTATGGGACAAGATCTCGGTCTTTTTCGCCAAATATGACCTACTGCTTACGCCGACCATCGCGACTCCGCCTTTTGAACTGGGGATTTTCGGCCCGGCGGAGGTTGCCGGTGAGAAGGTGGGCCCCTTGCTCCCCTTCTTTACTTTTCCCTTCAATTTGACGGGGCAACCGGCGGCCAGCATTCCCGCCGGGTTCACCGAAGATGCCTTGCCGGTAGGGCTCCAAATCGTCGGGCGCAGGTTTGATGAATCTACCGTGTTGCGAGCTTCAGCCCGTTTTGAAGAGGCCCGGCCCTGGGCCGATCGGTGGCCCAAGCTGTAGCCTAGAGACGAATGACCGCGGCAGATCGGAGAGATTCATAGCCTCGTTTAAAGGAAGAAACTTCACGAAGGCAGGGGAGGAGCCAAAAACCTTAAAATTCATTTCCCAGACGGGAGGGCCTAAAAGGAACCTTTCTTGCTATTGGCGAAAATTCCCTTTCTGCTATGTGTAACGACAAGCAGAAAAACATTACTTCGTGGGTTGCCATAATTTCCCGGAAGGTGTGGATTCCAACCAGTAATCGAGCTTTGGGTATACTTTTCATTCCTTGAAAAAGGCGGAGTTCCGGCAAGTTGCCCAAGTGGCATGCAATCTGCAATTTTGAATCGGCAGTTATTCCCCTTTCTTCCCCGATTTTTTTACTTGACATCATGAATTAAAATTCATAACATCTTCTTCATAATTTTTCTCCTGATCATAGTAAGCGCATCAACCCAACCTTTAGCCTTCTGAGGTTTAAAATGAGAAGGTGGGGTTACCAAAAGATGGTCCTATGAAGCCTCCAAAGGGCTTGAGATTTTCCCTTTGGGGGTGCTCTCCTGTTTCGTTCTATTTTAATCAGGCGTTGTAAATTTATAGTCGTACTTACGCGAATCTAAAACCTTCGGGGAGATTTATGCAATGGAATTTTCAGAAGATGCCCTATGATAGGCTCCGGGGGATTCTTGTCCCTTTGGAGCCTTTCTAATTATTCCTTTAATACGCCGAACATCATATAACCTGTATCGGCAAATTCAAAATAATAGCCCTCAGAGGGAGGACGCGATGTTCAAGTTAAAATGGATTTTTGTGTTAGTTTTTTTGTTCATTGCCGTGCAACCGACCTTCGCTGATGATCGCGCGGAAAAGATCAAAGACGTACTTCTTAAACCTTCCGGTTGGATTGCTTATTGGAAGGGATGTACAAGCGCCAATTTGTCCGGGCAGTCGGAATTCATGTATGAAGCTCGTGGAGAAAAGGTCATTGTAAAAATACTTACTCCTGGTCGTTCGGGTTGTGAACGTGAAGTTACAATCACCTCGGATGGTATCAAACATGCCGCGTGCAGCGGATCTCATATTACACTCTCCTTCGATCCTAAAGATAATGATTATCCATTTAAGGGCTGGAGCGCTCATTGCTCGGAATACAAACTTAAGGCGAAGTAATTACCAAAACACCTGTGTCACAGGGCGTAATGCCAATAAGCATTGCGCCCTTTGCTTCCTCGTTCTTTATTTCAATCGGCGCGCCTCAATTCTAAAACAATCTTGCCATTCCCTTTATGAACGTCTCAATTTTAAAATAGCATAAAGCTGGTATAAATCTATCATTTGCGGTGGGCGCAATGTAGTTATGAGATGATTTCCATATATTGAATCGGGGTCAATCATTACTTCCAGTAATTCTCAATCCTCTGAGCAACCCACGGGTGAACTGTTGTAGCTGTAAACCTTTACCGACTGGTTTCCTTCACCCGGCCTGCAAAATTCCTTGACTTCGAAACAAAATTTATCAATCTCAATCCCCTGCTTAAGAGGAATCAGCCATACAACGAACGCCCTTTCATCCTTAAAAATAGAACCTTGCTTTGTAGTTGTCACCGTCACATGAGGTGACAAATGACGACATGATTGTCAATTCCAACCTGCTCCCCGGTCGCCCCACCCCTGCTCAGTATGATGTAATGGGGTCACCCATTATTGCAAATGTGACTCCACCGATTTAATAGCACCCTAGTGTCCTGAGTCACAAATTCGGTTCATAATTTTCCCATGGCCCGGGCGGAGGATCGATGGGCGCCGCCAAAATCGGCGGGAGCAAACCCGAATAAATCGGGTTCCCCTGTATTCCGCAAAGAGACGCTTGCCCATAGGCATAAGCCCATGTAAGAATGAAATAATAGCCCCTTCAGGAAGAGTCGAAATAAGTTCCCCGTTATCCCAAGAGAGATCACCGCCTCATTTTGGCAAGCCCAGCGAGCCTTCGTCTGGGCCATCGCTACCCCCCTTGACCAGAGCAAATAATAGTTGCATCCCCAAAAAGAAAAAAAGTTGACAGGGTTTTTTTATTTTGTTACTATACCATCCGGACGGTACATTTTTATTCGCAGAAAAGAGAGCAGATGTCTCCCCGGGCAAGTTCCAGAGAGATCATTATTGACGCTGCAGAGGCCGTAGTCCTTGAAAACGGGGCCAGACATATGACCCTTGACGCCGTGGCTGTAAAGGCTGGCGTCAGCAAGGGGGGGTTACTCTACCATTTCCCCTCCAAAGACGCCCTGTTGAGAGCGATGCTGGAACGGCTTAGAAAAAATATGGAGGAAACCCGGGAAAAGAAGAGCAAAGGGTTGAAAAAAGGGCCGGGGCGAGAAATCAAGGCCTACATCTTATCCGGTGCGGACCGCGACCCCAGGAAGGATCAAATCGGTTCCGCTCTCCTGGCTGCTGTGGCCCATGATCCCAAGCTTCTTCAGTCTGCACGGGATGATTTTCGCCGATCTCTGGCTGAGTTTACGCGGTCGGGTCTCCATTTTAAGCGGGTCGCGGTCATTTCTTTTGCCGTTACCGGCCTTATCCTTTCAGAGCTTCTATCGTTATCGCCCTTAAGCAGCAAAGAGCGACATGAATTAGTGGAAGAGCTCTTACGCCTCGCGGACGAGTAAAACACCGGGAACGGTATCGGGCCGGAAAGGGAGATTTCTGGCCCCTACTGGCTTGATTCGAAATGCCGCCTTTGATCATGTAAACCTACCAGGGGAATAAAGATGTACTAAGGAGTCCATTATAGTCTAAACATTAAATTGGAGCATGTTGCCTTTTGAAAACCTAGAACTGGACCCCGGTGCCTGCCCCGGACCCGATCCGGGGTTCGCCGGAGTGACAGACAATAGAAAGGCATGGTTCTTAGTTGTCATTCCGGCGGAAGCCGGAATCCAGGATAATAAAAACACGGAATTTATGTCCAGATAATTATGGCCTCATTAGCAAGGAGTACGGTCCAAATTTCAATCGATGTTTCAGAGGTGCCGAATGGAGGTCAATGAGAGAGTCAAACTGATTTTTGTTTCCATCTTTCTGTCATGCAGCCCTATGCTGGGCGGTTGCGAACGGCAGGCACCCCCCCCGCCGCCCCCGGTCCCGGAAGTGGCCGTCGTGACCATCCAGACCCAGCGGGTATTGCTTACCAATGAATTACCGGGGCGCACGTCCCCCTACCGGGTTGCGGAAATCCGGCCCCAGGTGAGCGGGATCATCCAAAAACGTCTGTTCGAGGAAGGAAGGGATGTGAAGGCAGGCGATGTGCTCTATCAAATCGATCCCGCCCATTTTCAAGCGGCCTACAACAGTGCCGCGGCGAATCTCGCGGTCCTGCGGAAGGCACCCGAGCGGGCGAGGGCCGCGCTGCAGGCAAGCATCGCCGTTGTGGCCCGGCAGCGGGCCACCCTGGAGCTCGCCCGGACGAACGTCTGGCGCTTCGAGGAGCTGTTCAAGGACCGGGCCGTCTCCGCCAGCCAGCGCGACCAGGCGGTGACCGATGTGGAAGTGGCCGAGGCATCGCTGCGGGCTGCTGAGGCGCAGGTGGAAAGCGACCGGGAAGCGGTGGCCGCGGCCGAGGCGGCCATCCAGCAGGGGGAGGCGGCGCTCGAGACGGCCCGCATCAACCTGGGATACACCCGGGTCACCGCCCCCATCTCCGGGCGTATCGGCAGATCCAACGTGACCGATGGCGCCCTCGTGGCGGCGTACCAGCCTCTTGCCCTGGCAAGCATACAGCAGATAGATCCCATTTATGTGGATGTGCCCCAGTCCACCTCCGAACTTCTGCGCCTGAAGCAGAGGTCGGCCAAGGGCCGGATCAAAACCGGCGGGAAGGACCAGCGAAAGGTCAAGCTCCTTCTGGAAGACGGAACCCCGTATCCGGTGGAAGGCACGCTGGAGTTTCGGGACGTCACGGTGGACCCGACGACCGGATCGGTCATCCTGCGGATGATCTTCCCCAATCCCAAATCCATCCTCCTTCCGGGAATGTATGTCCGGGTAGTTGTGCAGGAAGGGATTGCCGAACAGGCCATCCTCGCCCCCCAGCAGGGGGTGAGCCGCGATCCCAAGGGGAATCCCATCGCCCTGATCGTGGACAGTGCGGGCAAGGTTCAGCAGCGGATGCTGACGCTCGACCGCGCCATGGGCGACAAATGGCTCGTCACCTCAGGCCTGGCGCCCGGGGATCGTCTGATCGTCGAGGGCCTGCAGAAAGTGCGGCCGGGGGATGCGGTAAAGGTTGTCCCTTTCGAAGATCGCCAGGACAGCGGGAAGCCGGCCAATTCAAACCAGCCTTCCCCGGCGTCGAAGTGACGGAGGAGTCTGATGCTATCGAGATTCTTTCTGGATCGTCCGGTTTTCGCGTGGGTCATCGCCATCATCATCATGCTGGCGGGAGCTCTGGCCATCTACAATCTGCCCATATCCCAGTATCCTCCCATCGCTCCCCCCTCGATCTACATTCGAGCCACTTATCCGGGAGCCTCAGCGGAGACCGTGGAAAACAGCGTGACCCAGATCATCGAGCAGAAGATGACCGGGCTGGACCAGATGATTTACCTGTCGGCCACCAGCGATTCTTCCGGTATGGCCCGCGTCGACCTTACCTTTGCCCCGGGGACCGATCCGGACCTCGCCTGGGCCAAGGTGCAGAACAAGCTCCAGCTGGCCATGGCGAGCCTGCCCGAGACGGTGCAGCGAACGGGTCTCCTGGTGGGTAAGGCCACTCGAAACTACCTGCTGTTGGTAGGCCTGGTCTCGGAAGACGGCAGCATGGATCGAAACGATCTGGGAGACTATGCGGTGTCCAACATCGAGAAGATCCTGGCGAGGGTGCCGGGGGTGGGCGAGGTCGAGATCTTCGGCACCCAGTACGCCATGCGTGTCTGGCTGAACCCCGAGAAGTTGACTGATTATCATTTGACGGTGGCCGACGTCATCACCGCGCTTCGCGCCTACAACGTGGAGGTTTCCGCCGGCCAGTTCGGCGGGGCGCCGGCGGTCGATGGCCAGCGGTTGAACGCTTCCATCGTGGTCCAGAGCCTTCTGAAGACCCCGGAGGAGTTTGCCGCCATCCCCTTGCGTATCAACCCGGACGGGTCCATCGTGCGGGTCAAGGATGTGGGACGGACGGAGTTGGGGACCGACATCTACGACATCGATGTCACTTACAACGGCAAACCTTCCACCGCCCTGGCCGTTCGCCAGGCTGCCGGCGCCAATGCGCTGGACACGGCCGATGCGGTAAAGGCGAAGATGAAGGAACTGAGCCGGTTCTTCCCTCCCGGCATGAAGGTCGTCTACCCTTATGACACGACCCCCTTCGTGAAGGTAGCCATCGAGGAGGTGGTCAAGACCCTCCTGGAGGCGATCCTGCTGGTGTTTCTGGTCATGTGGCTTTTCCTGGGAAATATCCGGGCCACGATGGTCCCGACGATCGCCGTGCCGGTCGTGATCCTGGGGACCTTCGCGGTCCTGGGGTTTTTCGGGTTTTCCATCAACATGCTGACCATGTTCGCCATGGTGCTGGCCATCGGCCTCCTGGTGGATGATGCCATCGTGGTGGTGGAGAACGTCGAGCGGATCATGAGCGAGGAGGGACTTCCGCCCAAGGAAGCGACCCGGAAATCCATGGACCAGATCACCAGCGCCCTGATCGGCATCGGGCTGGTGCTGGCGGCGGTGTTCGGTCCCATGGCGTTCTTCGGCGGGTCCACCGGCGTGATCTACCGCCAGTTTTCTGTGACCATCATTGCTTCCATGCTTCTTTCGGTGGTGGTGGCCTTGATCCTGTCGCCGGTTCTCTGCGCATCGTTTCTCAAGCCGGTGAAAAAGGGGCATGAGGCGGCGGAGGGCGGCTTTTCCCTCTTGCGACCCTTTTTGCTACCTCTTTATCTATCTCCTGATCGTCGGCGCCCTGGCATTCCTCTTCCAACGAATGCCCACTGCCTACCTCCCCGATGAGGACCAGGGGATGCTGTTGACTCAGGTGATGCTGCCCACGGGCTCCACCCTGGAGCAGACCCAGAAAGTTGCCCAGGAGGTCCAGCGCCATTTCCTGGAGAATGAAAAGCAGACCGTGGAATCCTATACGACCATTGCCGGTTACGGTTTTTCCGGCAGGGCCCAGAACAACGCCATGGCATTTGTCAGGCTCAGAGACTGGAAGCTTCGCGACCGGCCGAACCTCCGGGTAAAAGCCATTGCCGGCAGGGCCATGGCGGAGTTTTCCAAGATCCGAAACGCCAGGGTTTTTTCGTTCCCGCCGCCTCCCGTCCTAGAACTGGGCAATGCCAGGGGGTTCGACTTTCATTTGCAGGACCGGGGCGGCCTGGGCCACGAAGCCTTGATGGCCGCACGCAACCAGCTTCTCGGCATGGCCGCACAGGAGCCCAGATTGAGGGCGGTCCGGCCCAACGGGATGGATGATGTTCCCGAATACCGGGTCGACGTGGATTGGGAAAAAGCCGGCGCCCTGGGCGTTCCCATCACCTCCATCCATACCACCCTCTCGGCGGCCTTCGGCAGCGCCTATGTGAACGATTTCATCCAGGGAGGCCGGGTCAAGCGGGTGTATGTTCAGGCCGATGCCCCCTACCGCATGCTGCCGAAGGACCTGGAAAAAATTTACCTGCGGAATGCGGCGGGAAAAATGGTCCCCTACCCTTCCATCGCCTCCGGACGATGGACCTCCGCCTCTCCCCGGCTGGAACGATACAACGCCTTCCCGTCGATGAACATCTGGGGGGAACCGGCGCCGGGGAAGAGCAGCGGCGACGCCATGCAGGCCATGGAAGAGATCGCGGCAAAAATGCCCCAGGGCATAGGTTTTGACTGGACCGGGCTTTCCTACCAGGAACGAATGGCCAGTTTGCAGGCGCCCTTGCTTTATGCCTTTTCCCTGGTGGTGATTTTTCTCTGCCTGGCGGCCCTTTACGAGAGCTGGACCGTTCCCATTTCCATCCTGCTGGTGCTGCCCCTGGGGGTTATCGGGGGAATCCTGGCCTCGTCGTTCCGGGGCCTGCCCAATGACGTGTACTTTCAGATCGGACTTCTGACCACCCTGGGACTGACCACCAAGAACGCGATTCTGATCGTGCAGTACGCCATGATCAAAATGGAGGAGGGGGTGGGGTTGATCGAGGCCACGCTGGAAGGGGCCAAATTACGGTTCCGCCCCATCGTCATGACCTCGCTGGCCTTCGGCTTCGGCGTCCTGCCCCTGGTCCTTACCACCGGCGCCGGCGCAGGGGCCCAGAACGCCATCGGCACCAGCGTCCTGGGCGGAATGGTCACCGGCACCTTCCTGGCGGTCTTCTTCATTCCCCTCTTCTATTTCGTGATTTCTCGGCTCATGGGTAGAGAAAGGCCCAGACAAATCGAAACGGCCTTCCCAACGAACGAGGGTTCTTCTAAGGATCACTGATATGAAACAAAAACTTTTTTTGCTGGCCGGATGTTTCGCCTTCCTGGCAGGGTGCACGCTGATCCCGAAATACACCAAGCCCGAAGCTCCGGTTCCCGCCTCCTGGCCGAGCGGCCCGGCCTACAAAGAAACCCAGGCCGCACCCCGGCCACCGCTGGCCGCTGGCTTGAAGTGGCGGGAATTCTTCAGGGACGAACAACTGCAGAAGATCATCGAAACGGCCCTGAACAACAACCGGGATCTGCGGTTAGCCTCCTTGAATGTGGAAAGGGCGCGGGCCCTGTACCGCATCCGGCGTGCGGAACTTCTGCCGACGGTCAATGCGGTGGGCAGCGGCGGCAAGGAACGTGTCCCCGCGGACCTCTCGAGCACCGGGAAATCCTATACCGCGGAGCAATACAGCGTAAATCTGGGCATCTATTCCTGGGAGATCGACTTTTTCGGACGCATCCGCAGCCTGAAAGAACGGGCGCTGGAAGAATATTTTGCCACCGAAGAGGCCCGCCGCAGCGCCCGGATTTTGCTGGTGTCCGAGGTTGCCAGCGCCTATCTGACCCTCGCCGCGGACCGGGAAGCCCTCCAATTAGCCCGGTCCACCCTTGAGACCCAGCAGGCCGCCTACGACTTAATCCGGAAGCGTTATGAAAAAGGGATCGCCACCGCCCTGGACCTCAGCCAGGCACAAACCCAGGTGGATGCGGCACGGGTGGACATCGCCCGCTACACGAACCGGGCGGCTCAGGATGAAAATGCCCTGAACTTGCTGGTCGGTTCACCTGTGCAGAGCGCCCTGTTGCCGGAGGCTTTAAGCAACGTCATCCCGCCGAAGGAAATATCCCCCGGGATATCCTCGGAGGTTCTGCTGGACCGTCCGGATATCCTCTATGCGGAACATCTTCTGAAAGCCTCCAACGCCAACATCGGCGCCGCCCGGGCAGCCCTCTTCCCCCGCATCAGCCTCACCACAGCCATCGGGACCGCAAGCGACGAACTATCCGGGCTCTTCAAGGCCGGAAGCGACACCTGGAATTTTTCGGGCCAGATCGTTTTGCCCATCTTTGACGCCCGCACCTGGTCGGCGTTGAGAGTCACCAAAGTGGACCGGGAAATCGCCTTGGCCCAATACGAAAAAGCGATCCAGGCGGCTTTCCGGGAAGTGGCGGATGCTCTTGCCGTGGAGGGAACGGTGGAAGACCAGCTGGCAGCGCAGCAATCCCTGGTGAACGCCTTTGCCGAAACATACCGCCTCTCCAATTTACGTTATATCAAGGGAGTCGACAGCTACCTGGGCGTCCTCGACGCCCAACGTTCTCTCCGGGTGGCCGAACAGGTGCTCATCGCCTTCCGCCTGGCGAGGATCGCCAATCAGGTAAGGCTTTACGCGGTATTGGGCGGGGGAACGTATTGACATCTAAAATGGTATTGGCCAGTGGCCCGGGTGAACCCAAGGGTTCAGGTTTTGGCAGATAATCAGATAATTTCCGTCCAACGCATAAATGCTGCCTGGGCAGCCCAGAATTTCACCTGTTTTAGGGCTGCAAAACTAATACAAACGCAATAAATAAAGTGACATGACCCCCTCCCTAACCCTCCCCCCTTGAGGGGGAGGGAAGGGTGGGGGGTAAAATGAACGAATGCGTTTGTATTAGTATGATTTTTGATATTTAAAAGATAAATCAACGTTTTCATGGGCATGAAAAGTAGAATATTTTCTAAAGGAGGTAAAAACATGAAAAAGACTATCCTTATTGTAGGCTTTCTGTTGTTGGCCGGCCCAGTATGGGCTGCGGATGTTGGATTCAACATCAGCATCGGGGCCCCGGGTTTTTACCTTTCCGTGGGAAATTTTTTCGGTTATCCAGAACGTGAAGTTAGGGTGATTCGTGAGCGGGGAATCCCGGACCATGACCTGCCTGTTGTCTTTTTCTTATGCCACCACGCCCATGTCGCCCCGGGGGTAATTATCAATATGAGAATAGGCTATGGCTGGTCCTGGTCAAGGATATGTGCATATTATAGAATCCCGCCGACAGTTTTTTACGTCCCAGTCCAGAGATATGGCCCCCCTTACGGTCATGCCTATGGACACTACCGTCACCACCCGCACAAAAGAGACTGGGAAAGAATCCGTATTACCGACGCGATGATCGTCAATCAGGTAAATCTGATCTTTATATCGAAATACTACAATTATCCTCCGGAAAGGGTGATCAGGTTTAGAGAACAGGGCTCATCTTTCGGAAATATTGAAAGAAAAGTCTATCGGGAAAGGGAATATGAGGCCCGAGGAGGAGTT
>Ga0111180_1142_pt1 | contig 31950 bp, 29 predicted proteins | sample DeeMarSWOR324_28_FD_80237 | JGI IMG/M metagenome (GOLD analysis project Ga0111180, IMG submission 80237) | Deltaproteobacteria bacterium SM23_61
GGCGGTGAGTATAGCGGTAAGGAGGGGGGAGCAAATCGCCAAAGAAAAAGGGCTGGTAATACCGTAGCAATAATAATTTATAATTTTATGGACGTCCCCCTTTCCTCCATTATCGTCTTCTGATTACTTGAACCTTGCCTCTAAACTTTCAAAATTTTTCCTGTCTCCTAAAAATTCATAATCAAAAAGTTCCTCAGGGAATGCTTCGCCTTTGGCAGGTCTGAAGCCAGGTCCTGGCTCAGGATACCAAATAACATGACCTTCATCATCTTTACCTCTGGCTATAAAAACAAACATATTCCCAGCACGACCCTCTGAACCATCTCTCACGCCAACACGGAATGTCGTGTAGTGCTTCTCTCCTATATATAAATCTCCCTTGCCATCTATAAAGAAGGCCCCCAATGGTGCCACTATCCAGTGAGTCTCACAAATTTCAATTTCTTTTGCACCTTTGGCTTCCAAATGCTGGATAGCAAACAGTACGGCTTCCTCCACTGAAATGCCCTGATATTTAGCTTCTGGGGACATTTCAACGCCCCGGAGAATCGCCTCTTTATGCAAAAATGGCTTTATGTATTCAGCAATCTTTTTGATGCTTTCTATTTCAACTTCTTCTAATGCATTTATTTCAGCCATTCCTTTACCGTCTTTCTCAAGTCGGGATCGATAACTCAGAATTCCTGCGCCAACCATGATGGTTACAGCAACCGCAATTATAATTATCTTGCGATTAGTCTGGGGAGCTTTGAAAGTATTCATGGTTGTTTATTATAGCTCACCTGTCTTCAAATCAAAATCTGAAAAATTTCTCTAGGCAGCAAATAAGCAGTTTTTGCCTGAAAAGGGTTCAAGTCTGCTCTTGACTCTTAGTGATAATTGAAGTCAGATGACCGACCCTTGCTCGATTGGCATCAGGCAGTAGGCCGCAACCCGGAGGTGCCAAGATTCGCTCGCCTCTTGAACCGTCCGAGGGAAGTTTTCATAATCCCTATCCTCTCGAAAGATGCAGTCCCTCCGACTTCCCCGGTTCAGGACATGATACCAAGCATTGGGATACTCGATCCGAAGAGGCCGAGACATATTCCTTTTGTATCAGGATAGTTCCTATGAGTTAAGAGCAGACTTGACCCCTTTTGATATGTTAGAATTTTGAATAGTAACTAACTATGTCAAGGAGGTACTATGGCTTCCCCCGGTGTTGGCTTGATGGACCGATTGGAAGTAATAAAATTCATAAAGGACAGTCCAGTAGGCGTTCTAACCCTGTTAGATGGGGACAAGCCGTATGGCGTGCCGCTTGAACATCACTTTAACGGTAAGACTCTGCGTTTCATAACAAGTCCGAGAAAGGGCCGAAAAATCAATTGTATCGAGAGAAATCCCAATGCCTGTTATGTTATATATGAGTCACGACGCGAAAAACCAGGAAATGTTAGCCGATGTCGTTCGGTTGTCATTGAAGGTCAGGTGACCTTTGACGGTACTACACTTCAGATGGAGATCAAGCAGATTGGAAATTGGAAATGTCCTCCAGCTATGTTCGCCACATGCGATGTACGCTAGCGTTATTGACCACTGGAGGTGATCTCCCAGCATAAGGTCCTAAGGATGCTTCTCTGTAAAGGCAAAATCCCCCATAATCAAGTGGAAAAATAGAAGATATGAGAAGCAATCTGATGAAGAGAGCGAGGAAGAAATACCTTATTACCGTAGCCTGACCCCAAATTATCATATACGACATATTAGCCCTCCCATGCCTCAAAAAAGAATTCCTACCGAGATCTGCCCGAAGTAAATATTGAATCCCTTCACCCCTTAAATCCTTGACAATACCCCAGGAAAATGGCAATTTACCGCCGGACATATAATAGGCGGGGCCAAGCCCTTCGGATGGAGGAATATCAAAATGGTGGCGGCGGAAGTTGGAATTGGTTTGCGGTATCCGGTTCCTTGGGATCAGGTGGAGAGGGAGACGCTCGAGCACTTCCAGACTATCGTTCGGATGGATACGAGCAGCCCACCGGGGAATGAAACGCTGGTGGCGGAGTATTTGAAACAGGTTCTCGAGCGGGAAGGAATTCCCGCCCGGGTCTTGGCCCTGGACCCCAAGCGGGCGAACCTGGTGGCCCGAATCCGGGGAAACGGGTCCAAACGGCCCATCCTGGTGATGGGGCATACCGACGTGGTGGGTGTCCAGCGGGAGAAATGGTCCGTCGATCCTTTCGGCGCGCTCCGCAAAGACGGCTACATTTGGGGACGGGGGACGGGCGATGACAAGGACAACGTGACGGCCGGCCTGATGCTCCTGCTTCTCCTGAAGCGCCAGAGGGTGAAGCTGGACCGGGATGTGATCTTTCTGGCCGAGGCTGGAGAAGAAGGATACAACCCAGAAGGGTTGAGGTATGTTATCGCCAACCACTGGGAGGAGATCGACGCCGAATACGCCCTGGCCGAGGGCGGCAGCGGGTTCATGAGAGACGGCAATATCTATTACATCAGCGTAGCCACGAGTGAGAAGGTTCGCATCGAAGTACAGCTGATCGCCCGGGGCACGGCCGGACATGGATCGATCCCCAGACCGGACAACGCCGTAGTACGCCTGGCCGGCGCCATTTCCCGGATCGCCGCGTGGCCACAGCCCATGCGGCTGGACGAGACCACCAGGACCTATTTCCAGCGGCTTGCCGGAATCAGCCCGCCCGAAGCGGCGGCCCGCTTTCGCTCGCTCCTTATCCCCGGGGAACAGGCCAAGGTGGAACGCCACTTCGCCCAGCATGAGCTGCGGCACAATTCCATGATCCGGACTTCCCTCTCCCCCAATGTACTGAAGGCCGGATTCCGCGCGAATGTCATTCCCTCGGAGGCGGAAGCGCTGATTGACATCCGGGCGCTTCCCGATGAGGACCTGCCCAAATTCGTAGAGTGCTTGCGGGAGGTCATCGGAGACCCCCAGATCGAAATCAAGACGAATTCCGGACGGCCCGCCGCTCCGGCTTCAAGCCTGAAGACGGAAATGTTTGCCGCGCTGGAAGCGGCGCAAAAACGTATCTATCCCGGAAGCATTACCATCCCCGTCCTTCTAACCGGAGCCACGGACATGAGCCCGCTGCGTGCCAAGGGCATACAGGCCTACGGCATCGGGCCGGTTGTTGACAGCGAGGAAAACGGCGGCGCCCACTCGGACGACGAGCGCATCCTGGAAAAGTCGCTCCATGAATTCGTGCGGTTCATCTGGCATGCCGTCCTGGAGGTGGCGGCGGCCAAGTAACGGTGCGGGGGGAAAGGAAGCTTCAGAAGGGAGGGAAGCTAAATATCCAAAATAGTTGACAAAAATGGTTAATTATTCTAATTTGAAAGTGGGAACCCGCCAGGAGAAAAGCCATGACATCCAAGAAAATTGTCCTCCATTTTTCTAAGGAAAATTGGAACAAGCCGATTGTTTACCGGCTGGTGAAGGATTTCAACCTGAGTTTCAACATCCTCAAGGCCAGCGTACTACCGAAGCAGGAGAGCTTCATGGTCCTGGAGCTTAGCGGCCCCAAGGCGGATTTCAAACGGGGGATGGAATATCTGCTCCAGACGGGGATCGTCATTGAGCCCATCGAAAAGGATATCGCCCGGGACGACCAAAAATGCATCCATTGCGGAGCCTGCACGGCCGTGTGCCCCACCGGTTCCCTGTATATCAACCGCAAGACCATGGAGGTGATCTTCGATTCTTCCAAGTGCAGCGGATGCGAGCTGTGCATCAAGGCCTGCCCTCCGCGGGCCATGGAATCCCGTTTGGTGTAATGCCGAAAACTGCTTAACCACAGAGATCACCGAGAACACAACCGAAATCTCTCTCTGATCTCGGTGTTCTCCGTGGCAAATAAGAGTTTGAAATTGCGGAATGGAGAATCACCCTCCCCGGGCATGTCTTTCAAGAGGGGGGTGGATTCCCCTTTCCACAATTTCACTTCTTGTTCCTTAAAAAATATTTCCTGCCGGCCTCCGGAGATTTCAATCGTTTTATTCAGCGTAGCACGGCATTGTCGTAAACAAGGAATTACACCCGGGACATCGCTCCATCCAGAAATCCGTCCCGTCCTCCTTTACGAAAGGGGGGTTGGGGGAGATTTCAGAAGCGGGTTGGCCCATCGAGATATCTCATGTCTATCGAGCACTCGACAAATTACATACCTTTGGAAGAAAACCTAAATTTATGAGGAGCCCCAGCATGCGCCGTGTTTACCTGGATCACAACGCCACGACTCCGGTCCATCCCGAGGTCCTGGAGGCCATGATGCCTTTTTTCCGGGACCAATTCGGAAATGCTTCCAGCATTCACTGGGCGGGGCGGGAGGTCAAAAAGTATTTGGACGAAGCCCGGGAAAAGGTTTCTGCGCTGATGAACGCCGATCCCCAAGAGATCATCTTTACCGGATGCGGCACGGAGAGCGACAACATGGCCATTAAAGGGGTCGCCTCCACCCATCAGGACAAAGGCCGGCATATCATCACCTCCAAGGTGGAACACCATGCGGTCCTCCACACCTGCCAGTTCATGGAGGGATTGGGATATGAGATTACCTACCTTTCCGTCGACCGGGAAGGGTTGATCGACCCGGGGGAACTCCGCCGCTCCATCCGGCCGGATACCATCCTGGTCACCATCATATTTGCCAACAACGAGACCGGAACGATCATGCCCGTCCAGGAAATCGGGGAGATTTGCCGGGGAAAAGGGGTTCTCTTTCATACCGACGCGGTGCAGGCCGTGGGAAAGATTCCCATCGACTTGAAGACCCTGCCGGTGGACATCCTCTCCCTCTCCGGCCACAAGCTGAACACTCCCAAGGGAATCGGAGCCCAGTTCATCCGCAAAGGGACCAGGCTCTCTCCCCTCATCCACGGAGGAGCCCAGGAGCACCACCGCCGGGCGGGGACGGAAAACATTCCCTATATCATCGGCCTGGGAAAGGCCTGTGAAATCGCCCGGCGTGATTTTGCCCGGCGGCATGAGGTTCTTCAAGGATTGCGAGACCGTCTACAGGAAGGGATCTTCCGGAAGATCCCCCATGTGGAATTAAACGGCCACCCGACCCAGCGGCTGCCCAACACGCTGAACGTGAGCTTTCTCTACGTGGAAGGGGAGTCTTTATTATTGAACATGGATCTGGAAGGGATCGCCGTCTCCTCGGGCTCCGCTTGCACCTCCGGTTCCCCCGACGCATCGCACGTCATTCTGGCCATGGGGAAATCGGCCCTCGTCGCCCAGAGCGCCATCCGTTTCAGCCTGGGATGGACCAATACCGGTGAGGATGTGGATTATGTGCTGGAGGTCCTGCCCCCGATCCTTGAGAGGCTGCGGTCCATTTCTCCAATTTATCAAAAAGCAACTCAGTCAAAGACCTAATACATTAACCACAGAGATCACAGAGAACACAGAGGAATAAGATATTATAAAAACGAAGGAAAGACGGGAAGCTATTGCCGGTTGGGCTTTCATATTTTAAGGTACTCTGCAGAACCAGGGTGACAAATAACTTATCTCTCGCAGAGCCCGCAGAGGAGAAAAGCTGGAAAAATGGAATAATGGAATATTGGAATGATGGACAAGAAAAATGAAATGCCTAAACCCATTATTCCATCATTCCATCATTCCAATTCTTTGGTATTTTTCTCTGTGTCCTCTGTGGTGAAAAATGTCCTTGAATAAAAAAGAAAAAATTGCCGTGGCCATGAGCGGGGGGGTGGACAGCTCCACCACCGCAGCCCTCCTGAAAGAGGAAGGCCATGAGGTGATCGGGCTGACCATGCACCTCTGGGACCCCGCCCGGAAAGGGAAAGGCTCCTCTTCCCGCCGCGGTTCTCCCCATTATGGGGTCGACCTGAAACAGGCCTTTGAAGAAAAAGTGATCCGGAACTTCGTCGAGGAGTATCTTAAGGGAAGAACCCCCAACCCCTGCATCCACTGCAACGACCGGATCAAGTTCGGCTTGCTTCTCCACAAGGCCGGAGAACTGGGGGCCGGGGCCCTGGCCACAGGGCATTATGCCCGGATCGTATGGGGCCCGCGCTTGAATTCAGCCAGGGAGAAAAGGTACCTTCTCCTCCGGGGAAAGGACCGGAACAAGGATCAGTCCTATTTTCTCTTCACCCTGACCCAGGAGCGGATGGGCAGGGTCCTTTTCCCGCTGGGGGATAAATCCAAAAACGAAATCCGGGCGGTTGCCTCCCGACTGGGGCTGGGGGTGGCCAAAAAAAAGGAAAGCCAGGAGGTCTGTTTTCTCCCGGACAATGACTACCGTCGGTTTCTGGAGGAGAGAAAAGGGCGAGAAATCTCCCGGCCGGGAGAGATCGTGAACCGCCAGGGACGAGTGCTGGGGTATCATCCGGGTATTTATTCCTATACCATCGGGCAGCGCCGGGGGCTGGGGATTGCCGCCCCACAGCCTTATTACGTCCTATCCCTGGATTGTCAAAGAAACCGGGTCATCGCCGGCCATAAAGACGATCTCCTGGCCGGCGGACTGATCGCCACGGATATCAACTGGATCTCCACTTCCATGCTGGAAGGCGACACAGAAGTCCTGGTGCAGATCCGCTACCGCCATCCGGGTGTTCCGGCGGTCCTCTCCCCCCTGGGAGAGAAAAAAGTCAAGGTGCAATTCGAGGTTCCCCAAAAGTCCGTAACCCCCGGGCAGGCGGCGGTGTTCTACCGGGGGGATGAAGTTTTGGGTGGAGGATGGATCGAAAGAGCCCTCTGAAGATTGCCATGGTTGCGCTGGGATGTAAAACCAACCAGAGCGATGCGGCTTCCCTGGCCGCCGAGCTCGCGGTCCGGGGGTACCAGATCGTTCCTTCCTCCCAGGCCGCAGATGTGACCATCATTCACACCTGCACGGTCACCCAGAAGACGGACTACCAGTCCCGGCAGATGATCCGTCGCCTGGCCGGCCGGAACCCCGGGGCACTTGTCATCGTGACCGGGTGTTATGCCCAGGTCTCTCCCGAATCCCTCTTGTCCGTCCCCGGCGTGGATTATGTCATCGGCCTGGGGGAAAGAAGAAAAATTCCGGAAATCATCGGCTCGGAAGGAAAGCCCTGGAAGCCCCGGGTCCTCATCTCTTCGGTGGAAAAAGAAAGGCTTTTTGACGAATGGGTTCTCCCGGGATATACGAATCGAACGCGGGCTTTCCTCAAAGTGCAGGACGGCTGCAATTCTTTCTGCTCCTACTGCATCGTGCCCTACGCCCGGGGCAGGAACCGGAGCCTCCCCCTGGAAAGGGTGCTCTCCCGGGCCCGCGAGCTTTCGGATCAGGGTTTTCAGGAGGTCGTCCTTACAGGAATCCACCTGGGAACCTACGGAGAAGACCTGCTCCCTCCCCAATCGCTGCTGACCCTCCTGCAAGCCCTGGAGGAAGAAGGACCGGTGTTTCGCCTGCGCCTCAGCTCCATCGAGCCGCGGGAGTTCAACCCTCCCTTGATGGATCACCTGGCCGGTTCCTCCAGGATCTGTCCCCACCTGCACGTCCCCCTGCAAAACGGGGACGACCGGATTCTGAAACGGATGAACCGCAATTACTCAACGGCCTTTTTCGCGGACCTGGTGAATCGCCTGGCCAGGACCATCCCGGGAGTCTCCATCGGGGCGGATGTGATCGGGGGATTCCCCGGCGAGGATGAATCCGCCTTCCAGAATACCCTGAACCTGATCGAGAAACTCCCCCTTGCCTATCTCCACGTGTTTCCCTTTTCCCGGAGGAAAGGAACGCCGGCAGCTGTTTTCCCGGACCAGGTGCCGTCCCAGGTCATCCGGGCCCGCTGCCGGGCGCTGCGGGAGCTGGGAGAAAAAAAGCGGCAAGCCTTTTACCGGTCTTTCCTGGGCCAAAAGGTCAAAGTCCTGGTGGAAAGCAACAGGGATCGAGAGACGGGGCTGTTAAAAGGGCTTTCCCCCAATTATATCCCCGTTCTCCTCCCGGGAGGAGATGAAAGCATCAATCAGGAGGTCGAAGTCGAGGTGACCGAGGTCCGCAACGGAAGGGCCTACGGAAAGATCATTTCACCACAGAGAACACAGAGATCACAGAGTTAAGAATTATTATTCATAATAAAGAATGCTCGCTCAAAACTTGAATTTTGATTTAATGCTTTTTCTCTGAGTACTCTGTGCTCTCTGTGGTTAAAATCATTTATGGATAAAGAACGGAAAAAAACGCTCAAGGAGCTGCAGAAGAAGATCGGGTACCGCTTCAAATCCCTCGACCTCCTGAACCAGGGTCTGCGGCACAAATCCTTCGTCCACGAGAACGTGGATGCCCAAGGAGAGGACAACGAGCGCATGGAGTTTCTGGGCGACGCGGTCCTGGACCTGGTCATCGGCCACCTGATCATGGCCCGGTACCCGGACTACCCCGAGGGGAGCCTCTCCCGGCTCCGGGCCGCCGTGGTGAACGAAAACCGGCTGGCCAAGATCGCCCGGGATCTTTCCCTGGGGGAATACCTGCTATTGGGCAAGGGGGAAGAGATGACCCGGGGAAGGGAGAAGAGCTCCATCCTGTCCTCTTCCCTCGAAGCCCTGCTGGCCGCTATTTACCTTGACGGAGGGTATAAAAAGGCCTTCAAGGCGATCGCCCGGCTCTTTTCCCGCACCCTGGAAGCGGCTGAAAAAGAGGGTTTCTACCAGGACTACAAGACCAAGCTTCAGGAACTGGCCCAAAATACCTTCAAGGCAACTCCTCGGTATGTCCTGGCCAAGGAGTACGGGCCGGATCACCAAAAAATCTTCGGGGTCCAGGTCGAAATTCAGGAGAAGGTGGCCGGGGCGGGAGCCGGAAGGAGCAAAAAAGAAGCGGAACAACGAGCGGCCCGTCGGACCCTCGAAAAGCTCAAAATCCCCTTGAAGGAAAAAAATGACTGAGCAGGAAAAGCCCGGGGGATTTCGATCCGGATTCGTCTCCCTCATCGGAAGGCCCAACGTGGGGAAGTCTACGCTTCTGAACTTCCTCCTGGGCCAGAAAATCGCCATCATCTCTCCCAAGCCCCAGACCACCCGCAACCGGATCCTGGGGATCAAGAATCTCCCCGCCGCCCAGATTATTTTCCTGGATACTCCCGGAATTCACCGGTCCGGGAACCTTTTGAATCAGTCCATGGTCCGAACGGCCCTGGCGACTTTCCAGGAGGTGGACGTGGTCTGTCTCCTTATCGAGGCCAACAATCCCGACCACGAGGAGAACGACTGGATCCTGGAAAACCTCAAGAAGGTGCGGAAACCCGTCTTTCTGGCGATCAACAAAATAGACCTGATCCCCAAGGCAAACCTTCTATCCATCATGGAACGCTTTTCTCAAAAAGGGCGTTTCGAACAGATCATCCCCATCTCCGCCGTGTTGGGCGATGGGGTGGATATTCTCCTGCGGGAACTGCTGCAGGTCCTTCCCGAAGGTCCCCGCCTCTTCCCGGAAGATATGGTGACCGACCTGCCCGAACGTTTTCTGGCCGCCGAGCTGATACGGGAGAAGGTCTTTCATCTGACCCGCGAGGAAATTCCCTACGCCACCGCCGTGGCCATCGAGGATTTCAAGGAACGGGAGGATAAGAATCTGGTGGTGATCCGGGCGACCATCCAGGTGGAGCGGGAAACCCAAAAAGGGATTTTGATCGGGGAAAAAGGTAAGAGGCTTAAGGAGATCGGCCGGCTGGCCCGGGAAGAGATGGAAGCTCTCCTGGGAGTGAGAGTATTCCTGGAGCTATGGGTGAAGGTGGAGAGGAACTGGCGCGATGACCCCCTAGCGCTCCGCCGTCTCGGTTTCCAATAAATAGATTTAAATTTATTGGATTTTCTGAAAGATTTTCTGAAAAAAGGCCCCTTTTATCGGGGGCCTTCTTCTTGGGGAAAAACCTGCCCGGCCAGGGTCAATTATTGCCGGCCTCCCGGGCAAAATATTGACGATAATCAAACCAGTTGTCATCCTGTCAATATGGTTTTTCTTATAATATTCAATATATTACCTTTATCTCCCTAGTGGCATAATCTTTGCCTGTTTCCCTCTGGAAGCCTTCGAAAAATTCAGGAAACCACCCTCAGGTATGTTCCTTAAGAATATCTTCAGCAAGGACTACAAGGAAATCGGGGGAGACCGGGGCGGCTCCTCGTCCAAAACACCGCGGGATCTGGAGCATGTCGCCCTGCTCCAAGTAAGTTCGGCCATTAAAGCCCAAAAACACATTATCACCATTTTCGAGACCATCGGCCGGGAGGCCGCTCGCGCTCTCCGGGCCAGCCGCGCTACCGTATACCTCCAGGATGAAACCAAGGGAGGCCTCAAAACCCAGTTCACCTGTTCCCCGGACCCGGCAGGGGAGAAAGTCGGCCTCCTGGAGGAAAAAGAAATCTCCCGGAGAACGATCGCCGAGAAAAGACCCGTCCTGCTCAGGGAAGCGACGGACTTTGCGGAATTTTTTAAATACGACGAAAGAGAACAAAAGATTACCTCCTTCATGAGCATTCCCTTCGGGCTCCAGGGAAAACTGGCGGGAACCCTCAGTCTGTCGATCATCAACGGCAAAAGGACCTTTTCCCAGAGCGACCTCGAATTACTGGCCATTTTTTCCAACCACGCCTCCATTGCCATGCAGAACCAGCACCTCATCGAGGAGGTTCGCAAGGCCTCCGGTCTGCGGAAGAACTATGAGCAGCACCTGGACGATCTCATGGGCCAGCTGCAGAGTCTGTCCGGGGAAGAACGCCGGCGCATCGATAACCATATTGCCACGTTTCTCTCCGGCTTCAAGGGCGAAAAGCGGGAGGCGAAACACCTGCCCACCGGCGCCGAGGGAGGGAATGGGGCCATCAGGCTGGTCGGAGAGGTGACCTTTGAAGATACCCCGGAGCTGACCGAAAAGGTCCAGGTGGAGATCGAAAACAGCGCGAGGAGGAAAGGCGCTGATTTGAACCGGGCGGCGATCTTCATCCCCACGGCGAACCCGAGAGATCTGGGAGAACAATTTCTGCTCAAGGTTTATCCCGCCGAAAGTCAGCCCCTCGAGCTGCCCTGCAAGGTCATCTTTTCGAACAAATACGGGAAAGAGAGTCAGAATCTCCGTCGGGGAATGGAGGTTAAATTCCTTGACCTCCCCCCCGAACTGGAAAAGCAGCTCGGGGACTACCTTCATTCCCTTGAATCCGCAGAAGGCGAGGGAAGCGCAAAGCCTTCCCCCTCATCCCATTAAGGGAGGCCCGGAACCCCATGCCCCTCAAACGCGACCCGAAGGAAATACAGCGAATCATGGGAATGATGGCTGAGGCCGTCGCTCTGGCCGGAATCCAGAATAACCTTCAGAAACTGAAGGAGGGAAAGTTGCAGGGCCTGCATATTTTATCCATTGCCCGGGACATGGAACAGTCCCTCCTGGAAACCAAGTGGGCAGAACTTCTGAAGAGTAAAGATATGGAGTATCAGAATCTCCTCCGGGCGATCGAATCCCAGACCCATTCCCACAAAAGAAAGCTGGAAGAAAAAATCGAAGAGGTAAAAAGCCGGCCATAATCCGACCGGACCGGGAATGCCCGCCTTCACCCCAAGGCCACATCCAGGGCCATCATCAGAGCGAATCCCACCATGCTTCCCACCGTGGCGGTGTCGGTGTTCTTCTCCAGCTGCGACTCGGGGATGAGCTCCTCCACCACCACGAAGATCATGGCCCCGGCGGCAAAGGCCAGGGCGTAGGGTAAAATCGGCCGGATATAAATGACCGCCGCCGCCCCCAGGAGGCCAGCGAGGGGCTCGACCACCCCGGACAGCTGGCCGAACCAGAAGCTCTTACTGCGGGACAGGCCTTCTCTTCGCAGGGGAACCGAGACCGCCGTTCCCTCGGGAAAGTTCTGAATCCCGATGCCCAGGGCAAGCGCCATAGCCCCGGCCAGGGAAGCGGCGGGCAAATGGTGATACAGAGCCCCGAAGGCCACCCCCACGGCCAACCCCTCCGGAATGTTATGAAGGGTGATGGCCAGAACCAGGAGGATGCTCCGCCGCCAGCCGGTCTTGATCCCCTCGGCCTCTTCCATGGGAAAACCCAGGTGCAGATGGGGCAGGATCTTATCCACCGTCCAGAGGAAGGCGCCGCCGAGCAAAAATCCGATCACCGCGGGCATCCAGACCGGGATCCTCATCTCTCCGGCCATCTCCACCGCGGGGGCCAGGAGGGAGAAGAAGCTGGCGGCAATCATAACCCCGGCGGCAAACCCCAGCATCCCGTCCAGAACCTTGCGATTGATGCTCCGGAAAAAGAAAACCAGGGCGGCTCCGCAGGCGGTGAGGAACCAGTTGAAAGAGGTCGCCAGGAAGGCCTGAAAGATGGGGTTGAGATCTTTGAACCAGTCGAAAACCATAGGGAGCCTCGCACCCCATTCCTTCCCGCCGCTTTCTCAGAAAAGGGAAGTTGTGAGGAAATTCAAATCCGGATGGGGAAAGCCTTGGGCTATGCCCTCACTGAATCTTCTTGAAATTCTCTTTCTTCGTCCGGCAGACGGGACACATTTCGGGCAGGCCGCCCTCGAAGACGTACCCGCAGACCTGGCAGACGTGATACTCGATCTCCCCTTCCTGGAGCAGGGCCTCCAGGGCATCCTTGTAAAGTTTGGATGAAGGCCGGATAGTAGTCGTTCTTCGCTTTCATCTCGTTTTCAAAGGCCGCCTTCAAATTATCCTCCGTCTCCCCGATGACTCCTTCCAGGTACTTCAGGTATTCATCGGCATGGACCCTCTCCGCGTCGGCCACCGCCCGAAAGAGGCTGGCCACCTGGGGAAAGCCGTCTTCTTCCGCTTTTTTGGCGAAGGCCAGGTTGCGCACATGGGCCTTGGATTCGCCCGCAAAGGCCTCGCGCAGCCTCCTCTCCAGCGCTTCCGGCAGCGGCTCATAGAGGATAAACTGGAATTTGTGGGCCCCGCAGACCGGGCAGGCTTCGGGCGGATGGTCTCCCTCGTGAAGGTATCCGCACATCGTGCACTTCCATTTTTTCATCTCATCCTCCGTAAAACTGCTTTCAGCCGTGAGCTTTCAGCTATGAGCTACGAGCCATGAGCTACGGGCTGCGAGCTACGCCGCCCGATACTCAGCCGGATTATGTAGACCAGCATGAAAATGGTGGTGATGGTCGCCGGCACGGCCGTCTTGTCGCTGAAAAGAGAAAGGGCCAGCCCCGCGGCCAGGCCCGTGTTCTTCTGGGTCCCCAGCAGGACCATGGAGGTAATGGTTTGAGTATCCGCACCCCTCAAACGGGCGATCTTCTCGATCACCCATCCGAGCAGGAAGGTGCTCGCCAGGGCGATCGCCGCGGGCAGAATCAGGACCCCGGGCCGGTCCAAGAAAAGCTGATGGTTGAGGCCGATGATGGTGTAGACGATGAGGAAAAAGCTCCAGTTGGTGAGGGACCCTCTCCAGGGTTCGAGCTTCTTCGCCCACCCGGTCCAGAGGAGAACCCGGGAAAGCACCAGCGGAACCAGGATGAGTTGCACCATGATGGTCACGATCTTCACCGGGTGGCCGAACGCCCCCCCGAGAAAGAAGTAGGCGATCAGGGGAGTGATCCCCAGGGCGACCAGGTAGCCCCCGATCGTCCCGATGAGGGAAAGCGTCTGGTTCCCGTTCAGGACCACGCTGAAAGGGATGACCGCCACCGCCGGGGGCACGGCAGTCATGATCACGAACCCGTCCCGTAATTCCCCGTCGGTGATCAACAAGGCGCTCAACCCCAGAATCAGCCCTCCCAGGATGCCGTAATTCAGGGCAACGCCCCAAAGGGCCGGACGCACCAGTTTCCCGGGAGAGAGAAAGATGCTGCCCGGAACGCCCATAGTGGCGAGGGTCATGACCAGGCCCAGGACGGGAAGCACCGTTTTCTCCGTCCACTTTGCCCCCTGCCCCCACAGCAAGCCCAGCAAGATGGCCATAAACAATAAAAAATCCCGGTTCCGGATCAGTTTCATGATTGCCATCAACATGACTCCTACTTCAGCGCTTCCTCGAGGGCGGCCGGGTCGGTCAAGGGGGTCCTACAGGAATACCCTTGGCAAAGATAGGCGGTGGCCCTTCCGCCGACGGATTTCATCCCCTCCACGAAGGGACAGAGGGCGGCGAGCCTTTTCCCGGTGTCGTCTTCCGCCCGGAAGATGAAGATTTTATTGGGATGAAACTTCTGCTGGATCGCGGCGGTCATGGCCCGGCTCGAATCCCAGCGCGGATCGCCCGCTAGGATAACCTCCAGGCTCGGACCGAGATAAAAATCCAGGAAGTTTAAAAACTGGGTGAAGGCCACGGGTGCTGCCGCAGGAGGTTCAGAGCCGCCACCGAGTTCCCCGAAGGAGTGGCGCCGTCGTAAAGCTCCTTGGATCGGGCGATGAGCGCTTCGTTGTCCCGGCCCGAAAAATAGAATCCGCCCTTTTCTTCATCCCCGAAGAATTCGATCATCACCTGGTTGAGGCGGAGGGCCTCTTCCAGGTAGCGGACCCGGAAGGTGGCCTCATACAGCTCGATCAAGCCCCACACCAGAAAGGCGTAGTCTTCCAGGAATCCGGCAATGGCCGCTTCCCCCTCCCGGTATCTCCGGTAGAGACGGCCCTGGGGGGTCCGCAATCGCTCCAGGATGAAATCCGCGGCCCGGCAGGCGGCATCTGATAAAGCCGGGTCCTGGAAGGCCTGGAACCCCTTGGCCAGGGCGGCGATCATCAGGCCGTTCCAGGAAGTGAGGATCTTGTCGTCCTTGAGGGGATGGATCCTCTTCTCCCGGATGGGGAAGAGCCTTTCCCTCCCCCGCCGCAGGATCCCTTCCAGCTCCTGGGGGTGCATCCTCTCCGCTGCGGCGAAAGTTTCCGCCGGGCGCGGGATATGAAGCACGCTGGTCCCGTCTTCGAAGTTTCCCTCCGGGCTCACCCCGTAGAACCGGCAGAAGAGGGCTCCTTCCTCCTTGCCCAGATGCGCTTGGATCTCCTCCGGCCTCCAGACGTAGAAAAGCCCTTCCCGGCCCTCGCTGTCCGCGTCTTCGGCCGAGTAAAACCCACCCTCGGGCGAGGTCATGTCCCGCAGAACGTAGGTGAAGATCTCCCGGGCTGTCCTTCCATACTCTTCTTTTTCCAGGGCCTGACCGGCCTCGGTGTAGGCCATGGCCAGCAGCGCCTGGTCGTAGAGCATCTTCTCGAAGTGGGGGATGAGCCACTTTTCATCCACCGAATAGCGGTGGAAGCCCAGCCCCAGGTGATCGAAAATTCCCCCCCGGCGCATGGCTTCCAGCGTCCTTTCCACCATCCTGCGGGAATCGTTCTCCCCGCTGCGGCGGTGCCAGCGGAGAAGAAAGGTCAAATGGTGCGGCGTGGGAAATTTGGGAGCCCCTCCGAAACCGCCCCAGGTCTCATCAAAGGTTCGATGAAACTGGGCGTACCCTTTTCTCAGGACCCCCTGGTCCAGGGTGGGCCCCGGAGAAACCCCTTGCACCTCCCTGCCCAGAGCTTGGCGGATCTCCCCCCCGCTCTCCAGGATTTTCCCGCGATCCCCGCGCCACAGGGCGTTGATCCTCCGCAGAAGGTCGGTGAAGCCCATCAAACCCATGCGTCCCGTGCGGGGGAAGTAGGTACCGGCAAAAAAGGGATTTCCCTCGGGGGTCATGAAGATGGAAAGCGGCCATCCCCCCTGCCCGGTCAGGGCCTGGCAGACGGACATGTAGATCTGATCCACGTCCGGCCGCTCTTCCCGGTCCACCTTGATGGACACAAAGGACTGGTTCAGAAGGAGCGCTACCTCTTCATCCTCGAAGGACTCGTGGGCCATCACGTGACACCAGTGGCAGGTGGCATATCCGATGGAGAGAAAGACAGGCTTGTCTTCCCCTTTCGCCTTCCGGAAAGCCTCCTCGCCCCAGGGGTACCAGTCCACCGGGTTTCCGGCGTGCTGCAGGAGATAAGGGCTTTTCTCGCGGATTAGACGGTTGGGTTTCCCCGGCTTCCTGCCTGACTCGGCCATCAGGTTCTCCTGCCCGTGTCCGGGAGATTAACTTTCCGGAGAAAAATCATCCTTGGAGGCGCCGCAAACGGGGCAGACCCAATCTTTGGGCAGGCTTTCAAAAGCGGTCCCGGCTTTGACCCCGTTTTCCGGGTCCCCCACGGCCGGGTCGTAAACATAGCCACAGATATTGCAGGTGTACTTTTTCATCTCTCCTCCTCCTTTTTGCTTTTTTTCTGCCCTCCCGGAAAAGCGGAATAAAAGACTCAACCGCAGAGGAATAAAAATATGGAAGAATGGAATCTGCAAACCATTGGAATATTGGAATAATGGAATGATGGAATCATGGGTAGAAAAATGAACGACAAGAACCCAACATTCCAATATTTCAATACTCCATCATTCCAATTTAGCTGCTCTGCGGTTGATTTTTCCCCCTTTGGAGTCGGGGTTTCCCTCTAGGGATTTTAAGGCAATAAAAATGACCCGGGAATTGGCTCCAGAAAGGGAGCCGGAGGTGCGAGTCCTTTACCGAATCTCTTGGAGCGACGTCCATGACCCCTTTAAGGCCCAAAATTATTGTATCGAATATTTCTCCCTTTGCCACGAATTTTTTCGTCCCCAGGACATGGTTTAGACTTTCAGGCTTTCTCTCAAGCAAATTTCTTCAAACCTTCGGGGTTTGCGGAGGAAACAAAGGGCGATCCGGAGTACGCCAAGCTATTTCAAATCCTTGGGCGGCCGGGTGGAGAAAAATATGTCTCCGTAAAAGATCTCCGCCGAGCTCTGGGTGTGCTGGGTGTTGATGTAGAGGAGGACGCCTCCCACCTCGGGCGGGTTTTCCTGGAAATACTTCTTGTAGTCTTCGTAGACGTTCCGGGTCTCCCGGATCCATTGTCCGAGCTCGTCCGATCCGCTCTGGAGAACAACGTACTTCATCTTGCTGTACGCCGTACTCGTCCCGGCCGTTCCCGCCGGGGCCGCTGCATCCCAGATATATCCCATGGATCGGGTGTTGATCATGGCGGGAAAGCGGGGAAAGAGAACATAGATCTGGCCGGCCTGGTCGTCGGTCTCTCTTTTCCGAACATCCCCGCCTTTGGGAAGGCGGCTTGCCTTCCACTTCCAGGTGAGATAGGGGTGCTTGCGGATATGGAAAGAAAATTCTTTCTTGATCCCGAAAGCGTCGTTGACGCTCAGGAGCTGGACGAAAGGAAGGTCCTTCTCCTTTCCCAAGGCTATTTTGGACTGGGGCCCCAGTTCCTTCTCCTGATACCAGCCCTTCGGGATCCCCTTTTCGTCCACCCCGCTGGAGAACCGATCCACCACAAAAATATCCGTCTTTTCTTCGGCCGGCAAAACCCCGGTCCCTCCAAAAAATATAAGTATGGTTAACCCGATCATTGCCCGGATGTTCACCATTTCTTCCCCTCCCTTTCTTCCCCTCCCTTTCTTCTCCTTTTTGCCCTTTCCCCTGAATCTTCTCCCTTACCCTTGACCTGAACCTTAACCTTTCCCTATCCCACCTCATCGTAAGCCCGGGCCCTGAATTTCACCCCCAGCTCTTCTTCAGCCAGCCGACGGCAGGCCTCCAGATCCACTCCCGGCATGGTCAATGCGGTTGCCGTAACCTCGGGGATGTATTTCTTGGCCTCCCGGAGAAAATCCAGGACCCCCTCAAACCCCCTTTGCCCGAAGGGAGACCGGCAGAGGCGATGGTATTTCTCCGCGTTTTCGGCGTTCAGGCTCACCGACACGGCATCGACCAGCCCTTTCAGCTCGGGCAGGATGTTCCGGCCATAAACCAGGTTGGCTTGCCCGTCCGTGTCGATTCGAACCTTGGCCCCCTTTTTCTTCAACTCCGCGGCCACGGTTTTGACAACCTCCAGCCGCAGCAGCGGCTCCCCGAAACCGCAGAAGACGATCTCGCTGTACCGCTTCGGGTCTCCGATGGCTTCCAGCAATTCTCCGGCATCGGGCTCCCGGGGTAGCTCCAGGTCATGACCTTTGACCACAAAAGAGACGTTCTTCCAGCAAAAGGTGCAGCGGTTGGAACAGCGGTTGGTGAGGTTCAGGTAGAGGGAGCTGCGGATGGGGTAAACGATCTTCCCCTTAGGAATCTCCTCCCCGACCCCGAAGAGGACCTTGGCATTCAGGGAAGTGATTCGGGCCACATCCTCGAAGCTCAGGCCTTTCAGCTCCGCTACCTTCTCCGCAGTCCTGAGGATATAAGCCGGCTCATTCCGCTTGCCCCGGTACGGCTCCGGGGCCAGGTAGGGGCAATCCGTCTCCAGGAGGATCTTTTCCAGGGGAATCCGTTTTACCACCTCCTGCTGAACCTTGGACTTCTTGAAGGTCACGGTCCCGGGGATGGATATGGAGAACCCCATTCGGATCACCCGTTGGGCCATCTCCGGGTCTCCGGAGAAGCAGTGGAAAACTCCGCGCCAGTCGTTTTTTTTCTCCTCCTCCAGGATGCGAAGGGTCTCCTCATGGGCATCCCGGTCGTGAATGACGATGGGCAGACAAAGATCCAATCCCAGCCTCAAAAGCTCCCGGAACCGGGTCAACTGGACTTCCCGGGGGGAGTGGTTGCGGAAAAAATCCAGCCCGATCTCCCCGAAAGCCACGACCTTTTTTCCCCGGGACAGCCTGCGGAGGGTGTCATAGTCTCCCCCGCCGATGTCTTTGACCTCATGGGGATGGATGCCCAGAGCGACATAAACCGAAGGATGCCGGGCGGCGATCTGCAGGGCTTTTTCGATGTCCGGGACGGTCGTGCCCACGGTAATGATATAACCCACCCCGGCCTCCAAAGCCCGGGCGATCACCCGGTCCCGGTCCCGGTCGAAGTCTTTCATCTCCAGATGGGCGTGAGAATCGACGAGCATCTCAAAAAACCTCTGTATTTCGGATCGCGGATTTCGGATTGCGGATTAACATCTTGATAATAGTCCAGCCCCAGCCAACCACGATACCCTTTCTTTCATTCCGCATTCCGCAATCCGCATTCCACAATTGTCACAGTTCTCCCATCTCCTTCAAGAACTCTCTCAGCTTGATCAGCTTGAGGTCCCGTTCCTTCATGATCTCCTCCGTAGACCGGCCGGCGTATTCATAATACCCGCTGCCGGTCTTCACCCCCAGCTTTCCCTGCGATATCAATTTGTCCAGCGTCTCCGACCGGGGTCTCTGGGGAGGAACCTTGTAGGTCATGTTGCTCTTGATCTTCTGGCACAAATCCAGGCCGGTGAAATCCATGCGTTTCACCAGGCCGAGGATGGGCATGCGCAGGGCAAAACTGGCTTTGGTCGCCGTGTCGATATCTTCCGGGCTGGCGTAGCCGTTGTCCAGGAGATGCATCACTTCATTCTGGAGAGCGCTCTGGAGCCGATTGCCGATGAACCCGGGCAGGAACTTGGTGATGATGATGGGCTTCTTCCCCACTTTGACCATGAGGGCCTTAACCACGTCCACCGTCTCCTGGGAAGTCTGGGGACCCTTTACGATTTCCACCAGGGGGACAATGTGGGGCGGGGCGAACCAGTGGGTGATGAGGACTCTGTCCGGCCGCTTCGTTTCCACGAACTTGAAGATATCCATGTAGGAAGTGTTGCTGGCCAGGATGGCTCCGGGAGGACAGATCTTGTCCAGCTTGCTGAACATCTCTTTTTTTGCAGGCTGGTCCTCGATGATCGCCTCGATGACAAAATCGGCGTTCTTCCCCGCTTCCTCCAGCCGGGGAGTGGTATGAATTCGGGCGAGAATCGGCTCCCTCTGGGCTTTTTCCACGATACCCAGCTCAGAGAGGGTGCTCAGGTTCGAAGCAATCAGCTTCCTGGCCCGGTCCAAAATCTCTTCCTTGACATCATTCAGCCAGACATGGTATCCCCCCTGGGCAAACACCTGGGCCAGCGAATGCCCCATGGTCCCCGCCCCCACGATGGTCACGTTCTGAACTTTCTCCATAATGATTTCTCCTTTCCCAAGCCGGGAGCAACGAGCAAAATTCTTTCTTTCTCTTTCTCTTTCTCTTTCTCTCTCTCTTCTTATTGCTCCCCGCTCCAGGCTCCCTGCTCTACGCTGTTTAAATGGCTCTTCCGGCAAAGGCTCCCTCGTGAACGGCCTGGTAGATCTTCCGTGGTTCCAGGCAGTCGCCGATCGCATGAACCTCGGCAAAATTCTTTCTTAAGGGCTCCACCAGGTCCTGGTTCGGCCTGAGACCCAGGGCCAGAATCACCGAATCGGTTCCCACTTCTTGCCGGTTCCTGTCCCGGTCGGAAAGCAAGACGCTTCCGTCTTCGATCCTCTCCAATCTCCAGTTGAGGAAGGTCGAAACCCGGCGTTCCTTCAACAAATGGAGGAGGGCGACGCGGGAGCGGTTCTCCAGGTCAAGGGCCAGCCCGCCCAACATTTCTACCACCGCCACTTTCTTACCCAAAGACGCCAGATGCACGGCGATCTCGCATCCCATGGCCGCCCCGCCGGCCACCACAACCCGGTCCCCGGGCTGAAATTTTCCCGAGAGCAGATCAAGAGCGTTGGCGGCAAAAGGTTTCTGGGCTCCCGGGATTTCCGGGACCGGCATGGTCGATCCCGCGGCCAAAACAACGGCGTCCGGATGGAGCTCCTTCACCAGACCCAGGGTTGCCCGACGCTCCCGCAAGACTTCCACACCCGTTTTTGTCACCTGCGTTTTCAGGTACTCAAGAAAACTTCGCAGTTCTTCCTTGAAGTCGGGCACGGAGGCATAACGCAGGAGACCCCCCAGCTCGTTCTCCTTCTCGATCAGCGTCACCTTGTGCCCTCTCAAGGCCAGGACACGCGCGGCTTCCATGCCCGCCGGCCCCCCCCCGATTACAACCACCTGCTTGGGCTTGGAGGCCGATCGGATTCTGAGCGTCCTCTCCCGCCCCACTTCGGCATTCACCGCGCACCGCTGGGTTTTGCCCTGCCGCACCCGCGAGCTGCACCCCTCGTTGCAGCGCAGGCAGGTGCGGATTTCTTCCGGACGCCCGGACTGGATCCTCCGGGGGTATTCCGGGTCGGCGATCAGCGCCCGCCCCATGGCAATCAGGTCGGCCCGCTTCCTCTTTAAAGACTCTTCGGCCAGATACGGGTCATGGACGGCTCCCACGGCAATGATCGGTATCTTTACCGCTTGTTTGATTCCTTCGGCCAGATGCAGGAGATATCCCTTGGGGAAATACATGGGGATGACGAAGTTTTCCCCCACCTCGATGATCCCGCCGGATACGTGGAGGTAGTCGATCCCTCTCTCTTCCAGCCTGCGGGCAAAGGCCCGCGCCTCTTCCAGGGTGATTCCGCCCTCGATAAACTCATCCCCGCTCATCCGGTAGCCAACCAGGTAATCCGGCCCCACCCTGGCCCGGACCCTTTCCAGGGTTTGCAGGGCGAACAGCCCCCGGTCCTTTCCGTAGATGTCCGTGCGGCGGTTGGTGTGGGGGGAGAGAAATTGGGCCATCAGGTACCCGTGGGTTCCGTGAAGCTCCACACCGTCGAAGCCAGCCGTCTTAGCCCTCCGCGCCCCCTCGGCGAAGGATTCCATGACGGCCTCAATTTCCCCCAGGGTCATCTCCCGGGCCATCTCCCCGGTGTATCCGGGCATGGCCGAAGGGGCGATGGGCTGGCGTCCCATGTACCTTGACGAGGTGGAGCGCCCGGCATGGCAGATCTGCAGAATCGCTTTGGCCCCCCATTCCTGGATGGCCTCCGCCAGATCTCCAAGCCCCGCTATGAGCTGATCCGAATAAACCCCCAGCTGGCCCTGGTTGGCCTTGCTCTCTTTTTCATCTATGTAGCAATATTCCACGATGATCAGGCCCACCCCGCCCTTGGCCCGTTCGGCGTAATAATCGATGAGTTTCTGGGAAACGATTCCGTCCGGATCGCAGAGCCGGGAGAGCATGGGGGCCATGACGATGCGGTTCCGCAGGACCAGGTTCTTCATCGGAAAAGGCTGCATGAGATGGGGAAATTCCATGTTGACTCCCTCCGAAATCCGTGCGTTCTGGGACGATACGCTATGCTCTCTGCGCTTTGCCCTATGTCAATTCTACCCCTTTTTCCGGGGAGGTATGTGCAGGGCCATCCCATCCACGTCGAGCGCGGCTTCTTTCATCGCCTCCGTAAGGGTCGGATGGGGGTGGATGGTCTTGGCCAGGTCCTGCGCCGTACCCTCCATCTGCATGGCCAGGACCGCCTCTCCGATAAGGTCGGTGGCATGGGGGCCAAAAATTTGTACCCCGAGGACTTCTCCGTACTTGGCTTCCGAAAGGATCTTCACAAATCCGCTACGTTCTCCGATGACCGTCGCTTTGCCGCTGGCGGAAAAGGGGAACCTTCCCGCCCGGTAATCATATCCCCCTTCTTTCGCTTCCTTCTCGGTCATTCCCACCGAGGCGACCTCCGGCAGAGTATAGACACAGCGGGGCACGGCACGGGATTCCAGCTCGACCTCCCGCCCCATGGCATTTTCCGCGGCCACTTCCCCCTGGGCAGAGGCAAAATGGGCCAGGAGCCATTTCCCGGTGGCATCCCCGATGGCGTACACGCCGGGGCTGTTGGTCTCCATCCTGGAGTTGACCTCGATTCCCTTCGTATCCGCCTGAATCCCCGCTTCCGCAAGGCCCAAATTTTCCAGGTTGGGTTTTCTCCCCACGGCTACAAGAACGACCTCCGCTTCGAAGTCCTTCTCCGAATCCCCCTGCTGAACCAGGACTTTCTTCTTTCCCTGCCCGATCTCGATAATCTCTCTCACCTGAGCTCCGGTGAAGAACTGGATCTTAAAGTGTCGGAGGGATCTTTCCAGCGCGGACGCCACCTCGGCGTCCTCGGTGGGGAGGATCTGGGGCAGCATTTCAACGATGGTCACCTTGGTTTTCAGGGCCGCAAAGATGGTTCCGAACTCCAGACCGATCGGCCCGGCGCCGATGATCACCATGGAGTCCGGAATCCGGGTGAGCTGTAAAGCCCCGTTGCTGTCCATGACCCCGGGAAGGTCTGCCCCGGGGATCCAGGATGATTCTGCGGGCCTCAAAGGCCACGGTCTGGTTCTGTTGATCCAGAACCTGGATCTTTCGGGGGGAGAGAAGCCCGGCCTTTCCTTTGATCACCTCAATCCCGTTGCTCTTCATCAGGCCGGAAACCCCCGCCACCAGGGTTTTGACCGCCCGGTCCTTGCGGGCCATCAGCTTGGCCAAATCCACGGATACCCCGTTAACCTGAAGCCCGAATTCTTTCGCCCCCTCCAATGTTTCCAGGAGTTCCACTCCCCGGAGAAGGACCTTGGTAGGGATGCATCCCCAGTTCAAACAGGTCCCGCCCAGCTCATCTTTTTCAATCAGGGTAACCTTTCCCCCCAGCTGGGCGGCCTTGATGGCCGCCACGTATCCGCCGGGCCCGGCACCGATGATGACGATCTCTTTCTCCGCCATTCTTATCCTCCAATGAGCCTGTAGGGGCGATTCACCTTCGGCCCGAGCGGCTCGACTGAGCTCGCCGAAATCTCAGGTCGAGGGCTGAATCGCCCCTACGGTCTTTCAAAGATGCCCTGTATAGCCTATTGCCTCAATGGTAGCGCTCCTCAAGGCACCTACTTCAAGCGTTTTTGTCGATTTTTCATCCGTGTTGATCCGCGTTCATCCGCGTCCCATTAGGTCTTTTGTCTTTACGTCTTCTGCGAATATAAAATCTGTGTTTATCTGTGTTCATCTGTATCCAATATAAAACTCTTGATTGCGCCTTTGCCGCGCTGGATTTATCCTTGTCCCATCAGGTTTTCTATTTTAGCCTGGGATCGATGGAATCCCGGATTCCCTCCCCCAGGAGGTTGTAGCCCAGCACGGTGATCAGGATAGCCAGGCCGGGATAGAGGGAGAGCCACCAGGCGATCTCGATATTGTCCTTTCCCGCAGTCAGGATGTTTCCCCAGCTGGGGGTCGGCGGCTGGACCCCGATTCCCAGAAAGCTCAGGGCCGATTCCGTGAGAATGGCCCCGGCCACTCCCAGCGTGGCCGCAACCAGGACCGGAGCCAAGGCGTTGGGAAGGATATGGCGGAAGATAATACGGAAATCCCTGGCGCCCAGGGCTTTCTCGGCCACCGCATAGTCCCGCTCCTTCAGAGTGAGGAATTCGGCCCGCACCAGCCGGGCCACGCCCATCCAGCCGGTCACCCCGATGACGATCATGATGTTCCAGATGCTCGGCTCCAGGAAGGCAATCACCGCCAGGATCAGAAAGAAGGTGGGGAAACAGAGCATGATGTCCACAAAGCGCATGATCAGGTCATCCGTCCACCCCCCGTAATAGCCCGCCAGGGACCCCAGGAAAATCCCGATCAGGCTGGCGATGCCCACCGCCACGAACCCCACCAGGAGGGAGATCCGGGAGCCCCAGATCATCCGGCTGAGGACATCCCTGCCCAGGGAATCCGTTCCCAGAAGGTGCTTCGCGCTGGGCTCTTCCAGCACCCGCCGGATCTCGATCTGGCCCGGGTCGTATGGAGAAATCCAGGGAGCGCACACGGCCACGACGAAGAGGGCCAGGACGATGACCCCCCCCAGAAGGGCCAGTTTGTTCTTCCGGAACCTCTTCCAGAAGAGGCGGCTCAGGGTTTCCTGCCTGGCCTGGATATCTTGGTTCGTTGTCTTCTCCATTTTTATTTGCCCCAGAGGGCACCGAGGCCCTGGAGGGAAACAATGAAAAATTGGAATGATGGAATACTGGAATATTGAGAAAACAAATTCTTTGCCCGCCATTCCATTATTCCATTGTTCCAATATTCCATTTTTTTGTCCCTTTAACCTCTGTGGCCTCTGTGATCTCTGTGGTTAAATCGTTTTCCTTTTTTACGTCTGCCGGATCCTCGGGTCGGCCAGGGCGTAGGAGAGATCGGCGATCAGATTTCCGATCAGGGTCAAGACCGCCCCGATCACCAGGATCCCCATGATGGTGGGATAATCCCGGGCCATGACACTGGCGTAAAAGAGCTGTCCCATGCCCGGGATGGCAAAGATGGTCTCAAAAATGACGCTGCCCCCGATCAGCCCGGGAACGGACAAGCCCAAAATGGTGATGACCGGCATGAGGGCGTTGCGCAAGGCATGTTTGAAAATGACCGTCCGGGGGGACAGGCCTTTGGACCTGGCGGTCGTGATATAGTCCTGGCGGATCACTTCCAGCATGTTGGAACGCATGTACCGGGAAAGGCCGGCCAGCCCTCCGGAGGCGCTAATAAATAAAGGAAGGATGAGATGGCTGACCCGGTCCCATATTTGGGCGGAGACCGGCAGGTATTCATAGTTCAAAGACTTGAGCCCGGAGATGGGAAGCCATCCCAGCTGCACCCCGAAGAGGATCATCAGCAGAAGCGCCAGCCAGAAATGGGGGACGGCAAAGCCGATAAAAACAACGACTGTGGTGATCTTATCAAAAAGGGTGTCCTGGTAGGTGGCCGATAGGACCCCTATGGGAACCGCCAAAAGAAAGATGATCAGCAGCGAGACAACATTGATAAAGATGGTGATGGGCATCCGTTCCAGGATCTTGTCGGCCACCTTCCTTCCGTCCTGGGAAAAAGAGATGCCGAAGTCCAGGACCACCAGGCGCCGAAGCCAGTTCCAGTACTGAATGTGCAGCGGTTGGTCCAGGCCGTAAAAGGCTCGCATCCTCTCCTTAACTTCGGCCGTGGCCTTGGGGTTGAGGTCCGTGGCCATGTCGATGGGTGACCCCGGGGCCAGATGGATGACCCCGAAGGAGATGATGGTGATCCCGATGAAGAGGGGAATCATGAGGAGCAGACGCTTGAGCAGATAGAATGCCATGGCGCTTTCAGGGAAAAAGTTTATTATTCATCATAAACTTGGAAAGGAGGGGGAGGCAAGAGAAACTTGAGGGAAATACAACAGAATAAATAGGACACGGATGAACACGGATAAACAGGGATTCATATTGGCAACAGACTTAAAGGCAAAAGACTTAATGGGACACAGATGAACACAGATAAACACAGATCAAAAAAAGGTTTAAAATCAAGATAAAGGATTTAATTTCCCTCACCCCTTACCCCCGACCTTTTGCCGCCCTTATCGGGACACGGTTGAGTACGGATAAGAACGGGGTTGCGAATACCTACCCGCTTCCGGGATTTCTATCTGTGTTCATCTGTGTTTATCTTTGTCCAATTGAATTTATTGGCCTTATCCGCGTGCATCCGTGTTTATCTGCGTCCCATTAAGTCCATTGTCTTTATGTCTCTATGTCTTTATGTCTTTTGCCAATATTAAATCTGCCTTCATCTGCGTCCCGTCAAACACGGGAGCGGATCTCGGCGTACCGGCAAAGTGCGGCCATGGCCCGGACCGCCCGCTCCGGCGCGCGGTAGCAGGGCAGCCCCCGGTCCTGGACAAAGGCCACGGCGTCATCCTCCCGTTCGTTGAACGAAGAGGCGATGACCGGTTTTCCGTATTTCTGCGGCAACTTGGCAAAGGTCTCCATGGGAGACAAGAAAAAGCCCTTCACCTGCTCGTAGGGTGGAAGTTTCAGCCAGGCTTGGGCGGTTTTTTCCATGGAGCGCACATAGCTGGAGCCAATAATTCCGTGGAGCAAGATTCCGTCGACGGAAGGATCCTCGAGGATCATCGCCGGTAGCTTCTCCATGAGAACGCCCATGTCCATGAAGAAAGTCAGATCGACCGGGTTGGAGGAGGCCCCGGTTTCCGGCAGGAGCTGGCGGATTTTGGCCTGAAGGCCCCCTGAGAAAACCGGAACTTTCAGCCCCCAGCGGTTGCACGCGTCGGCCAGCGAGGTTGCCGGTCCTCCCGAATGAGTGAGGATGGCCATGTTCCTCCCCCTGGGCAAGGGAAGGTAAGCCAGGGCGAAGGCCCATTCGTACAGGTCTTCCACCGAATAGGCGCGAATCACCCCGGACTGCTTGAATAGAGCATCGTACAGAAAGTCCGGCCCGGACAAGGACCCGGTGTGGCTCGCCGAAGAGCGGGCCCCCGCTTCGGTTCCTCCCACGTAAAGCGCCACGATGGGCTTTTCCCGGGATACCCGGGAAGCTACCCGCGCAAACTCCCCGGGCTTCTTGAGCCCTTCGATATAGACCGCGATCGCTCTGGTCTGGGGATCACCGCCCAGGTATTCGATGCAGTCCACCAGGTCAAGATCCGCCCCGTTCCCCACGCTGAAGGCCTTGCTGAACCCGATCTGGGACTTGGCCAGAAAGGGCAGAACCTGGGTCACGTAGGTTCCGCTCTGGGAGGCCACGCCCACCGCGCCCGGCTGATGCGTGTAGGGGTACATCGTGGGGTTCAGATGGAAGGCCGGGTGAACCACTCCGATGCAGTTGGGGCCCAGGAATCGAATCCCGTATTTCCGGGCAATCTTTTTGATCTCCTCCTCCAGGCCTTTCCCTGCCTCCCCCATCTCCTTGAATCCGCCGGAGATGATGATCGCCCTCTTCACCCCTCTCTCCCCCAGGTCCCGAAGGACCTCCGGCACCGCGGCCGGAGGGATGGTCACGATCGCCAGGTCCGCCGCTTCCGGCAGTTCGCTTCCCCGGCGATAGGCCTTGAGCCCCAGGATGAGATCCTGCTGGGGGTGGATGGGGTACACTTTTCCTGCGTACTTTCCTCCCAGAAGATTCAGGAGCTGGATGGATCCCATTTTGAAAGTGTCATTCGAAGCCCCGACAACGGCCACCGATCGGGGATGCATGATTTGATGCAACGGGTGTTCGCTCATGGAGGTCGCTCCGCTAAAATTTGAATGCCTCCGGGTTTGAAGCTCCATGACCATAGCATAAATAAAATCGTTTTTTCAAATGGCATGGGTTGCAGGCCCGGGATCCACCGGGAGAAAGCCAGGGGCGGTCCCCGGTTTAGACCAACGTGTTTGGCCTCCGGGGGTTTTCGTGTTAACATACACAAATAATTCCTTTGCGGTGAACCCCCGGCTCTACCGGGGGAATCTCAGGTTTTGACCTTTTCAGGATGCTTGGGTTGTGGCCTGGCACGCTGGCGATGGTCGCTTTTGCATGGTGCCCATTTCGATCCGCTTTGAGTGGTTCATTGTTTTTCATACCTCCGGCTCTGCCGGGGGTTATGTCTTCCCTGGAGCCGTATTTATGAAGAAAGAATACGCCTTCTTGTTCATCCTGATTGCTTTCGTCGCCGGAATTGTGGTCGGGGTCATCGCGACCGTCCTGTACGAGGAGAAGATGCCCGCCCTGCCCTCCCCCATCAAGCCGCCCGCATCTTTCCCCGCCCCGGCCGTCACCGCGGATGTCCAGCAGCAGATTTCCATTCTCCGGGGGAAGCTGAAAGAAGATCCCAAAAACCTTAAAGCTCTAGTCGAGCTCGGAAACCTCTACTTTGACACCGACCAATTCGATCCGGCCATCCGCACCTATGCCCGGGCCCTTGAACTCGACCCCCGGAACGCCGATGTGCGGACCGACATGGGAATCATGTACCGGAGGAAAGGAGACGCCGACAGGGCCATTGCCGAATTCAAGAAAGCAGCCCAGGACGACCCCAGGCACGCCAACAGCCGGTATAACACGGGGGTCGCCCTCCTGCACGACAAGGGGGATATCAGAGGGGCCATCAAAGCCTGGGAGGATTACCTCAAGGTGGAGCCTGCCGGCCCACGGGCGGAAAACATCCGCGGTCAGATGGAGAAAATGAGGAGTATGGCCAAATAGATACGAATTCCAGGCTGGTGAGGCAAAAAATACACTATATTTCCACCGAAACTACCAGCCCGGTTTTTGGCTCCCAGGTTGATTGCCGGCCGGTTTTGGTATATAATTAATTAAAATGATTGATAAAAAATAATCTCTGCCGGCCGCGTGGGCCTTGTTTCCGAGTCTTTTACCCCTCGGCATGAGAAATGCAAGAGAATACTTTGTTTAGGAGGGGTGGTAAGGATGAAAAGAAAAAATTTTTCAGAAAGAATCATCATGTTGTTGATCGTTTTGTTTTTCGCCATCCCCGTTTGTGCCCTGGCGCTTACGGAGTCGGTTACTGTCTGGCCGAAGTGTTCAAGCTATTTTATTTATAACCTGCTTTTTAGATAATCCCCAGGAAACGCAGCTACCCCTTCCCATCGCTGGGCCGGCCAAAGAAGCCGGTCCAGCGATTTTTTTTGGGGAAGGATCATTTTAGTAAGGGAGTAAGGACCTCAATGACTTCGTGGGGGGATAGGTTCATAGGACCAGAATCAATTTCCCGTCCCCGAGTTTCTGGAAGACTCCCCGGGGAGATATTCCCTGCATAAAGAATGCGCAGCGCAATCCCCCGGGGGCCCCAGACCGCGGGGTCCGTGGGTCCGAAGAGGGCCACCGTGGGAACACCCAGGGACGCGGCCAGGTGAGTAATCCCGGAGTCATTTCCCAGATAGGCCCGGCTCCATTTTAAAACCCCGGCCAGCCGGACCAGGGGAAGGGTATCGGCCACTAAGGGGCTGGCCTTTTTCATGGCCTTTCGAATTTCTTCAGCCCCCCTCTCCGCCGGGCCGGAGAGGAGAAGGATTTCGGCCCGCTCAGCCGCCCAGTCTGCAACCATGGCGAATTTCTCCGGGGCCCAATTTTTCCCCGGGCTGCCGCTTCCCGGGTGAACCGCCAACATCCGTGTTCCCTCTCTTACTCCCCAACCGGCAAAAAAGCCTTGCGCCCCGGTCACCGCCTCTTCAGCCAACTCTAAGGGGGCACACGTGTTTTCTCCTTCTATCCCTTCCCTTCTCAGGGATTCTACCAGGTAATCGGAAAGGTGAACCCGCAATGCCTCCGGCGGAAAGGGTGGAATGGATATCACCCGCCCTGCGCCGGCCCTCTTCATGTTCTTCGCCAGAATGTTCCCCCCGGCTCCTCCGAATGAGAGAACCGCCCCGAAGGAGAAAAAAAAGGAACTCAGCCTGGATGGCAAAGAAGCTTCCTCGGCATAAAAATAGGCCATCTCCGCCTGATCGATGGAATGGAGGAGACTTGCCCGGAGGTCATGGGCCACCAGAGCCAGCCTTTCCGGCCGTCCCATCATTTCCAGGGTGGCCCCGGGAAAGGCCTGGCGGAAGATACGCATGACCGGCAGAGCCAGGAGCAGGTCACCGATGCCGCCGGAGTGGATGATCAGGATCCTTTGCGGATGAGAGTCCTGAGTGCTGAGCGCCGCAGCACTCGATCGCTGCGCTTGAGGAGCGTTACGCTCTGGGCGTGACTTGAGGAGCGTTTCACTCGAGGAGCGCTTCGCTTGAGGCAAAAGATTTTCTTGCCTAAAGAGCGGCGACCGTTTAATGTTGAGTCCTGGATCCTGGGTCCTGCGTCCTGAGTCCTGAATCCCGATTCCCGCCTCCTGCCTTCTGATTTTTGCTTAAGGATCTTCTCTTATTTCTCATAGCTCATTGCTCAGTCCTCATGCCTCAGCACTCTTTTTGGCTCCGAATTTATTCTCCTTCCCCGCCCGCAACCGTTGGATGTTCTCCCGGTGTCGGTAGAAGATGAGGGCGCCGATGATGACCGCAAAAGGAATGTAGATGGCCTGGGAACGGAGGAGGGCCAGGAAGACGGGAAAGGACGCGGTGGCGGTCAGGGAGCCGAGGGAAATATAACGTGATTTGTAAACCACCGCGGCAAAGACCAGGAAGGAGAGGATCGCCGCCACGGGCGCCAGGGCCAGGAAAGCCCCCAGGGCGGTGGCAATCCCCTTTCCTCCTTTGAACTTCAGGTAGATCGGATAGAGGTGGCCCAGAAAAGCAGCCAGGGCTACGGCTCCGATCCAGAAGTGAGAATCCAGGGCGGAGCGGGCAATCACCACCGGAAGCAGGCCCTTCAGAATGTCGCCCAGAAGGGTGATCACTCCCAGCTTCTTCCCGGCCGTGCGGTAAATGTTGGTGGCCCCGATGTTCTTGCTTCCCTGGGTGCGCGGGTCCACGTCGCTGAAAGCCCTGGCCAGAATCACCCCCGTGGGAACCGACCCTAAGAGATAAGCAAAGACGAGAAGCAATAAGGTCATGGACAACCCCACCTCCAAAAACAAAAAATACTTTCACCGCAGAGAACGCGGAGACCGCAGAGAATTTCAGGTTAAAAATCTAAATGCCGAAAACAAATTCTGATCCGTTCCTCTTTCCTTGCTTTATAATTTATATTTCCTCTGCGTGCTCTGCGCCCTCCGCGGTGAAAATTGCCTTTAGGCTTTTCGGACCCGGCAAGGGATATACCGATGCAGCGGAGTGCCCGCGAAGCGGTCCCGGTGCCTGGCCGCGGCCAGCCGGTTCACGTTCCCCCCGTGGGCTTTCCCGCCATGAATTAGGCCGAACCCGTGGGGGATGACCACCTGCCCCCGATGAGAAGCCTCGGTAACTTCCGCCTCCACCCTCGCCGAGCCTGCCTCCGTCTCGATGATCGCCGGATCTTTATCGACAATCCCTAAGTTTCGAGCATCTTCCGGGTGAATCCGGACGGTGCAGTATCGTCGGCCTTCGTTCCAGGCCGGGTCCCGCATGATGGAATTGGCCACCATTTCCATGTGGTTTCCGGCCATGAGAATCATGGGGTAATCCTTGTTTACCAGGGCAGCCTCTTCAGAGGCCGGGGTCACTTCCTTTACCCAGGATTCCATCTCCGGAAAATGGATATGAATTTTTTTGTCCGGCGTCTTCAGGACCTTCAGGTTGTTCTCCGTATCCACCACCCCGATTTTGACTCCTCCCGGGGTCTTCAGAATTTTCCCGAAAATCTCCTCCCCCGTCAGGGGGCCGGGCTGAAAACCGGCCCGGGCTACGTCCTCCGGATGCATCATGGGGAAGCGGGCCAGGAGTCCCCACAGGGCGGAAAGGTTCTTCGATCCCAGCTCTTCCCCCAGCGTCTGGGCCAGGATGAAGGGAAGCCAGGAGGCCGCTTGGGGGTTGGCCTGCATGTATTTCATGAGGGCCGCTCCGTA
>Ga0111180_1004_pt1 | contig 31545 bp, 30 predicted proteins | sample DeeMarSWOR324_28_FD_80237 | JGI IMG/M metagenome (GOLD analysis project Ga0111180, IMG submission 80237) | Deltaproteobacteria bacterium SM23_61
AGGTCGGAGACCTGGTAGTTAAATACTTATAGTTTCGAGTTTCGGGTTAAAACCAGGATTGATTAAACCGGAAGCCTGAAACTCGAAACCCGAAACTTTTAGAAACCCATGAAAATACACCCGAGCCTATGAATGAACCGAATTTTCTGGATCCGATCTTCAAAGCCCAGTCCCTAGCGGTGATCGGGGCTTCCACCCAGGTCGAAAAGTGGGGCCATCGCATGGTGGCCAGGCCCTTCAACACCGGCTTCCGGGGGACTATCTACCCCGTCAATCCAGGGGCCGAGGAAATCGGCGGGGTGAAGTGTTTCGCCTCCATCTCCGACCTGCCCATGAATATCGATTTGGCGGTCATCACCCTCCCCTCCAATCAGGTACCCGAGGCTCTGCAGAATTGTATCCGGCAGGGAATCCGGGGAGCGGTCATCATCTCCGCAGGATTCGCCGAGGCGGGCCCGGAAGGGAAGAAGCTCCAGGACGAGGTTCTGGGGATTGCCCGGGAAGGCCGGATCCCCCTGGTGGGGCCCAACTGCATGGGCCTATGGAGCGAGCCGGTGTGGTTGAACCTGGCCTTCGAGGAAGCCCCCCTCCGCGGTCCCATCACCTTCATTTCCCAGAGCGGAACCCTGGGAAATTACCTCATGCTCCTGGCCAAGGGCAAAGGCTATGGCTTCAGGGGTTTCGTCAGCGGTGGAAATCAGGCCATGCTGGAGGTGGCCGATTACCTTGAATATTTCGGCAGCGATGAAAAGACCCGGACGATCATCCTGTACGTGGAAGGTTTCCAGGACGCGGGGCGTTTTTTCCAGGTGGCCCGGGAAGTGGCCCCCAAAAAGCCAATCCTGGTTTACAAGGCCGGACGATTTGAAGTGGGCGTGCGCGCCGCCCTTTCCCACACCGCCTCCATGGCGGGCAACGACAGGATCTTCGAAGCCCTCTGCCGGCAAACCGGGCTGATCCGTTGTTATGACCCTCTGCATACCTTTGACATGGCCATGGCCCTGGCCAGCCAGCCTCTGCCCAAAGGCAACCGGGTGGGTATCATCTCCGGCGGGGGCGGATACTGCGTGACCATGGCCGAGGCCTGCGCGGCCTGGGGCCTGGAGGTTCCCCAGCTGGACCCGGCGGCTTCAGACCAGATCAAGCAGATTCTCCAGCCCTTCGCCCCTCAGCCCCTGAACCCGGTGGACGCCGCCTCCGACATCCGGCCCATGACCTATGCCCGGGCGCTGGACATCCTCATGAGCCTGGAATACATCGACGGCATCTGCATGATGATCCCCTTCATGTTTGAATTCCAGCTCCGCTCGCCGGCCTCCATCCGCGAGTTGATGGATGCCACGGAGATGATCTGTTCCCTGCCCCAGAAGTACCGCAAGCCCATGATCGGAAACATGATCCCTCGCGTGGCCGCCGGCCCCGCCCTGGACCTTTTCCAGAAGGCCGGGATCCCCTTCTTCGCCAGCCAGGACGAATCCGCCCGGGCCATGCACGCCCTATTCCGTTACTCCCGCATCCGGTCCAATTCAAAAAGAATTTAACCGCGGAGGTCGCGGAGGACGCAGAGAATCAAAAAACAGGAATAATGGAAGATTGGAATAATGGAATGATGGGTAGAAAACAAAATACCTAAACCCAATATTCCATTATTCCAGCATTCCAATTTTTTTGCTCTGTGTCCTCGTCGATTGATTTTTTCTTCCTTCCTTGGATCCAGTGACATTTTGGGAGGCCTGGCGTAAAATTGAGCATGATCTCACCCTATTCCACCGTGGATAACAGATGGAAGAAGGATTAGGATTTTTAGTCAACCTATCCGCGAGTCTGGGCCTGGCCCTTGTGCTGGGCCTGTTTACCCAACGGCTCCGCCTTTCGCCCATCGTCGGATATTTGCTGGCGGGCATCGCTCTTGGCCCTAGCACTCCCGGTTTTGTCGCCGACCCCAAAATGGCCCGTGACCTTGCCGAGGTGGGCGTGATTCTTTTAATGTTCGGGGTCGGGCTAAATTTCAATTTCTCGGCTCTTCTTGCCGTTCGAAGAATCGCCATCCCCGGAGCCCTCGGTCAGATCTTGGTGGCCTCGACCCTGGGCACCCTTGTTGCGCTGTTAGCGGGCATGGAGCCGGGGGCAGCCCTGGTGATCGGCTTCGCCGTTTCAATGGCCAGTACCGTCGTCCTCTTTCGGGTCCTGATGGACAACGACCTGCTTCAGAGCGATCAAGGCCGTATCGCCGTTGGATGGCTTATCCTCCAGGACATATTCGCGGTCTTTGTACTGGTGATCCTTCCGGTGATGAGCCATATTTGGCGCGGGTCCGGAGCCGGTGCAGGGAGCCTGCTAAGTCCAATCGCCTGGATCTTCGTCAGATTTGCCGGTTTGGCCCTCCTGGTCACCCTGGTCGGGCGAAAGGTCATCCCCAGGCTTCTTGACATTGTGGCCCGCACCCGGTCACGAGAGCTATTCACCCTTGCGGTTCTCAGTATCGCTTTTGCGGTGGCCACAGTATCGGCGGCCTTCTTCGGCGTGTCCATGGCCCTGGGAGCATTCCTGGCCGGCATTGTCGTCGGGCAAACGGAAGTGAGCCATCAGGCGGCGGCCGATGCCCTTCCCATGAGAGATGCCTTCGCGGTTCTTTTCTTTGTTTCTGTGGGAATGCTCTTCGATCCCCAGGCCCTTTTCCAAGCACCCCTGCTTCTCTTCGGACTTCTCGGAATCATCCTTGTGGCCACTCCGCTAACCACCTTTCTCATCGTCTGGGCTTTACGCTACTCGGTACGGACAGGCATCACGATCGCCCTGGCATTGGCCCAAATCGGTGAGTTTTCTTTTCTCCTGGCGTATGGGGCAATGGGGCTGGGGATCCTCTCGGAAAACGGGCAAAGTCTTCTGATTACCTGCGCCCTTATCTCCATTTCCATAAACCCTCTTTTGTTCCGGGGCATAGACCCCCTGGAAAAATGGCTTCGACATCGCGGAAAACTCTGGCCCATCCTTAGCCGGCGGTCTGAATATGGGGGGAGGCGATTAAACCTGGAAGAAAAGGTCCGCTTCTCCCAGCAGGTTCAGAAACCTGGAATCAAGACCCGAGCTGTGATTGTGGGGTATGGCCCCGTGGGAAGGACCGCTTCACGGATTCTGGGAGATTTTAATGTTCCCTTGGTGATCATTGATATGAATATCGACACGGTCCGGAAATTGAGGGAATCCGGGCAGGCGGCCATTTACGGGGATGCCAGCCGGCGCGATATTCTGGAAGCGGCGGGGATAAAGAAAGCGGACTACCTTCTGGTTACCATTCCCGACGTACTCACCCGTACCACGGTGATTCTGACCGCCAAGGATCTGAACCCTGAGCTGCATGTCTTTGCCCGGGCTCGATACCTCCAGGAACGAGCCTGGTTAGAGGAAATCGAGGTTGACGACATCTGCATTGAAGAAGCGGAAGCCGCAATAGGGTTGGCGATTCTGCTTCTGCACGAGGTTGGCGCGGATGACGATCATATTCAGAAAGAGATCCAGAAAATCCGGGCAGAACTTGGGATGCGCAAATGGGACCGCTCGATGATTCAACCGTGATGGCGGCAGGAAGCCGAAGCTACATTTATTTATATCCGTGTGTATCCGTGTTTATCCGTGTCCCATTAGGTCTTTGGTCTTTAATTCTTTCGGTGAATATAAAATCTGTGTTCGTCTGTGTTTATCTATGTCCAACTATAATATTTTGTCTTATCCGCGTTTATCTGCGTCCCAAAATTAAAACGGCCCGAATCTCTTATTCACTTCATGCAGCGGCATTCCCGTTCGGAGGGCCTGGCGCATCTTCTTTTCGCGCTGCACGGCTTTTTCCGCCTCCAACATTATTTCTTCGGTCAACCGCTGGGGGATGACCACCACGCCATCCATATCTCCGAAGACGTAGTCCCCCGGGTAAACTGAAACTTCTCCGATCTTCGTGACCCCCTGGAACTCCTTCAGCTCCCAGCGGCTGATGGAGCTGGCGGGCATGTAAAAATCGGTAAACACCGGGAAGTTCAGCCTCCGGATGAAGGGGGCATCGCGCAGTCCTCCGTCAACCACCGCACCGGTGCACCCCCGCTGCCGGGCCGAGAGGGTCATGATCTCTCCCCAGTGGGACGAAGACCGATCTCCGCCGGCACTCATCACCACCACGCAGTGGGGGGTGACGGCTTCCAGCATCTTGATGAGCATGGGAGTATCGTCGCTTTTGATATTGCCCGTCTGCACCCCCAGGCAGGTGAACGCGGGGCCGGCGACCTTCATATGATCCTTCATGGGGCGGATGGAGGGGGGCAGGGAATGAGCCCGGAACCCCTTGGAATCCAGGATGTCCGCTACCAATCCGGTGTAGAGACGCCCATATCGGCGCGCGAGCTCCGGCAAGTCAATCTTACCTTTTTTCATGATCTTCTCCTTCCTTTACATTCGCGAGGAAGCGGGAAACTGAATAAAGATAATTTCAATTGGACACAGATGAACACAGATAAACACAGATAAAATTAAAGCCTAAAATCGGTGTAGAGAACTTTATTCCCTTTACCCTTTACCCTTTACCCTTTACCCCTCACCTTTTCCCGCTTCTATCGGGACGCGAATGAATAGGGATAAGCATTCATGAAAAGAACATGATAAAAATGAAGAAACTTACTTCCCAACAGTATACTTTACCCTCTTTGAGGGGGTCAATCCGGCAAAGGCAGTTACTGGTTACTCGTTTCTCGTTACCCCTTAACCAGCAACCAGCATCCGGGAAGCAGCAACGCCTCTCTCGGCTTTCGCATTTAATAAAAAAGCCGTCTAAGCCGATAAGAATATTGCGGAATTATGCACCGGTAGTAATTTCCATTTTCGCCAGGCAGCCGAGGATTCTTGACCGCTCCGGAAAAATCTCCAAATCCGGAAGGCATGAAGATCCTTATGCTTTTTCTATTTCCCCATGTCTGAAAAAGAACTGACTCAACCTTTCATCCCCAAAACCCACGATCACCTGCCGCCCTACACCCGGGGGTCGAGGTCGGGCGCAAAACCAGGGAAAATCCCCGGTTCCCGCTATCAGATCGGTGACCGGATCGGAGGCCGCTACGAGGTTCATGAGCTCAGGAAGGGCGGCATGGGGATCGTCTATATCTGTTACGACAGCGAGTCCCAGAAGCCCATCGTGCTCAAGACTTTCCAGGACGTCCTCCTCTCGGAAAAGACCCAGATCGAAAGGTTCATGTGGGAAGCGGAGACCTGGGTCCGCCTGGAAAAACACATGAACATCGTCCGTGCCTATTACGTGGAAAAGATCGAGGACAAACCCTATATCCTGCTGGAATATATCATCGGGGAGGAGCCCCTCGGCCCCGAGCTGTCCAGCTGGATCCGGGCAAAAGCGTTGAACATCAGCCTCAGTTTGAATTTCGCGATTCAATTCTGCTCGGGCATGCTGCATGCCCAAAAGAAGTTCGAGGCCATGCAACGGCCTTTTGTCCATCGCGATATCAAACCTTCCAACATCATGATAACCCGGGACCGGATCGTAAAGGTCACCGACTTCGGCCTGGTGAAAACCTTTCAGGGACTCGGAAGGAATCGTCAGGAGACTTTCCCTCCCGACCGGGAGGAGAACAAAAACCTGGCCTTTACCCGGGAGGGAACTTTTCTCGGAACTCCGGGCTACATGGCGCCCGAGCAGTGGCTGGGGGAAGATATCGACTGCCGGGCAGACATCTATGCTTTCGGGTGCGTTCTCTACGAGATGCTCAGCGGAAGCTCCCCTTTCCCGTCCGAGGTCTGGTACGATTACCGGAGGCAACACCTGGAAAGCCATCCCCAGCCGATTCCCGGCATATCCAAGACGCTCAACGCCCTCATCCTGAAGTGCCTGGAGAAAAAGGCGGACAAACGCTACCCGGGCTTCAAGGAAATTCAGGATGAACTGCAAGATTTTTACCATGCCCTGACGGATGAATACGTGAAGGTCGAAGAGAGCGGAGAACACCTGGAAGCCTGGGAGCTCCTGAACAAAGGGGTCTCCCTGGACAAGCTGGGCCATTACCGGGAGGCCATTCAGTGCTACGATGAGGCCCTGCGTCTCAATCCCCAGGACTCCAAAGTGTACAACAACCGGGGTACGGCCTACCGGGCCCTGGGGCAGCATGAACAGGCCCTGAAAGATTACGACAAAGCCATCGAACTGGACCCCTGGTATCCCCATGCTTACAACAACCGGGGGCTGGTGTACCGGGCCCTGGGACAATACGAACAGGCGGTGAAGGATTTCGACATGGTGATCCAGCTCCACCCCTGGTATCCCTTCGCCTACAACCACCGCGGGCTGGTCTACCGGGCCCTGGGGCAGCCTGAAAAGGCCATCCAGGACTTTGACATGTCCATCCGGCTGAATCCCAAAGATGCTGATTCCCACAACAACCGGGGTCTGGTGTATGGAGCGTTGGGAGACCACCAAAAGGCCATCGAGGACTTCACCGAAGCCATCCGCCTGGATCCCACTAATGCTAAGATTTCCTACAACCGGGGGCTGGCGCATCAAATGTTGAGGAAACTGGATGAAGCCATCCAGGATTTCGATGAAGCCATCCGCCTGAACCCTTCATATTCCAAGGCCTATTTCAACCGGGGGAACGCTTTCGCCGCCCTGGGCCGGCTGCTGCGATCGCTGAAGGATTTCAACGAAGCCATCCGCCTCGACCCGGAATCTCACCATTTCTACCACCGCCGGGGACTGGTTTATCGGGCAACCGGCCAGATGGAGAAAGCCCTCCAGGACCTTGACGAAGCGATCCGCCTGAACCGCTGGTACCCGCACTTCTTTAACCACCGAGGGGAAATCCTGCGGGCTCTGGGGCGGATGGACCAGGCCCTCCAGGACTTCAACGAAGCCATCAAACTCAACCCCAAGTCCGCCGAGGCGCTTTTCAACCGCGCCGTTGTTCTGGAGAAAATCGACCCGCGGGAGGCGGTAAAAGCCTGGGAGGATTATCTGCGATTGGCCGAGGAGAAGCCCGCCCTGGCAGAAAAGGCTCCTGCCGTCCGGAAAAGAATCGAGGCCTGCAAGGCCAAGCTGAAAGACAGTGCTGAGTGCTGAGTCCTGGATAGCGGGGGCTGGGCAAAAGGTGTTACTGGTTATTCGTTACTCCTAACCGGTTTCTGATGCTCCTTGCCCCCTGCCCCCTGCCCCCTGCACCCTCCTTGGGGGAGCAGCAAGATTTTCCCTGACGCCCCGGTTCCACGATTCAGGCAAGGACCAAGCCTTCATTGGAAAAACAAAAAGGGGACGGAAGCTTCATCCTCGGGAGGCATGATCTTCTGTCCCCTCCAAAAATCAAAAAAATTATTTCACTGCGCTCTTCAGAGCTTTGCCGGGCGTGAACTTGGGAACCTTCTTGGCCGGAATCCTGATCTCTTTGCCGGTCTGGGGGTTCCTGCCGATCCGGGCTCTGCGTTTGCCCACGCTGAATGTCCCAAAGCCTACGAGGGTAACCGCCTGCCCCTTCTTCATCCCCTTTTTAATTGCCGCCAACATGCAAGAGATTGCCCGATCCGCCATTCTCTTGCTCCCCACGACTTTGGCTACTTCCACTACCAGGTCTGCCTTGTTCAATTTTCTTCACCCCCTTTAGCCTTGAAGATCAAAAAATTTCCCCTATTTTAGAACAAATTCAGAACTTGTCAAACCTTTTATTTGGAAAAATCAAAAAAAATAGCCGGCCCCTCCGCGGGCATCGGAATTTCCCGCCGCAAATTTTCTTGATTCCCCCAACAGCCTGTGTTACCTTCCCCTAAAGTCCAGGTCCGATTCCATCCTCAACGCACAAGGAGGCTTCATCATGGTAAACGAATTCCATCCTCCCGCCCGGATTCTGATGGGACCCGGCCCGAGTAATGTGGATCCCCGGGTGACCATGGCCATGGCCAAACCGCTACTCGGCCATCTCGACCCCGATTTTCTGCAAATTATGAACAAAATCCAGGCATTGTTACAATATGTCTTCGGAACAAAAAACGCCTTGACCCTCCCCGTTTCGGGCACCGGCAGCGCCGGGATGGAGGCCGCTTTCGTCAACGTGGTGGAGCCCGGAGATCGGGTCCTGGTCTGCGTCCATGGGTACTTTGGGGAGCGCATGGTGGAAATCGCCACCCGTTGCGGCGCGAACCTGCGCACCCTGTCGGCCACCTGGGGGGAGCCCTTGGACCGGGAAGAAATCGAAAAAGAACTCCGGGCTTTTCAGCCCCGGGTGTTAGCCCTGGTTCACGCCGAAACCTCCACGGGGGTTCTCCAGCCCCTGGAGGAGCTTTCCCAGGTCCTCAAAAAATTCCCCGATACCCTCCTCCTGGCGGACACGGTTACTTCCCTGGGCGGCCACCCGGTCAAAGTCGACGATTGGGGGATCGATGCCTGCTACAGCGGAACCCAGAAGTGCCTGGGCTGCCCCCCAGGCCTGGCGCCGGTCACCTTTTCCCCGAAGGCGCTGGAGCGGATCAAGGCCCGCAAACAAAAGGTCCTGAGCTTTTACCTGGACGCTGAAATTTTGGGAAAGTACTGGGGCAATGAGCGGGCTTACCACCACACCGCCTCCAGCTCCCTCAACTACGCCCTCCTGGAAGCCCTGCGCATCATCGAAGAAGAGGGCCTGGAACGCCGTTATGAACGCCATCGCCGCAATCATCTGGCCCTGGTCCGGGGGGTGGAAGCCATGGGCCTTCAGATGCTGGTGAAAGAACCCTATCGTCTCTGGTCCCTGAATACCATCCGGATCCCCGACGGAATCGACGACCTCAAGGTGCGCAAGACGCTTCTGGAAGAGAATAACCTGGAGATTGGGGGCGGCCTGGGGAAACTGAAAGGAAAAATCTGGAGGGTCGGGTTAATGGGGTACGGCTCCAACCAGACTCATGTCCTGTATTTCCTCACCGCTCTGGAGCAGGCCCTTCGGGAACAGGGCTTCGAGGTTCCCCGGGGAGCAGGCGCCGCCGCCGCGCGGGAGTTTTACGCCAAGAATAAATAGGACTGAGTTATGAGGACTGAGGACTGAGTAAGATTGTACCCTTTTGCTCAGTCCTCAGCACTCAGTCCTCATCACTCGCTTTTATGCCAAATCCCTGGACCTTCCTCTACTCCAAAATCATCCATGCCTGCCGGATCTTCACCCTGAAGCAGGAAGGGTATCGTTCCCCGCGGACCGGAAAGGACCATGACTTTTATCTTCTCGACTCCTCCGACTGGGTGAACGTCATTCCTCTGACGCCAGACGGGAAGGTCATCCTGGTCAAACAGTACCGCTTCGGGACGAAAGATTTTTCCCTGGAGATTCCCGGCGGGATGCTGGATGAAGGCGACAGCCCGGCCGGCGCGGCTGTTCGCGAGCTTCTGGAAGAGACCGGATATGAGGGGGACGAACCCATTCTTTTGGGGTGGGTTCATCCGAACCCCGCCCTGCATACGAACCGCTGCCATACCTACCTGATAAAGAATATATCCTACCGGACTCCTCCCCGGCAGGACTCCAGCGAGGACATCGAAGTCCTGTCTGTCCCCCTGGCCGACATTCCTCAACTCATCCGGGAGGAGAAGATCACCCATGCCCTGGTGATCGCTGCCTTCTACTGGTACTTCTCCAAGATAGGTCTCGAGGGGGCGACGGCTCCCCAGTTCTAGGGTCGTGTCTCAGAATTAAGCTGACAAAGTCGCACTCTGGTGCCAGGAGCCGAGACCCGGACCGCTTCCCGCCCTGGCGGGACAAAATAGGCGTTGTTTCCTCCGGAGCCAACGGGGTTCTTACGATGGATGCTGCCAAAGAGTCCTTTTTGCGGGTACTTACGAAGGCGTAGCCCACTCCCCGCGTTCCTTTGCGGAACCCCGGAGATGCGGTGGAAGAAAACTTTTCTCCCGCCGGATTTTGGCGGCGCGCATCTGTCCGACCCTCGGCTCCAGGAGAAATTTTATGCCTATTATTTTGGGGACACGGCACTAGCGATAGGGTACCTTCCGTGGTCTTTCCGTGTCCTTCCGTCGCCGTTTCTCCGCGTCCCCGCGTCCCCGCGTCTCCGTGTCCCCGCGTCCGTCTTTCAGTACGTGGACATGATCACCACTCTCTGGATCTCGTTGGTTCCTTCGTAAATCTGGGTGATCTTGGCGTCGCGCATGAAGCGCTCCACGGGGTATTCCTTCACGTACCCGTAACCGCCCAGGACCTGAACCGCTTCCACGGTGACCTTCATGGCCGTATCCGAGCAGAAGCACTTGGACATGGAGGAGAGGCGGATGGTCTCCGGTGAAATCCGGGACATGTCCTTGGGAAGTTCCTGGAGCACAGAGGCCGTTTTGTAGAGGAGCTGGCGCGCCGCCTCGATGTTCAGGGCCATGTCGGCCAGCTTGAAGGAGATTCCCTGCTGGGCGATGATGGGCTTGCCGAAAGCCACCCGCTCCTTGGAATAATTCAGAGCGTACTCGAAGGCCCCGGCGGCGATCCCCAGAGCCTGAGCCCCGACGGCCGGACGGCTGAAGTCCAGGGTCTTCATCATGATGGCGAACCCCATGCCCTCCCCGGCCAGGATGTTTTCCGCGGGTATCATGCAATCCTCGAAGATCAGCTCCACCGTCTCCGAAGATCGGATTCCCAGCTTGTCTTCGTGTTTTCCCACGGAGAAACCCTTGGTCCCTTTTTCGACGATAAAGACCCCCGCTCCCTTGTGGCCTCCCTTGGCCGGATCGGTAAGGGCGTAAACCGTAACCGTTTCAGCCACCCCACCACTGGTGATGAAGGTTTTATTTCCGTTGAGAATATAGGAATCCCCCTTCCGAACTGCTTTACAGCGGAAAGCGGCTACATCCGACCCGCCGCTCGCTTCGGTGAGGGCAAAGGCCGACAATTTTTCCCCAGAAGCCAAGGGAGGAAGGTATTTTTTTTTCTGCTCCGGGCTGCCCGCCAGAAAAATGGGTAGGGTCCCCAGCTCCTGCCCGACCGGGAGAATTCCCACTGCGGCATCTGCCTTGGAAAGCTCCTCGCAGGCAATGATTAAAGAAAGAAGGCCGGCACCGCTCCCGCCGTATTCCTCGGGAAAATCAACCCCGAAAAGGCCGTTTTCCCGGATCAACTCCACCATTTCCCAGCTGAATTCCCCCTTCTGGTCCCGGGCCCCGGCCCCCGGCTCCACCTTTTCCTTGGCCAGCTTCCGCACCATGTCGCGCAGCAGCACCTGTTCCTCGGTCAGTCCGTATTGCATGGCGCTCTCCTTTCTTCACCCCCTCCCTGCCCTTCCCCCTCGACGGGGAGGGGGAGGATGCAGGGGGGGAATCCCTGTATTTTTATCAAGAAATAGAATTTGCGGCAAAGTACTTCTGGGGGGATTGTAGAGAAATCCTAAAAGAAATGTCCATAAAAAAATGAGGGGCAGGGTACACGGGATAGGGTGTAGGGTGTAGCGTGTAGCGTGTAGCGTGTAGGGTTTAGGGGATAGGGGATAGGGTACAGGGAGCCGGCGTACAAATAAGTGGTCAGTGGTCAGCGGTCAATGTTGAGTATCTAGCCCCAGGAAAGACGGGCGTCAGGAACGGGGATCCTGGATCTAGTATTGGGTCTTGAAAATAATGCCAATCAATCGCCCTGTGGAGCCGAGGGTCGGACCGATGCGCGCCGCCAAAATCCGGCGGGCGGAACCCCCCTTTACCCGCATTCGTGCGGTTCCGCAAAGGAACGCGGGCACAGAGGCTATGCCTTCGTAAGTACCCGGGAAACGAACCCTTTGGCAGCATCCACAGTAAAATCTCCGTCAGCCCTGGAGGAATCAGCGCCTATTTTGGCAAGCGCAGCGGGTCGACGCTCGGCTCCTGGCACCAGGGGTCGAATTTAGTAGCTTATTTTCGGGACACGACACTAGGTTCGGGGCCAAGAAACAATTCCTGTTTTTGTCTCTTCCTCGTTCCTCGAACCTCGTACCTCGAACCTGTCTCATAGCCCTTCTTTCTTCAACTCCTCGATCAGCTTCTTCTGTCTTTCGCTCAGGTTTCTGGGGTACTTGACGAGAATGCGGACCAGCTGGTCTCCCTTTCCTCCCCCCTGGAGGCGGGGAAGGCCGAAGCCTTTCAGGCGGATGCGGCTGTTGCTCTGGGTTCCGGGGGCCACCTTGATTTGTTTGTTCCCTTCCAGGGTTGGAACTTCGATGGAAGTGCCCAGGACGGCATCGGAGATTTTGATTTCCTTGTCCACAAGGAGGTCGCTTCCCTCCCTTTTGAAAACCGGGTGCTCGGCAACGTTCACTTTCAGATACAGATCGCCTGCCTGACCTCCCCCCACGCCTTCCATTCCTTTACCCGCCAGGCGCAGCTTCTTTCCGCTTTCGATTCCCGCGGGGACCTTCACGGTCACTTCTTCGATTCGGTTCCCCTTGGACAACTTCACCTTTTTCTCCGTGCCCCGGGCCGCTTCGTCGAAAGAAAGGTGCAGTTCCGAATCGACATCCTGGCCTTTCTGGCCGAAGGGCCTCTGATCCCGAAAGCCGCCCCCGGAGAAGATATCCCGGAAATCCCCGGTCGGGGCTCCCCCGGCCTGGCCCCTTCCAAAACCGCCGAAAATGTCTTCGAACCCCCCGTACTGGGTCCTCCCGCGCCGGCTGCTGCCGCCCCCGGCTCGGCCGAAGGAAAAGCCCAAGTCTTTGAGCAGATCGCTGATGTCGAACCCTCGGAAAATGTCCTCCTGGGAGAAGCGCTGGCTGAAACCCGAAGGCCCGAATTGATCGTACTGCTGGCGCTTCTGTTTGTCGCTCAGCACCGCGTAGGCCTCGTTGATCTCTTTGAACCGTTCTTCCGCCTGCTTGTTCCCGGGGTTGCGGTCCGGATGATGCTTCATGGCCAGCTTGCGGAAGGCCTTCTTGATCTCCTCTTCGGTGGCGTTTTTCTTGACTCCCAGGATTTCGTAATAATCTCTCTTGGCCATATCCTCACTCGCGGCGATAGGTTTCTTGAATCATGGCGTTCAAAAACTGCTCGGGGTTTTCCATCCCCTCGGCCGAAATCAGGAATTCCCGTCTGCCCGTCTTTTCCCGGATGAGCTTCAACCCGTGCTCGTAGTTCTGAAAGCTTTTCCCAAGATAATCCGCGGGGTCCTGGCCCTCCTGCCAAGTTTTTTCCACCAGCCGGTCGATGGCTTCCTCGGTGAAGGCCATCCCCAGGTCGTTCCGGCGGGAGAACTGCTCCGCGAATTCCGCCGCCGTCTGTCGGATCGCCTGGATCTCTTCGACGACGCCGTCCACATCGGCCTGGGTTTCCACGGAACGCCGGGTGATGAGCTGGATCCGCTGGTCGGAAAAGCGAATCCCCAAGCGCTCCTGCCATTCGGCTGCCTTCTGGCAAAGCAACCCTTCCAGATTTTTTCCCTCCTCCGCCAGGAGGCGGCGGAAGGCCTCTTCCCGTCCGGGGTCGTCCGGACAGTCCAGCATCTTCTTGAGTTCCCCCGCGGGGTCGTCCACCATCCCCCGGGTCACCAGCAGATGGCGGATGCTGGTGGACGGAAGCGTATGCTCGAATTTCAGGAGAACCCGTTCCATCGCGCTCACCAGTCCGCGGGCTCCGGTCCTTTCCTGGAGGGCGTTTTCCGCGATCCGCCGGAGGGCATCGTCTTCGAAAAGCAGGTGGATTCCGTAGGCCTTGAAGTCCCGCTTCTTCCCGATGACGACGGAGCTCTTGGGGTTTCGGAGGATCTTGTAGAGGTCTTCCACCTCCAGGTGCTCGAAGACGGTGACCACGGGGAGGCGGCCGATGAACTCCGACTCGAACCCGTATTCGATGAGATCTTCCGCCTTGACCTTCTTGAGGAACTGGACTTTTTCATCCCTGGACCGGATCTCGGCCCCGAACCCGATCCCCTGCCGGTTGAGCCGTTTCTTCACGATCTCATCCAGGCCGTTGAAAGCCCCGCTCATGATGAAGAGAATATGCTTGGTGTTGATCTTCTTCTTCTCCCGCTTCCCGGTCTTCTGGAATTCCATGAGCGCTTCCATCTGGGAAACCGGATCGTGGGGAACCTTCAATTCCACCTCGGTCTCTTCCATGGGTTTCAGCAGGGCCCGCTGCACCCCCGAGCGGGACACATCCGGCCCCACCAGGCTGGGAGAAGCCGCGATCTTGTCCACTTCGTCCAGGTAAATGATCCCGTACTGGGCCAGTTCGACGTTCCCTTTGGCTTCATAGACCAGGTCCCGCACCAGGTCTTCCACATCTCCGCCCACGTAGCCCGTCTCGCTGAACTTGGTGGCGTCCCCCTTGACGAAGGGAACCCCGACCTTCCGGGCGATGAGCTTGACCAGGAAAGTCTTTCCCACTCCCGTCGGCCCGATCATGATGATGTTGTTCTTGATCTCCCCGACGCTTTCCTGTTGCCTGGTCTTCCGGCTCATCTCCGTCATCCGGATCCGGTTGAAATGGGTGCAGATCTTGGTGGCCAGGACTTCTTTGGCATCATCCTGTTTGACCAAGTACTCATCGAGGTAGGCCTTGAGATCCTCGGGCCTCATGTCGAAACGAATCGCCGTAAGATCCGGCGGTTTCTCCCTTTCTCCCTCCCCAATCTTTTCCCCCGCCGGTTCGGGAATGGGGCCAAATCCGGCGAACTGGATCTTCCGCCCGTACTTTTTCGCCAGGTAATCGCTGAGGTCTTTCTGGACCTCTTTGATATCTATATCTTTTTCCATGGTGATTGGCTGATCCTCGCTTTCGCTTATTTCATTATTTTTATTATAATACTTTTTCCCCGGGGATGCCAGTTCCCCGCCCAAACCGGTTTGACTCTTTTCCTCTTTTCTTCTTGATTCGAGGGGGGGTTCTTGTTTTAATGGACAGGGTCCAAGATTTGAAATCTGAATATCGAAATTCGCAAAGAGTGGACAGCGACAGTGTCAGAGGTATGCTGATGCATGAGCTCTCTGTGACCCAAAGTATCCTGGATATCTCCCTCGAGTACGCGCGGAACAACCAGGCCAAACAGATCGTGGCCATCCAGTTACAGATCGGTGAAATCACCGATTTTGATGACGAGTGGATCCAGCGGTATTTCGACTTTGTGAGCAAGGGAACGATGGCCGAGGGGGCCAAACTGCGGATCACCCGGATTCCGGCAAAACTCCAGTGCCAGTCGTGCTCCTTCGTCTTTCCCCTGGACCGGGCCACCTGGGAGAGTCAGTGCCCCTCCTGCCGGAGCAAGGACACCCAGCTGATTTCGGGAAAAGAATTCCGGGTGGAGGCGCTGGAAGTGAACTAAGAAAGCTATCAGCCATCAGCTTTCGGCAGTCAGCAATCCGCAGGAGCCCTTTGAAGCTAATTTTTAGCTGAAAGCTGATCGCTGACCGCTGATTTTTTCATGGGCTGCTTTGCTTATGAACCCGATCGTCCTGGTCAATCCCCCTTACTCCTTCTGGTCCCCGGAGAAGAATCATCTGCGTCCTTTCACCGGGAATCTGCCCTCCCTGGGCATATTGAGCCTGGCTGCAGTCCTTGGGAAAGCCGGATTCCCGGTAAGCATCGTGGAAAGCGCCTCGCTGGGATTATCTTTCTCCCGCACCGTGGATGCGATTCTCCGGCAGAGGCCCAAATACGTCGGTTTCAGCTGCACCACGGCCGCGGTGGGAAACGCGGCGAAGATTGCCCGTGCAGTGAAGGAGCGGAGCCCGAAGGCCCTGGTCCTGGCCGGCGGCCCCCATATCACCGCCCTTCCGGAAGACGCTTTCCGCCGCTTCCCGGATTTTGATTTTGGTATCCTGGGAGAGGGCGAGACAGCCCTCTTGGACCTCTTGGAGGCCCTGGAGGGGAACAGAGATCCTTCCCGCGTGGAGAGCGTGGTCTATCGGGAAGGAGAGGCCATCCGGATCAAGCCCCGCCGGAAATTCATCGAAAATTTGGACGCCCTCCCCTTCCCGGCGTTTGACCTCCTGCCCGAATTCCCCCGGGACTACCACCCCCCTTTTCTGAATTACCCAAGAGGACCGGCTGCGTCCCTGATCTCTTCCCGGGGATGTCCGCAGGCCTGCACCTTCTGCGACCGGTCGGTATTCGGAAACCGGTACCGGTACTTCTCCGAAGACTATCTATGGGAACTAATTTCCTTTCTCCGCCGGCAATACGGAATCCGCCACCTGGTTTTCACCGACGACCAGTTTGCCGCCTTCCGGCCGCGCCTGGTGCGGCTGGGTGAAAAACTGGCTTCCGGGAATCTGGGAATTCGGTGGAACTGCGATGCCCGTGTGGATTCAGTCGATCCGGACCTTCTGCGGCTGATGAAGAAAGCGGGATGCTGGATGATCAGCTATGGGATCGAAAGCGGGTCCCAGAAGGTCCTGGACCGGATCCGGAAAGGGATCACCCTGGAGCAGGCGGAGCAGGCGGTCCGCTGGACGAGAGAGGCGGGCATCCGGGCCAAGGGACTCTTCATGATCGGATACCCCGAGGAAACGGAAGAGACCCTGGGCCAAACCCTGGATTTCATAGCCAGGAGCCCGCTGGATGAGATCAATCTTTCTTTCTTCACTCCTTACCCGGGAACCGAAATCTACCAAGAAGTGAGAGGGTCGAAGGACTTTGTGGAAGACTGGGAAAGGATGAATGCCCTGAACTGCCTCCTCCGGCCCAGGGCCTTGACTTGCGCAGATCTGGAGAAGGCTTACGGAAGAATCCTCCGCCGGTTTTACCTGCGTCCGGGCGTCACTTTCTCCTATCTAGGGATTCTTTTCCGGAGCCCCGAAAATTGCCTCCGTCTGCGGGAAGGACTAAAAGCAAGGTTAAGGCTGAGGCTAAGGTCAAGGAAAGATATTGGTTACTCGACCTTAACCTGAACTTTAACCTGTTTTTTTACCTTGACCTCAACCTCAGCCTTGCCCTTTCTTTTGCCCCTTGCCCATGAGGGCTCTCATTTCCTCTCCCTGAACGATCTCTTTTTCCAGCAGGAGCTTGGCCAGCTGGTTCAGGACCTCCCGCCTTGCCCCTAGAATTTTCTGGACCCTCTGATGGGTCTCCTCGACGACCCCGGAAATCTCTTTGTCGATTTCCGCCGCCTTTTCCTCGCTGTACGTCTTGCCGCCGGGGGTGAAACTTTCCGGGAGGAACATGGGGCGGCGCTCCCGCTCATAGGTCACGAGCCCCAGGCGCTCGCTCATTCCATACTCGGTCACCATGGAGCGGGCGATGTCCGTGGCCCGCTGCAGGTCGTTCTGGGCCCCGGTGGAGATCTCCCCGAAGACCAGTTCCTCGGCCACCCGCCCTCCCAGGAGCACCGCCATCCGGTCCAGCAGTTCCGACTTGGTCATCAGGTAGCGGTCTTCGGTGGGCTGCTGTTGGGTGTAACCCAGGGCGGCCACCCCCCGGGGGATGATGGTGATCTTGTGCACGGAGTCGGCATGCTCCACCGACTCGGCGACAATGGCGTGGCCGGATTCATGGTAAGCGACAATTTCCCTCTCCTTGGGGCTCATGACCCGCTTCTTCTTCTCCAGCCCGGCGACCACCCGGTCGATGGCCTCGTCAAACTCCGCCGAAGTCACCGCCTCCTTGTTCTTCCGGGCCGCTAGGAGGGCCGCTTCGTTCACCAGGTTGGCCAGGTCTGCTCCCACGAACCCGGGGGTCCGGGCGGCGATTTTTTTTAGGTCCACTTCCGGGGAGAGCACGACTTTGCGGGAATGGATTTTCAGGATCGCTTCCCGTCCGTTGATGTCCGGCCGGTCCACCAGAACCTGGCGGTCAAAACGCCCCGGGCGCAGCAGGGCGGGGTCGAGGATTTCGGGCCGGTTGGTGGCGGCCATGATGATGACCCCCTTGTTCGATTCGAACCCGTCCATCTCCACCAGCAGCTGGTTGAGGGTCTGTTCCCGCTCGTCGTGGCCGCCCATCACGTTGATTCCCCGGGCCTTCCCCAGCGCGTCCAGCTCATCGACGAAGATGATGCAGGGCGCGTTCTGGGTGGCTTGGGAGAAGAGGTCGCGGACCCGCGCCGCCCCCACCCCGACAAACATCTCCACGAATTCCGATCCGCTGATGCTGAAGAAAGGAACCCCCGCTTCCCCGGCCACCGCCTTCGCCAGGAGAGTCTTCCCGGTACCCGGGGGCCCCAGGAGGAGAACCCCCTTCGGAATCCTTCCCCCCAGCCTCTGGAATTTCCCCGGGTTTCTCAGGAACTCCACCACCTCCTGGAGTTCCTCTTTGGCCTCTTCGATCCCGGCCACATCGGCAAAGGTCACTTTGGTTTCACTCTCGGCGAAGACCTTGGCCTTGCTTTTGCTGAAAGACATGACCCCGTACCCCGGTCCCATCCTCTTCATGGCGTAACGCCAGATTAGGAAGAAGATGGCCAGGGGGATCACCCAGGACAGGATGTTGGCCAGCAGCTTGCTCTCATAAAGCCCGCTGTAGCTCACCTTGCGTTCGTCCAGCTCCTTGATCAGGTTGGGGTCTTCCACCCGGATGGTAACAAAATTCTGCTCCACCTGGTCCCCCTTGGCCTTCAGTTTCCCGTTGATCTTGTCGGGCCCGATGACCAGGTTGTTCACCTGCCCCTCGGCCACAGCCTGTTTAAACTTGCTGTAAGGGATATTCTCCACCCGGGGGGCCAGGAAATAATTCTGGATCACGCTGATTAGGAGGAAGATGATCAGGAAATACCAGATGCTGAAGTGGGCCTTCGGCGGAAGTTTTTCTTTCCTCTTCTTCGGATCCGGGGGGAAGAAAAAGGATTTCATTTTCCTCTTAAAGACCTCATTCGAATTCTTCTCGTCATCTTCAGCCATATCGATCTCCTTGAAGCAAGACACCCCGGCAGATCATGGGAAACACCCATTTCTTATTCTAATCCTTGCCCCCCCGAGATTCAATTCCAGCCCTTCTCATTCCCCCAAGGCACGGTCCCGCGAATCCCTGGACGCGAAACCCGAAAACCGGGGCTCGACACTTTTTGAATTGAAATTGGGTTATAATACCACACATGGCAGGCCCAGAAAATAAGGAATTGTTGAAGATCCTCCGGGACCGCATCCGCGAGCGGGGCCAGATCCCCTTTGCTGAATTCATGGACCTGGTCCTCTACCATCCCCGGGAAGGTTATTACTTCTCCCCCCGGGAGCGGACCGGACCGGAAGGTGATTACTACACCAGCCCTCATGTCCACGCCGCCTTCGGGCAGCTCCTGGCCCGGCAGTTCCACCAGATGTGGGAGATCCTGGGGACTCCTTCCCCCTTTACCCTCGTGGAAATGGGGGGAGGAAAAGGGCTTCTGGGCCTGGACATCCTGGATTATTGCCGTGAGCGGCTTCCAGATTTCTACCGGGCCCTGGTCTATGTCCTGGCGGAGATCAGCCGCCCCGCGGTGGAAAAGCAGAAAGTGCTCCTCGCCCCCTTTCTGGCCCCAGGAAAAGTGCAATGGATGGACCCGGGGGAGTTTTTGAACGGATCTTATCTTTTCTCGGGATGCCTTCTCTCCAATGAACTGATCGACGCCTTTCCTGTCCACCTGGTCCGGCAGGAGGGCGGGACGCTCCGGGAAATTTACGTGGGCTGCCGAGGCCGGTCTTTCGAAGAGATCCTGGGGGATCCCTCCAGTCCGGCCCTGGAAGAATATTTCTTCCTGTATGGGGCTCCGCTGGAAGAAGGACAGCGGGCGGAAGCGAATTTGAAAGCATTGGAATGGCTGGAAGGGGTGAACCGGGCCCTCCTGCGGGGATTTGTCCTGACCATCGATTACGGGTACGAAGCGGCCGAGCTTTACCACCCCGACCGCCGGGATGGAACGCTGCTCTGCTATTTTCGCCATACCACTTCTCCCGATCCTTTTGATAGGATCGGGTTTCAGGATATGACCGCCCACGTGAACTTCACCGCGCTGATGCAGAAAGGGGAAGCCCTGGGTTGGAAAAAAGCTGGTTATGCGGAGCAATTCCGGTTCCTGGTCTCTCTGGGATTGCTCCGGGACCTGGAAAAACTGGAAAAGGATTCGACTTCCTCTTCCGACCCCGCTTTCTGGAAGAACAAACTGGCCATGAGGAATCTATCGATTCCCGGAGGCATGGGATCCCTTTTTAAGGTTCTTTGTCAGGGCAAAGGCGTGGGAGAAGTGGACCTCCTGGGTTTCCGGGATCCTTTTCGCTAAATCTGAGTTTCAGGTTGCGGGTTTCAGATCTCAAGTTCCTGGCCTATCCCCATCCTAACCCGGCCAAGCCAGAGGGAAACAGGATATTGTAGGGGCGGCCCCCTGTGGCCCCCTGCAAGCAGGGGAACCACCGGGGGTTGCCCCTACAGTTTGTGACCCTCTTGTGGACCATTTAACTGCCAAGGGATTAACCTGTTAACTCGAAACCAGAACTTTCACCTTGAGTCGAAGGAAGGAAAAAAGGTAAATTGGAATCGGGGAAAAATGATTGCATCGCTTAAAATCAAAGGCACGGCTTTTACCCGCGCCCTGAAGGAGCTGTCTCAAGCCAAGATTCCCTACCGGGTGATGACCTTCAAGGCCGAGGAAAAATCCGCGGAGGAAGTCACCCGGGAGACCGGGTTCCCCCTGGCCCGGGTCGTGAAGACCCTTCTCGTGCAGGGGGCCTCGAATAAGTACTACCTGGCCCTGTGCCCGGGGGACCGCCAGGTCAACCTGAAAAACCTGGCCAGAGCGATCGGCGAGAAGACGGTGGATATGGCCAAGAGAGAAGAAGTCCACAAAATCACCGGTTACTTTATCGGTGGGGTCAGCCCCATCGGAACGCCCCGCCCCCTCCCGGTGATCCTGGAGCAATCCATTTTGGGCCTGCCTGAGATTGCCATTAGCGCCGGCCAATGGGGCTGCCAGGCGGTCCTTCGTCCGGCGGATCTAAGGGAATTCCTCGGGAGTCGGGCGACGATCGCATCTTTCGCCCAGTAGGAGGAAGAGGAGGAATTTGAAACATGGCCAAAGAACGATTGATCGTGATCGGCGGAAACGCCGCCGGGATGAGCGCCGCTTCCCAGGCGGGGCGCCATAACCCCAAGCTGCAGATCCTCGCCTTTGAACAAAGTCCCCATGTCTCCTACTCCGCCTGAGCGGTTCCCTACTACATCGGCAGGGTTGTCGATGATGCCAAGGCTTTGGTGGTGCGCTCTCCCGAGGCCTTCAGGAAACAAGGGATCGATGCCCGGGTTTTTCAAAGAATCTCCGGGATCGATCTTCGCCGAAGGGAAGTGCAGGGGGAAGACCTGAATAGCGGCAAGGCCTGGAAGGAGCCCTTTGACCAGCTGCTCATTGCCACGGGAGCCGCCTCCATTCGGCCTCCGATCCCCGGAATCGATGCCCAGGGTGTTTATGAACTCAACACCCTGCAGAGCGGGATCGAAGTCCGAAGGGCGGTGGATGAAAAGAACCCCCGGCAAATTGTCATCATCGGGGGCGGTTATATCGGACTGGAAATGGCCGAAAACCTCGCCCGCCGGGGAATCGGCTTAACCATCGTGGAGAAAACCCCCCAGGTCATGAACACCCTGGACCCGGACATGGCCTCCCTCCTGTTCAAGCCCCTGGAGGAAGCCGGGCTAAAGCTTTATCTGAACGAGTCCCTGATGAGTCTCGAAGTCCGCGGAGGGAAAGTGCGGGGGGTGGTTACCGACCGGCGCACCCTTCCCGCCGATTTCGTGATCCTGGCACTGGGAGTCCGGCCGAACTCTGCGCTGGCTCGAGAAGCGGGAATTCCCGTGGGCCAGACCGGCGGAATCAAAGTGAACGACCGGATGCAAACCGAATTGGAAAGGATCTGGGCCGCGGGAAACTGCGTCGAAACTTTTCACCTGGTCAGCCGCCGCCCGTTATACATTGCCCTGGGTACCGTGGCCAACAAACAGGGCCGGGTGGCGGGAATCAACATCGCCGGAGGGCAGGCCACTTTCCCCGGGGTGGTGGGAACCGCGATGGTCAAGGTCTTCTCCCTGGAGGTGGCCCGGACGGGTCTGCAGGAAAAAGAAATTCAGGAACAGGGGCTTTTCTTTGCCGCCGCCAGAATTGTCGCTCACACCCGCGCCCGGTACTACCCCGGAACCGGACCGATGACCGTGAAAATCCTGGCGGAAAAAGGGACCGGCCGCCTGCTCGGCGGGCAAATTGTGGGCCGTGAGGGAGCGGGCAAACGGATTGACGCTCTGGCCGCTTCCCTCCACGCGGGTTTCACCGTGCAAGATCTGATCAACCTGGACCTCGGGTATTCACCGCCCTTCTCCGGGGTCTGGGACCCGGTCCAGATCGCCGCCCGCCGGGCGGCCAACCTCGTATAAAAACGTTATCCGTTATTGGTCATTCGTTATACGCCGCTGGTTACTCGTTCCGGTTCTCCAGTGACCCACAAGTAGCTGCACGAACGTATAACCAATAACGAATAACGAGTAACGATCAGTTCTGGATTTTTTTCTCGGCGAAATCCGGGTAGATCCGCTTCAGCTTCTCCCGCACCGCCGTCCGGAGGGTGGTGAGTTCTTTTTCCGTGGGGGGAGGAGTCATCTGGAAGGAGCTGGCCTTTGCCAATTCAAAACCGGTGTTCTCTCTTACCTCCTCTACCGACGAACCGGGATGAACGGCTTCCAGCAACCAGCTGCCGCCCTGTCGATCCCAGGCCAGGATGGCCTTGGGGGTCACCACTTTGGTGGGGCCTCCCTCCCGGTGGACGTTGGCCGGGGTGATCCCGGGGGCGGTGATGAAATCCACTTTTTCTACGAAGGTGCGCTTGGTATGCTCGGTGCGAAAGAGGATGACCCGGTGGGCCATGTAATACAGCATGGCCGACCCGTAGGCGCCGGGGAGGCGCATCTGCGGCGATTGATAATCCCCGAGGACATGGAGGTTGATGTTCCCCCGGCTGTCGATCTGGATCCCGCTGAGAAAGAACAAATCCAGGTCGCCCCGCTGGGCGAGGAAGTGGAGCTCACTCGAGCCTCCGGGAAAAGGATAATATTCTTTGCTATCCAGAATCATCAGGTTGATATGGGGAGCCTGGAGATGTTCGGCCAGAATGCATCCTGAAGCGGGAATCGGAGAGACAGCCCCCACACCCACGTTCTCGTAATCCCGGACTTCCCGGGAGATCACCACGGCCATCAATTCCTCCGGGGTGTATTCCAAAAACGGTTCACCCATGATTATCTCCATTTCCTCTTTCTAAGTCAGGAACTTGGCTACGGACTTGCGTGGGGTCCGGCCGGACCCTGTTGCCAGGAGCCGAGGCCCGGACCGCTTCCCGCCTCGGCGGGACAAAATAGGCGGTGGTGCCTCCTGAGCCCACGGAGATCTTACGACGCATACCGCCAATGTAGGGGCGATTCATGAATCGCCCCTACGGATCTTACGAAGGCGTAGCCTTTGAGCCGGCGTTCCTTTGCGGAATCCCGCGGATCGCGGACGAAAGAGGCTTTCACCCGCCGGATTTTGGCGGCGCCCATCGGTCCGGGCCTCGGCTCCACGTGGAAGTTGATTCTTATATTTGAGAAGCCCCTAAGCGATCGCGGTTAACCCCACCCGCCGCAGGTATTCCTGATGGCCGCCCAAGGTGAAAACGTATTTTTCCAGGTAGTCCCGGAACGTGCTCTCGCTTTTCGCCGCCTCCAGGTATTCTTTCAACCGAAGCTCATCAACCGGGTAGGAGAGCCCGCAGCCGCAGGGGTGGGCCCCGAAAAGCGCGGAAACCACCCCGTCCACGTCCATGGCCGGGAGAAAGGTATTATGCAGGGCGTCCTCCAGGTTCAACGCATGATCCACGATTTCTTCCGCGGTGACGATCACCCGCCGGGAAGCCCGGGCCATCATCAGGTCGTCCCGAAGACCGGCGATGACGGCGTTCCCCCAGCGGTCCGCCTTCAGGGCGTGGAAAACGGCCACATCCGGTCGAATGGGCCGGGCGACGACGATCTTTTCCCCCGGGTTGAAAGGGTTTTCCTCGACCTTGAGGTCCTGGCGGTGCTTTAAGATATCGCTTCCCAGAAGACCACGGACGGCGATATAGGGGAGGCCCATGGATCCAGCCTGGACCATGGAATACATCACCCCTCAAGTGCTGTCCTTCATCTGGATGGAGCGCAGGCGGAGGGCTCTCTGGAAGTTTGGAGCCGGTCCATAATTGCCCAGGGAACAATGGCAGGTCTCATATGCCTCCACCGCTCCCGCTCCGATCAAGAAATCGACGTGCAAACCGCCCCCGGGCAACGTGGCCACTCGCAAGTTGCGGGTCTTCCGCCGTACCACCTCCCGGATCAGGGCCATGGGCGCATTTTCCAGGAACTGGCAGGTAAAGCCGAGGAGGGTTCCGTTTGGAATCCAGCCCGCCGCCTCGCTCAAAGAAAGGACCTTTTCTCTCATGGCAATTTTTTCCCCTTGGACTCGACAGAATTTGGCTATAGAACTATCACTAGCCTTTATTCGCTTTCCTGTCAAGACGAATCAAATTCTTGCCCCCACACTTTCCGGCGAAATGCGTGGGCCCTATTGAATTTCAGGCGGTGCCCGAGCCGAAAGCAAGGGCGTTACGCGCAAAAATCATGGGGCGCGCTTCGCTTCTCAGACCGGGCGGGCAAGCCTCTCTTTCCCCCAAGAACAGAGTTAGTCCGTTGTAGGGGCGCCCGGTGGCCCGCCTCGCTTTGCGGAAGCACGGGGTGATTTCTGATTAAATTGCTTTTCCCGCCGATGCTTTTTCCCCGTAACGCCCTTGCTTCCGGGTCACAAGCTTGCTTTTTCCCAGAAAAGGGACCCGCAATTTTCTATTTGCTTCCGGCTTGGCTCGATTAGGAATAATGGTTGTTGAGCCCGGTTTTTTAAGATATATATATCCTTCGTCTGAATCCCCCAACTCAGAAAGGAGAATCCCATGAGCGAGTATTTTTATTCCCTCGACGCGCGCAAGCATTACAAGGACCTGATGGAAGCCCAGAAGGACATGTTCCAGGCATTCATCACCTTCAACGCAGAGGTCTTCGAGAAGAAGAGCACCCTGCCCCGGAAAATCAAGGAACTGATCGCCGTCGGCGTCGCCCACACCACGCAATGCCCTTATTGTATCGAGGCCCATGTCAAGGCGGCCAAAAAGGAAGGGGCGACCGATCAGGAGATCGCCGAAGCCATCTTCGTCGCCGCCGCGCTGAGAGCCGGGGGAGCTTTCGCCCACTCCACCGTCGCCATGGGCGTGCTGAAGCGGGAGGAAGGAAAATAGTTCAGGGGTGCATGCGAATAAACGTGTTGCCGGTTGTCCCGCCCGGAGCGGGATTGCCGGTTGCCCGGTTTTGTTTTTACCGGGCGGCGGGGAACCGACAACTTGCGAGATCGTCTTTTCAACTTGGGGCCCTTGAGTGCACTTGAGGCAATGAAGGCATTCTCCTATTGCTTTGCCTCGATGAGGATGGCGGCGATTTCCCGGGCGAGCTCCCTCAGGTTTTCCCGGACCGCGGATTCGTTATCCAACCAGGTATAGGAAGACTGTTTGACCAGGGAAAAGGCGGCCACCGATCGGGAGGAGGCCAAGTCCACAACCTCACCCACCGCCCGAACCTCGGTGGCTCCATACCCGAAGGATTGGAACCACCTCCTCTCCCGGACATCCCCCCCGTGAACCCGGGTGAGGGTGCCTTTGATCAGGAAATCCCCCTTGGCCGGTTCGCCCGGGTCAATGACCAAAGGGTGCCGAAAGCCCGCGTTCGTGAGGGTCCTTTGGATATCCAGGGCGATCAGCTCTCCGAACCTCTGCACCGCCCCCCGGTTGAGGCCGGTGGAGATCTCCGGGTTGAGGGCAAAATGCTGCACCAGGACGGTTTTTCCCTCGGGGTTGAAGGGGTAGGAATGAACCACCAGGCTGGGCTTTTGCGCGGCACAGCCGGCCGAAAAGGAAAACGCCAAGAAAACGCATAGGGCATAGCGCATAGCGCGAAAGACCCGGTTCTTTCGCCCCAGACCCGCCTTTCTGCACCCCGCTGCCATGATCCGGCCTCTTCCTCTTCGCTCCATGCTCTCTGCCCTCTGCTTTTCTCCCACTATACCAGAACCGATTTCCGGTTTGAACTTTTTTTGCTTCAAAGCCCCATCGGGCGCGCGGCCTCGCGCCCCTACGCCCCACCTCGAATTATTTTCCCCTTTTTATTCCCCATCCCGCAATCCGCCCGGCACTACGTTGAGTGCAGGGCTGCCCTGAACCCAACGTGGTTCAGGGGCGCAATCGAAAGCCTTCTTGACAAAACCCCCCTGAATCGTCAATAAATAAGGGGTATGGACGAATCCGTTTTGCCCCGCATTATTTCCCGCCCGGAGCACCCCATCTCCCGCAAGGACATCGACCCGGATGCTTTGAAGATTCTCTACCGTCTTCACCATCACGGCTTTATGGCCTACCTGGTGGGGGGGTGCGTCCGCGACCTTTTCCTGGGCAAGACCCCGAAAGATTTCGACCTGGCCACCGATGCTCATCCCCGTCAGATCCGGGACCTCTTCCGGAATTCCCGCCTCATCGGCCGCCGGTTCCGCCTGGCCCACGTTTATTTCCCCGGCGGAAAATATATCGAGGTTGCCACTTTCCGGAGGCGCTCGGAATTCGATGAGCAGACTCCCAACCCCTCTCCCCATTCCGACAACACCTTCGGAACCCCCGCCGAAGACGCCTTGCGCCGGGATATCACCATCAACGGCATTTTTTACAACATCGCCGATTTCTCCCTGGTGGATTACGTGGGGGGCCTGGAAGACCTCCGCAGGGGGATCATCCGTTGCATCGGCGACCCGGAGGAAAAATTCGTCCAGGACCCGGTGCGGATGATCCGGGTCATCCGCCATGCTGCCCGGACCGGTTTCTCCATCGAGGAAAATACCTACCGGTCCCTGCTCACCCACGTGGATCGGCTGCGCCTTTGCTCCCCGGCCCGGCTTCGCGACGAATTTCTCCGGGAGCTGCGGGAAGGAGCAGCCCGGGAATCAATCCAGCGCATGCTCGAAACGGGAATGCTCTTCGTCCTGTTCCCGTCGCTCGCCGGCCCGCTCCAGGATGGCAAGCGGAAAGAATATGTTCTGGGTTCCCTGGAGGTTCTGGACCGCCTGCACCTGTCGGAGAATGCCGCTTCCGATGACTTTTGCCTGGCTCTCTTCCTTCTTCCCTTTCTCGAATTCTTCTGCCCTCCGGATGAATTTCCCGGAGGGCGCAAAGGCCAGGCCGATTTCGAGCTGAAAGTGAGGGAGTGGCTGATCCATACCCTGGGGCCTTTTTTGTTCACCCGCCACTCCCGGGAAGCGGCCACCCAGCTTCTCGCCGGCCAGCGCATCCTTCACCAGTTTCCCCCTCCGGGAAAAATTCCCTGGCGATGGGCCCGGAGGCCCAGTTTTTATCGAGCCCTCCGCCTTTTCGAGCTGGGAGCGGGCCTTCGGGGGGAGGAACCCTCCCGTTTTTTATGCCCCCCGGCGGATAAAAAATTCTCCCGCCGGAAGAGAATCCGCAGGTTTCGGAAGAAGGGAAAACGGGGGAACCGGGGGACCCCTGCTGGCGTTGCACCTTCCCCCGGGGACCCCGTCTCATGACCTCCCGCATCCATTGGGCCTGGTTCATTCTCACGGCTTCCTTCGCCACCATCTTCATCCATTACAGCATCCGCCTGGGCTACGGAATCCTCATGCCGGAAATGATCCAGTCCCTCCAGATCACCAAAGCCGAGGCTGGAGCCATCGCCAGCTCTTTCTACCTGGCCTACACCATCTTTTCCCCCATCATGGGTTTCGCCGTGGACCGGTTCAACGCGCGGATCCTTCTGACCGTTTGTTCGGCGATCCTCGCCACGGGGACATATCTCATGGGCAGGCCCGAGTCCCTTTTTCAGGCCTGTCTGGCTTTTTTCATCGTGGGAGTCGGGGCCTCCGCCATGTGGACTCCGGTGGTCGCCCTGGTCCAGCGATGGTACGGCGCCAAGCGGAGGGGTCTGGCGCTGGGAATCCTGTCCGTCGGCTACGCCATCGGGTACGGGGTGATGGGAATTGTCGTCCCTCCCGTGGTGGCGGGTTATGGATGGCGCGCCTGCTGGTTCATCCTCGCTCTCTTGGCTTTCCTTCTGGTTCCGCTGAATGGATTCCTGCTGCGCAACCGGCCCTGCGACCTGAAACTGAATCCCTGGGGAGGAGGAGAGGACTTCCCTATCCCTGTTTATTCGGCTCAAAGGAAAAAAGGGATTCATTACCGGCGACTTCTGGGGATGCCCGGTCTCTGGCTCGCCGCCGTCTCCTATCTCTTCATCGCTTTTACCGCTTATCTGATCAATCTCTTCATCGTGACTTACGGGAGCCTGGAGTTGAAATATTCCTATGCCCAGGCCGCCACGCTGGCCAGCGGAATCGCCTTCAGCGGGATCCCCGGAGCCTTCCTCCTTCCCCTTCTCTCGGATTACATCGGGAGGAAAAAATGCCTCCTGATCATAAACGCCGGAATGACCGCAGGCATTCTGCTGATCCTCTGCGCCGGAAACAGTTGGTCCTCCCTCTTCGCCGCAGCCTGCGTCTTCGGAGTCTTTTATGCTGCCGCCTGGCCGGTGTACGCGGCCGTGGCCGCCGAATTTTTCCCCCGCGAGGCCACCGGGACTGTTCTGGGGTTCTGGACGATCTTCTACGGAGTCTCCGTGGGCCTATCCTCCGCCCTGGGGGGATACATTGCCGATCAGACGGGAACGTTCAGGTATTCTTTCTGGGTGGCCATATTCACCGGGTGCCTGGCGGTTCTCTTTTTCCTGCCGGTAAAAAGGCATATCTCCCCGGCAAGGCCGGCAGTTAACCCCATGGAAATTACTCCTCCACAATGAACCCTCATTCATTTTTGCCTTTTCGAATTTTCCATTTTCTCCATCATGCTCCTGTAACCTATTGAAATGAAAGGTTAATTAAAGCTTTTCAGAATTGAAAAAAACAAAAAAAGGGGTTGTTTTTTTTTATCGATTTATGTTATGAGAAGGAACCGAAAGGAGAAAGCGAATGGCCACCAAAAAGCGATATGCAATGATGATCGATCTTCGCCGGTGCATCGGGTGTCACACTTGCTCGGTGGCCTGTAAAGCGGAGTATGAGGTCCCCCTGGGATGCTGGAGGACCTGGGTGAAACAGATCGAAAAGGGCCGGTACCCCTACGTGCGCAAAGCCTTCCTGCCCATCCTCTGCAACCACTGCGAGCGGGCCATCTGTACCACGGTTTGTCCGGTCAAGGCCACCTACAAGAGACCGGAGGATGGAATCGTCATGATCAACCCCCACCGGTGTATTGGCTGCCGCTACTGCATGGCGGCCTGTCCCTACAATGTGCGGTTCATCAGCCCCCGGTATAACATCGTGGAGAAGTGCGATTTCTGCCAGAAGCTCATCGACCAGGGACAGACCCCGGCCTGCGTAGCGGCTTGTCCGACCGGGGCCATGGTCTTTGGGGATCTCAACGACCCCAATGCGGAGATCACCCGTCTGGTCTCCACCTCTCCCGTACAGGTCATCAAGCCTGAGATGGGGACTTATCCCCAGACTTATTACGTGGATATGGATCTCGACATCGTCGGAGCCAAGTGAGTCCGAAGAAACCTTTTCATCCCATTCGGCCAAATTCAGCCGGCAGGCCCCAGTCTTCTTTCGGCCAGTTTGAAGCCAGCGAGCTTTTTTGTTCGCGCTGCCAAAGGGCGGTCCCGGTCCGCAAACGCCTCCTCTTGATTCTGCCCGAGGGGGAAAAATACGAGTACCTCTGCGCCTTCTGCTCCAATTCCCTGGGAACCAAGATGGAGTTCGAGGAACGGGAAGTCCAGATCTTGATCTGAGAGTACCGCAGCCGAAACTCCCTTCATCCCGTCCATTGCCCGGACAAAATACAGTTTTTACCCCGGTAAAATACACTGTTTTGCCCATTGGTTGGATTGGCTCCCTTATGGTAAAAATAAACGTTATACTGGGACCGTTCATTCCGTCCCAAAAACAAAGAGAGGGTGCAAAGTTCATTTCAACCTCGAAAACGTCGGAGTGGATTTTTCATCTCTTTGAAAGAAAGGAGAAGATATGCCCAAGAAAGCCCTGTTCATGATGATCGCCTTGCTTCTTATGGCAGGGAGCGTGTGGGCGGATGTTTCCACGCCCTTCTCCCCCGGCAAGGTGGGAGACGAAGCCTTTACTTTTGTCCTGCCCTCTTCCCAGGGGAAACTGGTGGATTACTACAAAGATTACTACGGGAAGTTTCACCTGGTGATGACCTTCTTCCCGGCCGCTTTCACCCCGGTCTGAACGGGCGAGATGGAGGCGCACAACAGAGACCTTTACCTCTACAAGCGCCTCAGCACCCAGGTTCTGGGTGTGAGCATGGATGACCCCATCACCCTCAAGCATTTCGCCGAGAGTCTGCAGTTGGATTTTCCCATCATCTCCAATCCCTTACCCTGGATGGGGATGGCCTACGGGGCGTACCGGGACAAGCCGCCCTTTCTCCCCGACGGGACAGTGAATTGGTTCGGCCGGCGGACGGTGATCGTCGACAAGGCGGGCATCATCCGTTACATCAAGGACGGCTCGCCGGACAACAAGGAAATTCTTCAATTCTTGTTGAATCTGGAAAAAGAGTTCCGGGCCAGGAAGTGAGAAGGAGGAAACCATGAACCGTAAAATAAAATTCACCGGCATCCACGGAACGGTGGCGGTGGCGGCGTTGGTGGTAATGTTCGGGATTCTCACCGGCTGCGCCACCGTGGGCGAAAAACCGAAGCCGGCCATGGTCCCCACGGAACGGGGCACGGTCGCCTTCCTGGATAAGTATGAGTTCAAGCGGCCGCCGGCGGGATGGGCTCTCATGCAAAGCGTCGAAGGAGGGGACTGGGAGCTGGGGTTTTTGAGAATCGAAAAAGGCGATTTTCCCAGCCAGACCACGTTCATGTACGACGATTTGCCTTACGGCGGACAACGGGATCTGGAAAAGCGGGCCCAGTACTACTGCACCCGTTTTCTCTTCAACAGCGGGATCGACCTCCGGGTGACCCGGCGGGAGAAAACCAAGGTCATCGGGCTGGACGCCATGGCCATCTCTATGGAAGGGGAAAACCCTCACCGGAAGGAGAAGGCCAGGTCGAAAATCTACCTGGTGAAGAAGGGGAACCGGATCATCTCCTTCGTCTGCACCCAGTGGCGACCCCTGAACGGCACTTACAGCCAGCAGCCCTTCGATTATTTCGAGGAATTTGTAAAGAGCTTCAAGTTCCTGAAGAAGGATTTCTACGAGAATTTTGAAGAAGAGCTGACCAAGGCGGGGTTGTAAAGGCTAGGTATCAGGGTTCAGCTATCAGGTTTCAGGTTTCAGGTTGAAAAAAGAGAAAAAGCTGCTGGTTGCTAGTGTCGTGTCCCTAAAATAATAGGCATAAAATTGCACGTGGAGCCGAGGGTCGGACGGATGCGCGCAGCCAAAATCCGGCGGGTGGAAAGTCTTTTTCCACCGCATCTCCGGGGTTCCGCAAAGGAACGCGGGCAGTGGGCTACGCCTTCGTAAGTAGGGGCGATTCATGAATCGCCCCTACATTGGCAATATACGTCG
>Ga0111180_1039_pt1 | contig 31493 bp, 26 predicted proteins | sample DeeMarSWOR324_28_FD_80237 | JGI IMG/M metagenome (GOLD analysis project Ga0111180, IMG submission 80237) | Deltaproteobacteria bacterium SM23_61
TCCGCAAAGCGCAGCGGGGGCGGAATAAGTAAGCTTCGAAGAAATAACCGATACCCCCGCCACCGGTTGGGAGAGATAGGCGCCTCATGATTGCAAGCAAGATGGCTTTTCTTCCGGGCCCATGAAATCACAGGAAATTCTGAAAAGACCAGCTCTTTGGTTTTCAACGAATTTGGAGATGATCCAAAAGAAAAAATGCTGAAGAGGTTTCATCGTAAGAGACTGAGGGAGGAACCGCGTTGGCCAAGGTACGAATCTATCGCGATCTTTGCAAAGGGGTGGAAGAATGCGGCATCTGCATCTCCGTCTGCCCCAAGAAGCTTTTTCAACCGTCCGCCGCTTTGAACCCCAAAGGGTACCGTCCGCCGGAGATGAAGGATGAGGTGGCCTGCACGGGCTGCGAGAACTGCATGATCTACTGCCCGGACCTGGCCATTGCGGTGAGGAAGGAAAAAGCCGCCAGGGGGGCGAAGAAATGAAGGGCAAACGGGTTCAAACGGGAAAATATTTCATGATGGGAAACACGGCCTGCGCCGAGGGAGCCCTCGCCGCCGGGTGCGAATTCGCCGCGGGGTATCCGATCACCCCGGCCACGGAGATCGCCAACCGCCTGGCCGAGAGACTTCCCCAGGTGGGAGGCCTGTTTCTCCAGATGGAAGACGAAATCAGCTCCATCGCCGCGATCATCGGGGCCTCCTGGACCGGGAAGAAGGTCATGACCGCCACCTCGGGCCCGGGGGTCAGCCTCATGCTGGAAAACATCGGGTTCGCCATCGGGGTGGAGACACCCTGCGTGATCGTGAACGTGCAGCGCGGAGCGCCCACCACGGGGATGCCCACGGCCGGGGTTCCTGCGGACATGGTCCAGCCCAAGCGGGGCTCCCACGGGGACTACGAGATCATCGCCCTTTGCCCGGCTTCTCCCCAGGAGATGTTCGAACATACCGTTTGGGCCTTCAACTTGGCCGAAAAATACCGGGTCCCCGTTTTCCTCCTTTCCGACGCCTTTGTGGGCCACATGCGGGAAGAGGTGGTCATCCCCGAGGCCGAACAAATCGAGATTGTAAACCGCAAGGTCCCCGAGATCGGGACGGACCCCCAGAAGGTCAAGGGATTCCTGGACGAAGATGTGGCTCCCATGTTCCTCTTCGGCAGGGGATTCCGCTCCCATGTGACCAGCTCTTGCCATGACGAATATGGAAAAAGGAACCTGAGCGACCTCACGGCCCTCGACAACTTCATCCGCAGGCTATCCGGTAAAATTCTGAAGCACAAGGAAGACATCGTGCGGGTCGAGCGGGACTACGAGGGGGCCGAGGTGGTTCTGGTCTCCTACGGCGCCGTGTCCCGGGCGGCCAGGATGGCGGCGAACCTGGCCCGGGAGCAGGGTCTCCCCGCGGGAATTCTCCGCCTGATTACCCCCTGGCCCTTTCCCGGGGAAGAGATCGAAGAGATGGCCCGGAAGGCGAAGAAGGTGATCGTACTGGAAAACAACCTGGGACAGCTTTATCCCTTCATCAAAGCCGAGGCCGCATGCCACGCCGACGTTTCTTTCCTGCCCCCCCGGGTCATCGGCGAGATCCAGGACCCGGAGGCCATCCTGGAACGAATCCGAGAGGTCCTGAAATGAGCGAGATCGTCCACCCCCTTCACCGATTCATCCGTCCCTATGTGACTTCCACCACCAACTGCCCCGGCTGCGGCAACGGGATTGCCGCCCAGGCCATCCTGCGGGCCGTCGACGAGCTGGGCATGTCCCTGGACGATTTCATCTTCGTCACCGGGATCGGGTGCTCGGCCTGGATTCCCAGCCCCTTTTTCGACGTGGATGTCCTCCATACCACCCACGGCCGCCCCATCGCCTTCGCCCTGGGGATCAAGATGGGCCTGCCGGAGAAGAAGGTCATGGTCACCAGCGGGGACGGGGACCTGGCGGCCATCGGGGGAAACCACCTGATCCACAACGCCCGGCGGAACGTGGAGATGGTGGTGATCTGCCTCAACAACGGGATTTACGGAATGACCGGAGGGCAGGCCGCACCCACCACCCCCATGGGGCTGAAGACCGCCACCACTCCCTACGGGACCTTCGAGAATCCCTTCGACATTTCCGAGCTGGTCATCGCCGCGGGAGCCTCCTTCGTGGCCCGGTGGACGACCCACCACGCCCGGCAGCTGACCGCTTCGATCAAGAAAGCGATTCAGAAAAAAGGTTTTTCCTTTATTGAGGTCATCAGCCAGTGCCCGGTCCAGTACGGAAGGAAGACCGGGTCGGGCAGCGCGGTGCAGATGATGAAGGAGTATAGGGAAAAATCCATCCTGGTGAAAGAGGCGGCCAAGCTTTCGAAGGATGAGTTGCGGGGCCGGATCGTGGTCGGGGAGCTGGTGCACAAAGAGGTGCCGGAGATGCTCGACGAACTGGATAAGATGAAGAGGAGAATCTCGGGGGAAAAGGCATGAAGCGAACCGAAATCCTGATCGGCGGCGTGGGCGGGCAGGGAGCCATCCTGGCCGGGATTCTTTTGGGTTCGGCGGCCACGGTCTTCGACAACCGGAAGGCCGTTCAGACCCAGGCGTACAGCTCGGAGCAGCGGGGCGGAATGGCGCGGGCCGAGGTCATCCTGTCCGATGAACCGGTCACCGACCCCCAGGTCCGGAAACCCGACATCCTCATCGCCCTCGCCCAGGATGCCGTCAACCGCCACCTGAAGAAGATCAAGCCCGGCGGGCTTCTGGTCATAGACTCGGACCTGGTGGAGGAGGTGGAAAAGGGGAATTTCGAGATTCTGTCCATTCCCGCCACAAGCATCGCCGACAAGGAGATGGGAAACGTGGTGGTGGCCAACCTGGTCCTTCTGGGGGGGCTGCTTAAAAAAACAGGGATTCTGTCCATTGGTGCCATGGAGAAAGCCATTGAGGCCAACGTCCCCCCGAAAGCCAAGGAGATGAACCTCAAGGCCTTCCGGAGAGGGCTGGAATTCTAACGACCGCGAGAGCGCAAGGCGCGAGAGGGTTTCACGGATCGGGCTCTCGCCTCTTGAGATTCGCGGGTGTCGTATCGGCAGGGACATTAAACGCCGCGAAGGCGAAAGCAGAAAGTCATGAGATGGTTTTACGCCTTGCGCCCTCGCGCCTTGCGACTTACGGTTTTATAAGCTTTTTCGAAAGGAGGGGGATATGGCGGTCAAGACATTCGAGGAATACGTGGAGAGTCTGCGGAAGTTGAAGCCCACGGCATACATGTTCGGGGAGAAAGTGGAGAACGTGGTGGATAACCCCCGGATCCGGAGGGGAATCAACGCCACCGGCTCGACCTATGAACTGGCGACATCGGAAAAATACCGGGACCTGTTTACCACCGTTTCTCCCCTCACCGGAGAGAGGATCAACCGCTTCAACCTGCCCCCTCACTCCATCGAGGACCTGGTTTGCCGGGTGAAGATCAACCGCATCCTGGGAAGCCACGTGGGAACCTGTCACCAGCGCTGCACGGGTTTGGATTGCATGAGCGCGCTTTCCATCGTCACCTATGACATCGACAAGAAATTCGGCACTTCCTATTACGCCCGTTTCCTCGAGTTTTTGAAATACATGCAGGGCAATGATTTCACCGCCAACGCCAGCGTGACCGATGTAAAGGGAGACCGCAGTCTTCCTCCCCATGAGCAGGCGGACAAAGACCTTTACCTCCGGGTCGTGGAGAAGCAGAAAGATGGCATTATCGTCCGGGGGGCCAAGGCGCATCAGACGGGGTCGTTGAGTTCCCACGAGCTCATCGTCCTGCCCACCCGGGCCATGGCCAAAGGGGGCGAGGACTATGCCGTGGCTTTTGCCATCCCGGCCGATACCAAAGGGATCATCCATGTGGTGGGAAGAAACACCCTCGACACCCGGGAAATTGAGGGGGTGGATTGCGGCAATTTCCAGTACAGCAAGTACTGCCCCACGGTTATCTTTGACGACGTCTTTGTGCCCTGGGAACGGGTCTTCATGTGCGGGGAGATCGAATTCGCCGGAGAGATGGTGAACCGTTTTTCCGCCTATCACCGCCAGTCCCACGGAGGGTGCAAATCGGGGAAAATCGATGTCATGACCGGGGCCGCCCTGGCCATGATGGATTACAACGGCTCGGCCAAGGTGAGCCATCTCCGGGAAAAGATCGTGGACATGATTCACCGGGCGGAGACGCTCTACGGATGCAGCCTGGCCGCTTCCTATGAAGGAAGAAAAGAACCTTCGGGAACCTATTTCATCAATTCGGTGCTGGCCAACGCCTCCAAGATTCACGAGGGGAAAGAGATGGCCGAGGCTGCCCGTCTCATGATGGATGTCACCGGGGGGTATGCGGCCGACCTGCCTTCGGACCGGGATTTCGAAAACCCGGAGATTTCCGGGTTGCTGAAAAAATACCTCAAAGGAACCGCGGAAGCCCCCGTGGAACACCGGGTGCAGATGTTCCGGCTGGTGGAGAAGCTGGCCATGGAGAGCGCCGACACGGTCTCCGACCTCCACGGCGGCGGCTCCCCCGAGGCCCACCGGCTGACGATCCTTCGCGAGTCGGACCTCAACAAGCGGAGAAGCTTCGCCAAGCGGCTGGCGGGGATCGAGAAATGATTTAAAAGGATGATCTCATGGCTCAAAATGATGTACAAAGAATGGCCTTCGAAGCCCTGAAAAATTTCTGCCAAGAGGCCTACCGGAAAACAGGGGTGCCTCCTTTGGAGGCGGAGATTGTGGCCGACCTGCTCGTCCGATCCGACCTGAGAGGGGTGGAGACCCACGGCGTGACCCGGCTGCCCATCTACATCCAGCGCCTGCAGAAGGGATATGTCCGGAAGGAAGCCAAGATTACGGTGGTGAAGGAAAAGGGGCCCACTGGTTTCCTCGATGCCCACGGGTCCATGGGGCACATCGCCGCCTACCGGGGGATGGAAAAGGCCATTGCCAAGGCTGAGGAATTCGGGATCGGCTGGGTTTCGGTGAAGGACAGCGGCCACTTCGGCGTGGCCGGCCTCTTTCCCATGATGGCCTTGAAGAAGGATTTCATCGGCTACGTCTTCACCAACTCCGCGCCCATGATGTTCCCCTGGGGAGGCCGGGAGCGGATCATCGGCAACAATCCCCTGGCCTATGCCATTCCCGCGGGGAAGTACCAGCCTGTAGTCCTGGATTTTTCCCTGAGCGTGGTGCCTTCGGGGAAACTGATCCTCTCCCGGAAGAAAGGGGAGAAAATCCCCCTGGGCTGGGCTTTCGATAAAAATGGTTTACCCACCGAAGATCCCTACGAGGGATACGAAGGGGGAGGTTCCCTGGCCCCGGTTGGCGGGCACAAAGGATATGGGCTGGTCCTCGTCCACGAGATGCTCACCTCCGTCCTGACCGGAGGGAAATGGACCCGGAACATCAAGAGCCTCTACGAAGAGGATAAAAGTGGTATCCAGGGCACCTGCCACACCTTCATGGCCCTGGACCCGGATTGCTTCGTCGGCCGGGAAGAATTCAAAAAGAGTGTGGATTCCTACATCGAAGCCATCAAGGGAAGCGCCAAAGGATCCGGTACCGAAGAAATCCTCGTTCCCGGAGAGCCGGAGTACCGGATAGAACAAAAGTTCTTGAAGGAAGGAATCCCCCTGGCCCCCAACACGGTAAAGGAATTGACCTCTTTGGGGCAGTCCCTGGGGATCCCTTTTATCCGCTAGTGCCGTGTCCCGGAAATAAGCTGACCAAGCCGGACTTGGTGTCAGGAATCGAGGATCCAAGCGCCGTCCAAAACACTCGGTGGTGGCTCCGCAGCACGCTGGTTCCTCCCCATATTCTCCATCTTTTCTTAGGACGGAAGGTAAACGTCCCAGGGACCGTCAGGGTCCCGATAAAGGGGATCGTCGTTCATAAGGAGGAGAAACACCAGCGAACGAAATCGTGAAAAAGTTATGCCATGGCGAGAAAATATTTTGTAGCCGGGTCGCCTATTTCATCAGTCCAACTTCCCTGAAATATTTTATTGCCCCGGGGTGAAATGGGGCGGTAACCCCTTTGAGCATCTCTCTCTTTTTTAAGACCCCGAGGGCGGGATGCTGTCTTTTAAATTCCTCGAAATTATCAAATATCTCTTTGGTGATCGTGTAAACCACATCAGCCGGCATCCTGGAAGAGGTGCACAGGGTGGCGATCACACTGAATGTTCCCACGTCTACCGGATCCTTCGCGCCCGGATAGAATTGCGCTACCGGGACTGTAGTCTTGGTGTAATAGTGTTTCTCGGCGGCCAGTCTGTCAATACCGGGGCCGGTGATGGGGATGAAAAGGACCTTGCGCTCACCGGAAGTTGCCATTTTGAGGGTCTCGCTCGGATGCCCCACCGTGCAAAAAAACGCGTCGATACGGTTGTCCTGGAGCAGGCCGGGTGCCTCGGAGGCTTTCGCCGTTTCCGGATCCATATCCCGATTGGGATTGATGCCTACCGCCTCCAGGGCATCGATGGAATTCCGGTACTGGCCGGAGCCCGGGTTGCCCAGGTTGACCCTTTTCCCCCTTAGATCGTTTATGGTTTTTATGCCGGCGTCAACCGCGGCCACCAGGCACACCGATTCCCGATGGAGGCTGAATACGCTGAGCAGTTCTTTCTGGGGACCTTTTTCCGCCCACTCGGCCAATCCCTTGACCGCCTGATATTGCTTATCGGACTGCACCAGGCCGAATTCCAGGTAACCCGCCATCATCGCCTTCACGTTAAACACCGATCCTCGGGTGGATTCCACTGTGGCTCGAATTCCGTATTCCTTCCGCTTTTTGTTGATCATCTTGGCGATGGCCAATCCGGTCGGAAAATAGACCCCGGTGAAATCGCCAGATCCAATGGTTATAAATATGGGTTTGGCTTGAAGCTCAGTCGGACTGGGATGGAAAATGAAACCAGCAAAGAAACAAACGATAAGGAGGATGATCATCTTGCTTTTCATTGGAATCTCTTTCTAAGGGTGTTTCATCCAGCAGCCTGAGCTATCGATTCGCCGGTGGCGCAATCGGGGCGCAGGGTCAAATAAATCGTTTGGTGAACTAAAAAATATGTTCAAAAATGAATCACCGAGTAATCATTGCATTTTTTTCGGGTTTGGTTCAACGGATCGCGCCATCATCCTCATCGCCGACAGAATACCGGCCAGATAAGCCCGGGCGACAGTCATTTGGGAACACGTTCAAGGTGTTCAATGGAAAATAGGACCAATGCCTCCAAAAGCGTATCTTTGGGGAATTCAGTAAATTCCGGCAAGTGAGCCGGTCTACCCCAAAAACGGTATACCTGCCGAACCGGTAAGGCAATATCCCAATGATCGGTATTGGCAAAACCCAGCAGCGTCGATCCGGGAATGATTTGATCAGAAGAGATCAGTTGGCCGTCGTTGCGCGGATCGATTTGAGCCAGCTGATCGTAAGTTGTCCTGAGAATGCGCGCAACATGGGGCCGATCGGTGAAATTCGCAAGAGAGAAATAGGCGATATGCCGGGGCAGCGAATGGCTGGCCAACCATGCCATTTGGACCCTGCGTTCCAGGCTGATCAGCACCTTTTTATCTCCTGGATGGCATTTGGAAGCCAACGTGTCGGCAAACCATTTCTCGTATAAACCCGCAAATTTATCCGCCAGGGGGGATCCGTTGACGGCACCGGATACACTGATAACGGCTACGACCTGCCGCGCCAAATCAGGGAAATCTACCAGAAAATGTAAAATATCGGTCACCCCTTTCGAGTAGCCGACGAACAGCAATCGGTCCGTCTCGCGGTTCATTTTCTGTTTCAATGCCTCGGCGATGAGATACCCATCCCGTTCGCTGCCGGAACGCCCTTCAGTCGCGATGCTGTCAATGCGGTAGCCGAGACCTCTCAGACGGTCGATCCCTTTTTGAAAGGGGACTCCCAGCTCTGGAAAGCAATCATTAAAGGCTCCAGGAACGATGAAGATTTTTAGACCCGGATCGTGATGCGGCAATGCTCCACCTGAACCCGCAGAGGGCTTTTCATCGCCAAGGCGCCAAAGGAATGACTCGCAACTCTGGGTTTGGGAGGAACCCTCGGGAACTCCATGGAGCAAAGCACAAAAAATCTGTCGAAACCGCGGGCGTCCATCCCCTACCGGTGGCGCTCCGACGATGGAAAGGATCTGGGCCGGTGCACCCGTATCAAGTTTTTGAAGTTTCAGGCTGCATGAACCGGTCATACCCGCAATCCATGATACAAGGATTGTAACGATCAGAGGTTTTTGTTTATTCGTTGCGATCATTCTGCACGGCCTGAGTCGCTTTCGATCATCCTGCGCATTAGGATTCTTTGACGCTGAGGATCCGTTCTTTTCGGCCCCTCAGTCGGATATATGAAACGTCATGGGGTGTTCCCAATCGAGGGATGTGACCTCATTCATAGAGATGGGGCCCTGCTCGAGAATCAGAAGGGCGCGAAGTCCATCGGTAAAGTAGGGATCGCCGGTCAGGTTTGTCCTTGGTTTGGAGGACGTTGCCCGTCCCACCCCCTTCACAAAGCCGACTTTGGCAAGTGTCTGAGAGAACAGCAAATCCTCGATCAGCGCATGGCGGGCTTCGTCGATATCAGGATCAATTTTGTGGGTGACAGGAGGCCAGGTTTTCGTCGTAAAACGGACACCAATGTCACGGCTGACCTGCCCGATAAAGACCGGTTTGCCTTCATACCGCATGGGACTATACCACAGGCGCAGGTGGTTGCGTTCGTGGATATTGTGGCGTGGTTTTTGGCGGGCGAAATCCTGATGACGGCCGTAAGCGTAGAGGGAACTCACAGGAGAATATCTGTATCGCGAACCAAAAAAGAATGACTTTACTGTTTTCCATATGGCCGAGGAGTAAGTCTCTTCAGCGGGAAGCCAGCCCCGGCGGGAGAAAGTGGCAGCCACATCTATAAAATCCCCGATGATCACCAGGTTGAGTGGGTCTCCAAAAGACTTTCCTTCTTTGTCAGTGGTGCAACAGGGCAAATTCTCAAGTGCCACTCTCAATTCATCCAGATTCAATTCTACCGTTTCTTTTTCTGAGTAAAGACTTTCAAAATCCACCCTTCCATAGTCGACCCGCATGCCGGGAATCTGGACGAAGAAGGTAAAAAATTTAATCTGCTGATTGGCAATGAGGTCGACTTGGACGATTTTTTCGCCTTCATCGAGATTGGTAAAAAGAAAGCCGGAAACCGCGGTGTTGGGCAAAATGGGGTTTCTAAAATTGACCGATCGAAAATAGTTTTGCTCGGATTTGCTCAGGCCGCCGTGGGCGGCATAGGCCGCCTCCAAAGGCGAAAAGTAATTCGGGTCGGTAGCGGCTGAAATGAGATAATAAGTCTGATCGCTATGGTTTTCCACTTTTACCCAGATCGGTTGGATCTCTTTTCCGGACATATCTGCGCCGAAGAGGGCATGATTTTCTTCGGCGGTCGGCACGGCAACCGTTACGCGTACCGCATCGTCAAATTTCGACTGGGAGCGATCACGGAATCTAACTTCATTCATCAATTGGGGACTCAAGGAAGGCGCTGTCCGAAAAGTCGCACAGCCCCCGATCAGGGCCATCAGCGCGATCGTCACGAGGATCCACAGCCTATTGGGGTTACAGGTTAATTGGCTGATGCTTCTCATTTTGAACATGACTTTCTCCCGCTTGGTTCTGGAAGGAATAGAAATCGGCCCAAATTGTATTTATTTTAGCAGAAAATTCCGGTACAAGGATGTGAAAAATCACCAACAAATTCAGTTGTAGGCTGGAAGTAGAGAGGGGTGATTCTTTTGAAAGGTAAAGGTATCAGGGGGAAACCTTCTCCGGGCCGGCCCTGAACCATTCTGGTCCAGGGCCGGCGGAATAGTTTCATTTGACACCGGGGCATTTTCGTTCTATTTTTTCCTCATCTCTCTTTGAGTTCCCGTTAGGCCAACCTGGTGTCTGTCATGGAAACAATGAGCAGCAATGAATTCTACGACCGTCTGGCCAGGCTCTTTGATGTGATGACCGACTGGCAGGCGCGGCTGGCCCAGGAAATGCCCTTCCTCCAGGGGACGCTGGACCGGTACGGGGCGCGGACCGTTCTGGATACGGCCTGTGGGACGGGTTGGCATGCGATCAGCCTGGCGCAGGAAGGGTACACCGCCGCCGGTTGCGACGCCAGTCCGCGGATGATCGAGCAGGCCCGGGCCAATGCGGACAAGGCTCGGGTGAAGGTACGATTCGGGGTTGCCGATTTTGGCCGGCTGGACAAGTTTTCCGGAACCTTTGACGCCCTCCTCTGTCTGGGCAACTCGCTACCCCACCTGCTTTCCCAGGGGGCCCTGGTTGAGGCGCTGGGGCAGATGCGCGGAAAGCTCGGGAGGGGCGGGGTGCTGATCCTCCATAATTTGAATTACGACATGAGGATGGAGAAAAAACCCCGGTTCTTTTCGGCCAACGGAAACGACAAGGCGCTGGTGTGGCGCTTTGCGGATTACGGCCCGAAGTTTATCACCTTTCACACCGCTCTATTCGAGCGGAATACGGAAAGAACCGGTCAGGATCCCGTCTCCTGGTCTGTGCAGGTGAACAGCACGCTCCAGCGCCCCCTCCTGCAAAAGGACCTGCGCCAGGCTTTAGCCCGATCGGGCTTTGAGAACCTTCAGCATTTCGGGGGACTGGACGGCAGCCCCTTCTCGGAAGAAGATTCAGGAGACCTGGTCATTGTGGCCCGGGCTCAATAATATTCTTTTCAAATGCGAACCAATTTAGGCTCTTCTCCCAATCGAGTGGGTAATTTCGGTCGATTTTCCATCCCCCGGCATGCTCGTTGCCAAGGCGAGGGGGGATACGGGACGCGCCCCCCGGGCCGAGAATTTTCGGGTCCCTTCTTCGCGGGGGGAACGCGTTTCCGCGGGTACCTTTTTCCAGAAGGGTTTTTTAAGTTCGGATCGTATGATCGACCGATGATTGGAGGTTGCATTTTCTGGGGGATTGGATAAAAATTAATTTGGGGGGAGAGAATTTTGATATCGAATGTTCCGTCGAGAGTCTTTTTCACCAAGGGGGTAGGCACCCATCGGGAGGAACTCCATTCCTATGAACTGGCCTTGCGGGATGCGGGGATCGAGAAGTGCAACCTCGTTTCGGTCTCCAGCATTCTCCCCCCCCGGTGCCGGGTGATCCCCCGGAAGCGGGGGCTGCAGCTGCTGGTTCCCGGGGGCATCACCTACTGCGTCTTGGCCCGGTGCAGCAGCAATGAACCGCGGCGTCTCCTGGCCGCCTCCATCGGCTGTGCGATTCCCTCCAACCGATCGATCTACGGGTACCTGAGCGAGCATCATGTCTTCGGGCGCAATGAAAAGGAAACGGGGGATTACGCCGAAGATCTGGCGGCGGCCATGCTGGCTTCCACCCTGGGAATCGAATTTGACGCCGACAAGAGCTGGGATGAAAAAAAAGAATTCTACCGCCTCAGCAACGCCATCGTCCGGACGACCAACATCACCCAGTCGGCCATCGTGAAAACCGGATGGACCACCGTGATGGCCGCGGCGGTTTTTGTTCCCTGACGGCTCCCAAAGAAATCCGGCTTTCCCTCCGGAAGAATCCCTTCCGTTCATTTTTCCCTTCCCCGAGCCCCCCGAGAAAAAAGCCCGTAAGTTGCCCCGGGGCAGAGGAGGCAACTCGCCGGTCCGCTCCGGGAGACCGTGCTCCAGCCATGATTCTTGACCAAATTGATTTGCTTAACCTTTTCTTTCCGAATAAAATGATCCTAAGAGACGGGGAGAGCAGAATCCCTGAACGGATTTTCCGGAGAGGCGAAATTCCCTGAAGGGCCGCCTCACCAGATTCCCCCTTCATTCTGAAGAGCCGAATGCCGGAACCATTTCCTGAACCCAATCAAGATTCCCCGCAGTCGCCTTCTTCCCCTCCATCCCCGGAGAGGGAACCCGGCATACCCCTGACCCGATTAAACCCGGGGAAAAAAGCCAAGGTGGTGGCGATTCAGGGGGGCTGGGGAGTCAAACGGCGGCTGAATCAGATGGGGATTCACGCCGGGGACCCGATTACCGTGACCCGCCAGGGATCCCTGGGCGGTCCCATTGCCGTGGAAGTGCACGGTTTCCAACTGGCCCTGGGGAAGGGCGTGGCTTCTCAGGTCTTCGTGGAAATTAGCGAAGAGATGACCATCGCCCTGGCCGGGCAGCCCAACAGCGGGAAAAGCACCCTCTTCAACCACATCGCCGGGTACAAAGCGATCACCGCCAATTTTCCGGGGACCAGCGTCACCTTCACTCAAACCCGCACCCGGATCGACGGGCTGACCTGCATCTGCATCGATCTTCCCGGGACCTACTCCATCACTTCTGAGGAGCCCGTGGAACAGGAGGCCCGCAAACACCTTCTCTCCGGTGAGGTCGATTTGATCATCAATGTCATCGACGCCTCTCTGCTGAGCCGGAGCCTGGAGCTGACCCTGGAGCTTCTGGAGCTGGAAGCGCCCATGCTCCTGTGCCTGAACATGATGGACGAGGCGGAAAAGAAAGGGGTCCAGATTGACGTTCCGAGGCTGGAAGAGATCCTGGGGATTCCCGTGATCCCGGTGATCGCCACAACCGGCAAAGGAGTAAAGGAGCTTTTTGCCCAAGTCCGCCGCGCATGGGAAGAAAAGAAAAGAGGAAGAGTCCAGAAATTCAGCAAGGACGTCGAAGAGGTGATCCAGCCGCTGGTTTCCCTGCTGGGGTCGGAGAAACGGGTGAACGAGAGGGTCCCCGCCCGCTTTCTGGCCATCAAGCTCCTGGAAAAGGATGAATCCTTCGTGGAAGAGGTCAAACAGGCAGGGGATTTTTACCGCCGGGTGGTTCCCTTCCAGGAAAAACTCCAGGAGAGCCACGGGGCACCCTCGGACGGAGTCATCTCTTCGGAACGCCACGCTCTGGCCATGAACATCTTCGAGAAGGTCGCGCGGATCGTCCGCTCTCCCAAGAGGGATATCCGCACGGCCATCGACCGCTGGGTTCTGCACAAGGTCCTTGGATACGGGATTCTGGCGCTGGTTTTTTACGCCTTTTTTAACTTCATCTTCGGAATCGGGGGGTTCATCGAAAAGCCGCTGCTGGAGTATTTTGAGCGCCTGAACCATAACCTCGAGAGTCTCTTCCCGGCGGGAAGCCTGACCCTCTTTTTGGTTCACGGGATCCTGCACGGAATCTCAGGGGGCATCGCCATCGTGCTCCCCTACCTGGTGCCCTTTCTCATCGGCTTGTCCCTCCTGGAAGACCTGGGCTACCTGCCGCGGGTGGCCTTCCTGATGGATACCTTCATGCACCGCATCGGCCTCCACGGGAAGTCGATTATTCCTTTTATTCTGGGGTACGGGTGCAGCGTGCCGGCGGTCATGTCCACCCAGATTCTGGAGATTCCCCAGCATCGCTTCATCGTTTCCGTCCTTTCCACGATGATTCCCTGCGCCGCCCGGATTACCATCATCTTCGGGCTGGTGGCTTTCTTCATCGGCCCCAACGCGGCCCTGGCCGTCTTCGCCCTCAACCTTCTGATCGTGGCCGTCTTCGGTAAAGTGATGACCCATTTTTCACCGGAGAGCAATCTCGGGTTTATCCTGGAGATGCCCGCCTACCAGTTTCCCGCGCTGCGCACCACCCTGCAGAAATCCTGGTGCCGGATCCGGGAATTCATCGTCATCGCCTGGCCCCTGTTGATCGTCGGAAGCCTGGTGCTTTCCCTGATCGAGTACTGGAAGCTGGACCTTTGGATCAATTACCTTCTGCTCCCCCTGACCCGCCTCCTCGACCTTCCCTTCGCGGTGGGAACCACGCTCCTCTTTGGCATCCTGCGGAAAGAACTTTCCCTGATCATGCTCACCCAGGCCCTGGGAACCAGCCAGGTCTCCACGGTCATGAGCCAGACCCAGATCCTGGCCTTCACCATCTTCGTGACCTTCTACATCCCCTGCCTGGCCACCATCGGGGTCCTCTGGAAAGAAATCGGCAGGCGAGGGGCTCTCCTTACTGTGGTCTTGACCCTGGCCACGGCCACCGTTTTAGGATTATTGACCCGTCTTTTTGGGGAAATCCTACTTAACTAAATTGCGGATTGCGGATTGTAGATTGCGGATTGGAAAAAGAAGAAGATAAAGAGAAGCATCTCGCCGGCTGTCCGGTAAAAGATGGGTGGTTCAAAGAAAAGTAGGCAATCACGCCAAAGGAGTTCGGAGCGATAGGAAAAAATTCCGCAATCCGAAATCCGCAATCCGCAATGGGTTAAAGGGGCGGGAACATCTTGCGCCAGGGGGTGGCCTGCTCGAAGGCATAGGCCGCCCGCAACAGGGTCGCTTCATCGTAATGGCGGCCGAGGAGCTGCAGCCCCACCGGGAGATTGTGGGCCGTGTAGCCGCAGGGAAGGGATATGGCCGGCAGGCCGGTCAGGTTTCCGGGACGGGTCATCCGCAGCAAGGCGGCCCGGACATCCTCCTTGGTTCGTCCCCATTCGATTTTTTTCTGGCCGATGAGGGGCGGTAGGACCGGAAGGGTAGGGGCGGCGACGACATCGACGGACTCGAAGACTTTCAAGAAAGCCTGCGTGTACATCCGCCTTTTTTCCTGGGCCTGGAGGTAATCGACCGTCCGCTGGCTCCGGTTGGCCTCCATCCGCTTCCGCACATCCGCCCCGTAATCCCCGCGCCTCGACCGGAGCCACTTCCAGTGAAAGGACAGGGCCTCGCCCACGGTGATGACCCCCACCAGGGGAGCGGCGTCCTTCATCCACCTGCATTCCACTTCCCGCAACTCCGCTCCCTGTTGATACAGAATCGCAAAGGCGGTCAGGACGTATCCCCGGACGTTCTTGTCCAGGCGGTCGAAAAAATATTGCCCGGGAATTCCAACCCGAATCCCTCTGACCCCCCGGCGCAAAGGCCGGGGGAACAGACGCCCCATCTGGGGCCAGGTGCTTGAGCCGCGCCCGGCCGGCGAGGCAATCACTTCCAGCATCAAAGCCGCGTCCTCCACGCACCGGCAAATCGGCCCCACATGATCCAGGCTGAAGGCCAGGGGAATGACCCCGTCGAGGGAAACAAGGCCCCGGGTGGGTTTCAACCCCACCACCCCGCAGGCTGCGGATGGAATCCGGATCGATCCACCCGTGTCGGTTCCCAGGGAGGCAAACCCTTGAGCCGTACTCACGGCTGCCGCGCTCCCGCCGCTGGAGCCGCCCGAAACTCTTTCCAGGTCCCAGGGGTTGTGAACCGGGCCGTAATGGGGGTTGTTGCTGGTCACTCCGTAGGCGAACTCGTGGAGGTTGGTCTTTCCCAGGAGAACAGCCCCGGCCTCCAGGAGCCGGTCCACCACGACAGCATTTTCACGGGGGACAAAATTGCGCAGGATCTTTGACCCGGCGGTCGTGCGGATGCCGGCGGTGTAGAAGAGGTCCTTCAGGGAAATGGGGATTCCGTGGAGGGGGCCGCGATATTTTCCCCTCAGGATTTCCCTTTCCGCCTGCCGGGCCTGTTTCTGCGCCAGTTCGGGGGTGACGGTGATAAAGGCATTCAGCTTCGGTTGGAGGCGGTGGATCCGTTCCAGAGAAAACTCGGTCAATTCCACCGGTGAAATCTGCTTCTTCCGGATCAAGGGAGCAATTCCTGCGATGGTCAGCTTTTCATCGTTCAACAGGTTCATGGCTTCTCTCCTGAATGCGTGAAAAGGAAATTTTTTTCTCGCAGAGGCCGCAGGGGCCGCAGAGTGAAAAATCCTTTAAATCCTATTTTCCCTAAAAAGCCTTTTTCCTTTCTCTGCCTTCTCTGCGGCCTCGAGCGGAGCGGGCGAGAGAAATGCCTTTGTCTTTCCCAGCCCCTTCTTTTTTGCTTAGGAAGGCGAAATGATTATAGAAAGCGGGGACCGCGCTGTCAAACGAAAAGGTCTTGCCCACCTTTACTTTTCGCCAAATGGACATAGGGCAATTGAATTTCAGGCGTTGCCCGGCCCGAAAGCAAGGGCCTTCCGCGAAAAAACCATGAGGCCCCTTTCTTATCCTGGGCTGGGCGGGCCCTGTACCTAGTATGGTACAGGGCGGGCAAGCCCATTCTTTCTCCAAGAACAGAGTAATTCCGTTGTAGGGGCGCCCGGCTGGGCGCCCGGTGGGCCCGCCTCAGTTTGCGGAAACCAGATCGGATCTCCGCCTGGAATTCCTTTCCCGCCGATGCTTTTTCCGTGGAAGGCCCTTGCTTCCGGGCCACAAGCTTGCTTTTTAGCAGAAAAGCGAGTCACCAAAGTGAAAGGTGGCAAGACGAAAAGGCGGGTTGCAATGAATCCATACTTATGCTAGTGGTGTTGCTAAAAAATAATGCGACGCAATTGATTTGCGGGGCCGGGCCCCGGCCCCCGGCACCAGAGTCCCCCTTGGTCAACATATTCCCGAGATGTCGCCCTGGGGGATCAGGGAGAAAATATTCCCAAGAATGGAGGTTTTTTCATGGAACGAAAGAAAATCACCGTCCCGGACATCTTGCGGATGAAAAAGGAGGGCCGGAAAATCACCAAGATCAACCTGCATGATTACCCCACCGCCGTCCTGGCCGACCGGGCGGGAATCGATATGGTCATGATCGGGGATTCCATCGGGATGGTTGTCCTGGGGTATGGGAACACCATCCCGGTAACCATGGAAGAGATGATTCACCACGCCAAGGCAGTGGTCCGGGGGGCCGGAAGCTGCCTGGTGGTCTGCGACATGCCCGGTCCGGAATGCGGGCCGACTCCTGAAGGAAACCGGGGTGGATTGCGTCAAGATGGAAGGGGGCATGGAGATCAGAGAAAAAATAAGGGCCATCGTGGAAGCGGGGATCCCGGTTATGGGCCACATCGGCCTCCTCCCGCAAAGGGTTTCCCTGGAAGGGAAGTACCGCGTTCAGGGGAGAGACGCGGCCTCGGCGAAAGAGATCCTGGCGGACGCCCTGGCCATTGAAAAAGCGGGGGCCTTCTGTGTCGTTTTGGAGAGCGTGACCGCAGAGGCCGCCAAGATGATCACGGAAAGGCTGAAGATCCCCACGCTGGGCGCGGGTTCGGGCCCCTACCTCGACGGCCAGTCCCTCAACCTCTACGACATCCTGGGTTTGTCCCTGGGCATTGTCCCCCGCTTCGCCAAGAAGTACCTCAACTTGACCGAGGACGTGGTTCGGGTTCTGGGGGAGTTCAAAAAAGAGGTGGAGGATGGAAAATTCCCCGGGGAAGAGAATTTCTTCCGCATGGACCCGAAAGAAGTACAGAAGCTGGCCGGCAAGAAAAGGAAAAAGTAGGGGCGGTTCGTGAACCGTCCCTACCGTCCGTCGAAAACTATATGGCCGCCGACGATGGTCATCAGCGCCTTGGCCGAGACAATCTGGTCTGGGGGAATCGAAGTGATGTCCCGGTCTAGAATCGTCAGGTCGGCCTCCATTCCTTCCATGAGCTTCCCGGCCCGCCGGGGGATGCGGATGGCCAGAGAAGGGGTAGAAGTGTAGCACTCGATCCCTTGGGAGACGCTGATCCGTTGCTCTGGATGCCATCCTCCGGGGAAACGGCCGGCTCTATCCACGCGGGTGACTGCCGCCTCGAGGCCGATGAGGGGGTTCAGATCGGCCACATCCCAGTCCGACCCGAAGATGACCCGGCAACCCCTGTCCAATAAAGACTTGATGGGATAGGAGAGCGCCGCCCGGCGGGGCCCCAGTCTTTCTTCCGCCACCGAAGCATCATCCAGCAGGTGGGCCGGCTGAACAGAGGCGAAGAGACGGGGATGGTTCATGGCCGCGATATGCTTTTCCCCTGGATGTTGAAAATGCTCGATTCGCAGGGGAACATTCCCAAGCCCTCTCTGAATGCACTCTCTGTAAATATCCTGGGCGAAGCCGATGGCCGCATCCCCGATGGCGTGGAGGGAGACGGTAACCCCGGCGGAGGCTGCCCTTCTCACCCCTTCCCGGAATTCTTCGGGGTCGTCGATGCAGGGGATGCCTTTTTCCCCGGGGTTATGGGCATAGGGCTCTTCCAGCCAGGCGGTGGTGGACCCGAGGGTACCGTCGATGAAACCCTTCACCCCATCCAGGATGAACCGATCCGGGTTTGGCTCCTTCAGGGCCGAAAGGAAGCGGTCGAGATCGCGGAGGGACACCCGCAGATAGACCCGGAGCCCGGTCTTTTCTTCCCCCAATACCTGCCGGTAAATATTCAAATCTTCCCATTTGGAATGGAAAAAAACGTCATGAACTGCAGTGAGCCCGAGACGGTGGGCATATCGGAAGGCATTTCCCAGCCATTGAGCTTTCTGGGAGTCGGTCAGGGGAGGGATTTTGTCAGCCACCAGCTCCATGGCTTTTTCCAGGAGCAGGCCGGTCGCCTCTCCGGTCCGGGGATCGCGAACAATCCTTCCGCCGGGAGGATCCGGGGTTTTCCTGCCGATGCCGGCAATCTCCAGCGCCCTGGAATTTACCATGGCGCTGTGCATGTCGAAGCGGGCCAGGAAGAGAGGCTTCCCCTGGGAGGCCTCATCCACCCAGTTCCTGCCCGGCACCTCTCCGCCCAGGAATACATCGGACCATTGCCCGAGAACCCAGGGGAGAGAAGGGTTTTCTTGCACCCAGGCCTGCACTTTCCGGGTGAATTCGTCGCGATTCTTGACGCTTCTCAGGTTTATCCGGGTGAGCTGCAAAGCCCCGGCGAGGAAGTGGGTATGGGCATCCGCAAATCCCGGGATCACCAGGGCGCCGGGGAGAGAGATGACCCTGGAATTCTTCCCCGCCTTTTCCCGGACCGCGCTTTTATCGCCCAGGGCGACGATCCCCGAAGGAGAGAAAGCAATCCCCCCCCTCTGGGTAGAACCATCGGGCATGAATAGGAAAACATCTTCAAGGATGACAATTTCTTCCAGATGACCCCCCATATTTTCTCTCGCAGAGTCCGCCCCCCTCTCTGCGATCTCTGTGCGCTCGGCGAGAGAAATCTATTATTTCAGGTCGTTCAGCGTTTCGATGATTCGGCCCATTCCTTTTCGCAGGTTCTCCATGGAGTTGGAATAGGAGATCCGCAGGTAACCTTTCCCGGAGGGGCCGAATATCTCCCCGGGAGTTATGGCCACTCCGTGCTTCTCCAGAAGAGTATCGACCAGAGCCCAACCGTCGACCCGGCTAACTCCATGGCGGAGCCAAAAATAGAAAGCGCCCTGCGGGGGAAAATAGGTAAGCCCGGCCTGATCGGCCAATTCCATCATCAACGCTCTTCTCCGGGTGTATTCCTCCACCATGGGCCGGACGATGCGGTCTCCCATCTTGAGCGCGGTGATGGCCCCGATCTGGCTGAAGGTGGTCGGGTTGATCATGGTGTGCTGCTGGCCTTTTTCCAGCTCCCAGACCAGATCGGCCGGCGCCGCCAGGTAACCGATCCTCCAGCCGTCCATGGCGTGACCCTTGGAGAAAGAGTTCAGGGTGACCGTTCTCTCCTTCATGCCCGGGAAGGAGGCTATGCTGTAATGCCGGGATGGTTCATAAATGATTTTTTCATAGATTTCATCGGAGATCACCAGGAGGTCATGCTCTGCGGCCACTTCCGCCACGGCCTGAAGGCTGGTTCGATCCAGCACCGAACCCGTGGGATTGTGGGGGCTGTTGAGGAGGATGGCCTTGGTTTTGGGGTTTACCCGGGCCTTCAGGGATTGGCGGGTGATCTGAAAACCGTTTTCGGGCAAACAGGGAAGGGGGACCGTCCTGGCTCCCAGGTATTCGGCCCAGTCCAGATAAAAGAGGTACATGGGCTCAGGAATAAGGATTTCCTCATCCGCCTCCAGCACGGTCATGAGGGTGATGGCCATGCCGTGGGAGGCGCCGGCCACAACCAGGATTTCTCTCTCCGGGTCGGCCTGGATGCCGTTTTCCCGCTTGAGCTTCTCGGCAACGGCCTTACGCAGCTCCAGCAATCCCATGGACGAGGTGTAATGAACCCACCCTTCGTCCAGGGCCTTCTTGGCGGCCTCTTTCACCACGGGGGGAGTATCGAAATCCGTACGGCCGATCTCCATGTGAATGACTTCCCGCCCGGCCCGCTCCATGGCCATGGCCTTTTCCAGCATCCGGCGGATGCCGGACTGCTCGATTCTTTGCATGCGGGAAGCGGCAAATCGGTTCATCATAAACCCTTATTGGACACAGATAAACACAGCCCGGCAGAGCCGCAACCAAAAGGAATCACCCCCTCCCTCCCCTCCCCCCTCGAGGGGGAGGGTTAGGGTGGGGGAGATGTTTTTTGCCCAACAAAATTTAAAAACTTTCCAGAACTGTAGTAAAGATGGACACAGATAAATATGCTCAAAATCAAAGCTCAAAATCATCGGAAACGGATAAATATGGGAGTAGTATGTAAGAGCAATGTATAAACTTCAAATTCGGTTATGATTTTCCTTAATTTTAAGCCGTGTTTATCCGTGTTCATCCGTGTCCCATTCGGTCTTTTTTTTGATTCTTTTGCCAATAAAATCTGTGTTTATCTGTGTTCATCTGTGTCCCATTAAATCTGTTCCTGGATAGCACAGGGTTTGGAGAAGAGTCAATCGGTTTGTCGATTCCGATTGATCCGCGGGTTCGGCCGTTGGTACAATGGAACCCATTTTCGAACCCGAGGCCTTCATTGGTCAAGAAAGAACTTCCCTCTCATCTCGCCGCGGATGCCGTCCTGCTAGGGGTCTCCGTTTTCTGGGGGACCTCTTTCGCGATCATCAAGGAAGCGCTGGAAGAAACCCCGCCCGAAAATCTTCTCTTCCTACGCTTCTTCCTGGCCTGCCTTATCCTTTTGCCCGCGGGATGGAGGCGGCGGAAGACCTGGTCCGGAGAGTTCCTGAAACCAGGGATCCTGGTCGGTTTCTTTCTTTTCTTCGCTTTTTTCACCCAGGCGTGGGGCCTGGTCTTTACCACCGCTTCGCGGAGCGGTTTCCTCACCGGGCTGAGTGTGATCTTCGTGCCCCTCTTGTCCATCTGCATCTTTGGGCATAGGCCTCCCCGCCCAACCCTGGTGGGGGCTGGACTCGCGTTCTTCGGGCTTTACCTGCTGACCTCTTTCGACCGGATTCAGGCCCTGCCTTTCAATTGGGGAGACTTCCTCACTCTGATCTGTGCGGTTTTCTGGGCTGCCCACATCCTGGCCCTGGGCCGTTTTTCGCCCGGTGGGGATACCTTTTGGCTCACCTTCGTTCAACTGGTTACTTCCTGTATGGGGAGCTTGGCATGGGTCAGCCTGACCGGCAAGCTCGACCTAAGGGTCTCCATTGCACTCTGGGGGGCGGCCGGCTACCTGGCCGTTTTCTGCACGCTCCTGGCCTACCTGGGACAGACCTGGGCCCAGGCCCGTACTTCGCCGATCCGCACGGCCATTATCCTGTCCATGGAGCCGGTCTTTGCCGCCCTTTTTGCCTGGTTCTGGCTTGGGGAAAGGATGGGCCTTTGGGGATGGATGGGCGCGGGCCTGATCCTGAGCGGAATCTTCCTGGCCGAATTAAGGGGGGTGAGGAATAAAAAGTGAGGAGTGAGAAGTAAGAAGCGGGCGGTTTGGCAAGGGACAAGAAAAAAAGTGCGATAGGGGGCACCCATGGAACTTTTTGTTATCCACGGCATTGTGGAGGAATTGAGGGAGGAAATCGCGGGGGCGTTCGTCTCCAAGATTTACCAGATGAACCGCACCGATCTCCTCTTTCACCTTCGCCGTTCGGGGGACGAAAAGCACCTCCTCCTTTCCACCCACCCGGATTTCTTTCGTCTCCACCTGACGGAAAAGAAGTACGCCAATCCCATGATCCCCCCGCGATTCTGCACCTACCTGCGAAAACACATGGGTGGAGCCAGGATTTCCGGGGTGACTCAGGATCCTTTTGAGCGGGTGGTGCGCATTCACCTCCAGAAGAAAATGGATGCCGGCGTGGTCCGGCATCTTGTCCTGGTCGCCGAACTGGTGGGGAGAATGAGCAACATTCTTCTCCTGGAAGGGGACAGAATACTCGATTGTTTGCATTTTCGCCGGGTCGAGGAAGGAGTGGCACGTCCCTCCGCCCCCGGACTGGTCTATGTTCCCCTTTCTCTTCCCGGTCAATGGACTCCCGATGAACTGAGCCGGGAAAAGATGGAAGAAATATGTTCCTCTCCCCCCGGGGAGCGCTGGAGAACCCTGGCCCGGAAAATCGCCGGATTGAGCCCTCTCTTCGCCAGGGAGGTTGAATTCATCAGCGATGGAACTGCGGAGGGGATCTGGGAAAAGCTGCGCCTTTTCTTCGATCGGTATGAGCGAGGGACCTGCGAACCCAGGATCTACACCCTGCTGGGGGAAAAGAAGGTTCTGTCTGCTTTTCCCCTGAAAAGCCTGGGACCGGCGGAAGAAGAGGCCTTTCCTTCCCTGAACCGGGCTGCCGATCAATTTTATTTTGAAACGGTCATGAAAAGGAGGATGGCCGAGCAGAAGGAGGGCCTGTCCAGAAGGTTGCGGCAGTTGATCTCCCGGCTGCAGCGGCGGCGGGAGAATTTATCCTCTGACCGGGAAAGGTTTAAAAGAGACCTGGAGTCTAAAGACCACGGGGATATTCTGACGGCGAATTATCCGAAGCTCAAAAAAGGAATGCGGGAAATCGAAGCCCTGGATTACCGGCAGGACCCGCCCCGGTCCGTTCTCATCCCCCTGGATGAATCCCTGGGCCCCTCGGGAAACGTGCAGAGGTATTTCAAGAAATACAAGAAGGCCAAGCGGGGGCTGGAGATGGCCTCCCGGCGGATGGAGGAGGCGGAAGGGGAAATCGGTTACCTGGAATCGGTTTTATTCGAAGTCGAAGTCGCCGAGGATGGGGAGGAGGTGGAGACGATTCGTCAGGAACTGGAAGAGGAAAGGATCATCAGCGCTCCTAAGAAAAAGAAGTCGGCCAAAGAAAAAAAGGAAATATCCCTTCCCGTGCGTCGCTTCCGCTCTTCCGAGGGTTTGGAAATATTCTGCGGCAAGCATAACACGGGAAACGAATATCTCCTGCGCCACCTGGCCAAGGATCATGACCTTTGGTTCCACTCCCAGGGAGTTCCCGGATCTCACGTTCTTCTGAAGATCGGCAGGGGAGAGCCCAAACAAGGATCGATCCTGGAGGCGGCCACGATCGCGGCGTATTACAGCCGGGGGAGGGGTTCCACCCGGCTTCCCGTGGACTATACCTCCGTGAAGAACGTGCGCCGTCCCAAGGGGGCCAAACCCGGGATGGTGGTTTACTTCCATCAGAAGACCGTGTTGGTAAAGCCCGACGCTGAGAAAGTGGAGAGGATGAAGGCCTGAGAACTCTCTCTTATGGAAATTTCAGACCGTGGCCCCTGGAGCCGGTAAACGGACGGGAGGCCCTCTTTCCCCATTTGACAGAATCCCTCGCCTTTGCTATATAGAGCCTGAGTTTTCCTGCCTTTCGTTCCTCGGTCGAGTTTGGATTGAGCCAAGGAAGGATCCCCCATGAAAGGCATCAGCCCTTCGGCCTTGAATCGTCCCTGCGGAAGAATCACCGGCCCAAATGTTCTTTCTGGATTCCCCCCTGGAATATCCGATGCAGTCCACCCCTGCCGATCTTTGGGCCATCGGTTATGGGGCTGCCCAAGGGTTCGATCGGCAACGGAAAGGAGAGGGTTATGAGGAATGGCAATCAACCAGCGGAAGAGCTGGTCTATCGGGGAAGGATCAAAGTCCCTTACACCTGGTCGGTGGGCGAGGTGGGTTCCCGCTTCTTTATCGAGCTTCGCGACAACCAGAAAATCTTCGGGAAGCGCTGCCCGGCCTGCGGAAAGGTGCTGGTCCCGGCCCGGAAGATCTGCGGGAGATGCTCAAGAGAGACGGAAGAGTGGGTGGAAGTGGGAAATCAAGGGACGGTACAGACGTTCACCGTAGTCCATTACCGTTCCGACGTCCAGCCCCTGAAACCGCCTTTTGGGTATGGAGTCATCCGGCTGGATGGCGCGGACACCGGAATGACCCACCTTCTATACGGATCGGATTCGGCGAAGTGGAAAATCGGGATGAGGGTAAAGGCCGTGTTCAAGGAGAAGAGGACGGGGAATATTCTCGACATCGCCTATTTTCAACCCCTATCCCCTTAAAGAAAATTCGAATATCGAAAACGATTCGTCCACCGAGGTCACAGAGACCACAGAGCTATAAAATGAAAAAATGCAAAAGAAATTTTTTTCCCCATGCTCGAATCAGATTCCTGGGACATTCACTTCGATGGTCTCGAAAAAGATCAGAAAGGCCGTCACTCCTGCGAAAGCAGGAGTCCAGGATTTTTTGAATTAACGGGATTCGGGATTTACTTTCCCTGTTTAACACATGGAGGGACAGGTTTTGGGGGAATGACGGAAATGGGGGGAAAAAGATCTTTTACGAATCCATCAAGCCTTTTCTTTTGCTTTTTGAAGGCGAATCTCTCTGTGGCCTCGGTGACCTCTGTGGCCAATAAAGCTAAGCATTTTGGGATTTCGAGATTCGGATTTATTGATCTCCCGGGATGGAGGAAACGATGGAGCGGGTAGCGGTTGTAGGTGTGGGTCAGACCAAATATGAGCGTCGAAAAAAAGGGGATAGTTTTGCCGACATGGTCTTCGAAGCGACCTCCAAGGCGCTCCAGGATGCCAGGATGACCATAAAGGAAATCGACAACGTGGTGACGGTTTCCAACGATTTCTGGGACGGCAGGACGATCTCCAGCATGGCGGTCATGGATGCCTGCGGGGCCTATGAGAAGAACGTTTCCACCGTGGAGGGGGACGGGACCTTCGGCGTGCTCTACGGGATGATGCGCATTCTTTCGGGCTCCTTCGGCACCACCCTGGTGGTGGCCCACTGCAAGGGATCGGAGAGCGTGTCCAGCCTCATCACCAACGGGATGTTCGACCCCATCTACCAGCGGGCCCTGGGTTTGGACGCAATCACTTCTTCGGCCCTGCAGGCGAGGGCCTACATGAACAGGTATGGGATCCGCGAGGAACAATGCGCCCGCGTCTCGGTGAAGAATCACGGGAACGCCAAAAACAACCCCTTTGCCCAAATCCCGCTGAACATCACCGTGAAGGAGGTCATGGCTTCCCGGATGCTTTCCGATCCCATCAAGCTTCTGGATGCTTCTCCGATTTCCGACGGGTCCGCAGCCGTCATCCTGGCTGACGAAAAGCGGGCGGAAAAAATCGATCAGCAGCCGATTTGGATCAAAGGGATCGGACACTGTGCCGATGCCTATTTTTTGGGAGACCGGGACCTCGCCGAATGTCCTTCCCTGGAAGCCGCGGCGAAAAAGGCCTACGCCATGGCCGGTATCACCGACCCCCTAAAGGAGATCGATGTGGCGGAAATCTACGATGCCTTTAGCTACATGGAACTGCTCTGGAGTGAAGGGCTGGGATTCTGCGGGAGGGGAGAGGGGGGGAAATTCGTCGACAGCGGGAAAAGCCGGATGGAAGGCAAACTCCCCATCAATCCCTCCGGAGGAGTCCTTTCCGCCCATGCTGTCCTGGTAGCCGGCCTGGCCCGGGTTTGCGAATGCGTCCTCCAGCTCAGGGGAGATGCGGGAGCCCGACAGGTGGAAGGGGTTAAAACGGCGGTCGCCCAAGGGATCAACGGGCCCTGCGGGCAGAGTCAGTGTGTGATTGTTCTAGGAAATTGAATCGTAGGGGCAATTCATGAATTGCCCCTACCGGAGGATTTATGGGCAAACGAGTCGCCATCGTCGGCAGCGGTCAGACCTACCACAAAAGCGCCCGCCTGGATGTGAACGGCATCGAACTGATCCATGAGGCCGTGACCCGGGCCCTGGAGGATACCCAGCTGACCCTGAAAGATATCGACGCCGTGGTCATCGGAAACATGGATCATTTCGAAGGGATCAACTACGTGGATACCTGGTCCGTGGATGGCGCCGGCGCCTGCCTGAAACCCATCTTCAAAGTGACCACCGGAGGAACCACCGGATCGACGGTGGCCATGGCCGGCTATTACACCGCCGCCTCCGGTCTCTTTGACACGGTGCTGGCCATCGGCTGGGAGAAAAATTCGGAATCGGACACCACGGGAGCCATCATCACCGCCTTCGACCCCATCTGGGACCGGCCTGCTTTTGCCGGGGCGGTAGCCGGGTTGGCGGTGGAAGCTTCGGTCTATATGCACCAATACGGGGTCACCGAGAAAGATGCGGCCCGCGTTTCGGTAAGGGACCGAAGACATGCCACCAAGAATCCCCATGCCCATCTTCGGGGAGAGATTTCGGTCGATGACGTATTGAATTCTCCCATGCTCTCCTATCCGATCAAACTGCTGGATATGTGCCCGAGGACAGACGGGGCCTGCGCGGTCATTTTCGCCGCCGAGGGGCGGGCGGAGAAAATCACGGATAAACCAGCCTGGGTCTGGGCCACAGCGACCCGGCACAATTATGTGTACATCGGGGACTGGGAGCCGACGGCCGGCCTCAAGACCCTGGAGTCCGCCTCCCGGGAGGTGTACCAGAAGGTGGGCATCCGCGAGCCCTTGAAGGAAATCGACGTGATGGAGCTTTATCTCCCTTACTCCTTCGCCGGGTTGAGCTGGATCGAATCCCTGGGCCTCTGCGGGAAAGGGGAAGCCCCCCGCCTCCTCTGGGACGGGGTGACCGACATGGGCGGGGAGTTGCCCATCAACCCTTCCGGCGGGGTCATCTCCTGCAACCCGATCGGGGCGACAGCATTGATCCGGGTGGCGGAAGCGGCCATGCAGATTCAGGGCAAGGCCGAGCAGCACCAAGTCCCGGACGTAAAGGTGGCCCTGGCCACCGGGTTTGGCGGCTGCTTCTGGTCGGATATCATGATTATGGGAAAACAAATAAAATAGGTGCGTAGGGGCGGTTCGCGAACCGCCCTTCGGCCTCGCGCCTTGCGACTTACGCCTTGCGGTTTTATGAAAAGGAGATCTTTATGGAGAAGAAAGACTACCTGACCATCTCTTCCGGGGATCAGGCCCAGCCTTTTGAGTGGTCTGTAGGCCGGTACGGAAGCAGGTTTCTGACCGAGCTGCGGGACCACAAGAAGATCCTGGGGATCAAGTGCCCCTCCTGCGGCAAGGTTTACGTCCCTCCCCGGAAAGTATGCGGAAGGTGCTTCGTAGAGATGTCCGAATTCGTGGAACTGCCTCCCAGAGGAACCCTGGCCGCCTTTTCGGTGTTGATGTTCTCTTTCGTGGACCCCGAAACCGGCAAGGAACGGCCTGTGCCCTATGGGTATGGGTACGTCAAGTTCGACGGGGCGGACAACACCTTCCCCCACTTTTTGGAGGAAACCGACTGGAAGAAGATTAAAATCGGGCAGAGAGTGGAAGCGGTCTTCGAAGAAAAGCGGCGCGGCCACCTCCTGGACATCAAACACTTCCGGATTATTTCCGAATGAGCATTGCTTATGGATTGAGTTTCACGGGCGGGGACAATATTCCTCCCGGTATTTTCTTTCTATGTGTTCAGCCTGAAATTCTCGGACCTCTTCTCCCAGGAGGTTGTATTTCACCTGGAAAAAATGGGTAATCTCGTGAGCCACGATGCTCGCTTTATAACAGGGTTCCAGCGAGCCCTTGATATAAATTTGGAGGTCCTTTTTGGTTAGAAAACCGGCTACATCTTTGGTCAAATTCTCCAGGTAGTTGCTGGCCTCAACCCGGTCCCACCCCATTCCAATCAAAGATTCGCGGAGGCGCTTCAGACTCTTCTCCGTACTCTTTAAAAACTGTTCCCGAAACTCTTGTTCGGGCAATTCGACAATTCGGGGCCTTTCTTCTCCGGGTAAAACCCCGAGCTGCCTGGCCACCCAGGAAAATATCTCTTCCGGGTCCCATTCCTGGCCCCCGGCCTGGATCGAGCAGGGTATCCCCAGGAAGATCAGAAAAGCAATCAGCGCCATGGATCGTTTACATTTCATTTCCTGAACAAACCACTCCTGTTTGGAAATGCCGTGCCAACTTCGTCTTTATCGACTGATCCAGAAGGTAAGGATGGGCTGCTAACATACTTATCGGCAGGGTTTTTAGAAAAATGAAGGAACTCCGTCCGAGGTAATTCGCCGGGCCGTGAGAAAGCCAGGGGTGGAACCCGATCGAAACCAACGACGTTTCGAGCTGGTGTCGTGTTCCCAAAATAATAGGCATAAGATTGCACGTGGAGGCGAGAGTCGGGCGGATGCGCGCAGCCGAAATCCGGCGGGAGAAAAGTTTTCTTCCATGGCATCTCCGGGGTTCCGCAAAGGAACGCGGGCATCGGGCTAAGCCTTAGTCAGTGCTGCAAAAACGAACCCTTTGGAGCATCTACAGTAAAATATCCGTGAGCTCCGGAGGAATCAGTGCCTATTTTGGCAAGCGCAGCGGTCCGACTCTCGGCTCCTGGCATGGCGGTTTGCCTTTGGTGGCTTATTTCCGTGACACGGCACTGGGTGATTTGATGTAAGACTCTGAAAGGCTCAATCGATGACTGGAGGAGTGTAGAGGGATGGGGAAATGGGAAAAGAAAAAGGGCGACCTTTGGGCCGCCCTTACGGTCTTATCAATAATTCTCTGCGAGCTCTGCGCGCTCTGCGAGAGAAATGGTCGTTAATCCACCCACCGGGGCGGCCATTCCACGACCATGTTCCCGTTTTTGTCGTAGGGAATTTCCTGCGGTCCCGAAACCACTTCGAGGCTGGGGTTCGCCTTGGCTTCCTTGAGCATGGGCTCGGAGGCCCAGAGGTACTCCAGCTCCAAAGTGTTCTTGACCCAGACCAGGCGCAGGTCCTTGGAGTCGAGAACCCCGGAATTATCGAAGGCCGCCTGCAGGGCTTCCCGGTCCTGCTCGAAAGCAATGGGAACCCGGCCGCATTCCGGCCCCATGCCGGTGATGGAATTGATCATGGTCGGCACCGGGTCGATCTTCTTCACCAGGCGCTTGGTCGTATACTCGGCAAAGCCGATCCCGATGGCATTTCCTTCGGTCTCCGGGGTAAGATCGCGGACAAAGATCCGGGTGATCTTGGGCTCCTTGAGCGGGGGGCTGCCGATGAAAAAAAGGCGGCCGGTCACGTTGGGGTCCATACCCGCGCCGCTGATGTTCTTGCCGATTTCATCCACCACCAGGACGTCCATCTGCTTGAAGGGCAGGCGGGGCATAATTTCCTTGGCCTTTTTCAGGAGGGCCTTTGGCCTTTTTCAGGAGGGCCTTTTCCCCTTCGTAGAAGTTCTCCGGCTCCAGCAGATGAAGGGAAGCGGTCTGGTCGTACTGGTTCTCGATGATGCCCACGCCGAAGAAGAAGGGCAAAGCTTTGCGGATCACCGGCAGAACTTCCTTGAACATGGTGGCAAAGCCGTGCTTGATGGTCAGGCGGTGGGCCATCAGGGCGCCCTGGTGCTTGCCCATGCCGATGATGATCATCTTGCTGATGCCGCTTTCCACTTCATGGTCGAAGTCGGTGTGCGGCTTGATCCGGTTGACCACGATGATCTTTTGGGCCTGCTCGCAGATATTCTTGTCGATGAGCACGGGGGTGCCGAAACCGGTCCGCCCGATTTCCTTCACCTCCATGGAAGATACGATCGGGGCGCCCACAAATTCTTCGGTAATGCCCAGATGATGGAGCATCGTGACCTGGCCTTCGGCCGTGGCCCCCCCGTGGGACCCCATGCAGGGGACGACAAAGGGCTTGGCCCCCAGGGCCTTCAACCGGGTGGCGATGACTTTCAGGACCTTGGCCTTATCCCGAATTCCCCGGCTGCCGGCGGTGATGGCAACTCGCTCTCCCGCCTTCACTTTGCCGGCCAGACCAAACCGGTCGAGGAGGGCGTTCATCTCTTTTTCCACATCGGCCAACTTGGGGGAAGCGATCTTCTGGCGAATCTTGAATAGGCGGGGTAGGGGATCCATCTTTTATACCTCCGGAAAAATTTTCACTCAGTATAACACAGTTTACCTCCCGCTGGCAAAACCGTGATTGCGGATTGTGGATTGCGAATTGCGGATTTATAAATTCATGAATTGAAGGTTAAATTCTTTAATTGTTCTCGCCTTAGAGGAGCAGATTGAAGGAAAACAAAGCAGATTCAAAAATCTCTACTCACCCATCAGTCCATTTTGAAGTTTCTTCCAATCCGCATTCCGCAATCCGAAATCCGCAATTTATTATCCCCTCAAGGGGGTAATAAAACTCCGGCGGGCCATTTGGGCGAGAGGAGAACGGATCCCCTCCGGTCCACGATGAGGGCGTGGACGCCGGGCAAGTCCTCGATCAGGGCAAAGCCTTTCTTGGACCCGAGGACAAAAACCGTGGTGGCCAGGACGTCCGCGTCCATGGCCGTGGGGGCCAGGATGGTCACGCTCTGGCATTCGCGGGCGGGCCGTCCAGTGGAAGGAACCAGGATATGGTGGTACCGCTGTCCGTCTTTTAAAAAATATTTTTCATAATCCCCCGACGTGGCGATCCCCGCATTCTGGGGCTGGATCCTGGCGATAAAATGGGAGCGGAGCCGGGGATGTTGAATTCCGACGGTCCAGGGGATCTCTTTTTCTTTCCTTCCGCCCGCCCTCATATCCCCGCCGGCATTGACCAGGAAGTTCTCGATCCCTTCTTTTTTGAGAACCAGACAGGCCCGGTCTGCCGCGTACCCCTTGGCGATGGCTCCCAGGTCGACCTCCATCCGGGGGTCGTCCAGATAAACGGTGGACCTGGAGCGATCAAACTTTATCCTTCGATAATCCACCCTTTTTAGGTTCTCGCGCAGTTTTTCCCCGTCGGGGATTTTTCCCCCCCGGAAGTCCCACAGGCGGAAAACCGGTCCGAGGGTGATGTCGAAGGCCCCGCCGGAAAGACGGGAAAAATAGAGGGCCCGCTCGATGACTTCCAGGGTTTCGGGAGACACCCGAATTTCCTTTTTGCCGGCGTGCCGGCTGATCTGGCTGACCTCGCTTTCCGGGCGGTAATGGCTCATGAGCCGATTGATCCGCTCCACTTCCTGGAAGGCGGCCTCCATGGCTTTTTCCGCGGTCTTCGGATGGGCCCGGGAAATGATGATTTCCACCGAAGTCCCCATAAGGATGCGGGACTGGCGGAAGACCCCCCTGGTCTGATTCTGGGCAAGCGAATCGAGAGGGGAAAAAAGGACAGAAAGAAGAAGGGTGCTTAGCAAAAAGAAGTTTCGAGTTTCAAGTTTCGGGTCTCGAGTTGAAAGTTCCATAGCCTTGGGCACGAGTCAGGGGACTGGATGCACAGGTGTTATTTCTTCTTTATTCTAACCTGAAACTCGAAACCCGGAACCCGAAACTGTTTTCTTTCATTCTTACAAAATCAGCATCCACCCTTGCCCTCCCCTCGGGGGAGGGTTAGGGAGGGGGCAAATCCGCAATCCGCAATCCGCATTCCGCATTCGGGTTATCCCCACAAAATCAGTCCCAAAGAATAGGGGTTGGAAAGCAGGGGAT
>Ga0111180_1035_pt1 | contig 31421 bp, 26 predicted proteins | sample DeeMarSWOR324_28_FD_80237 | JGI IMG/M metagenome (GOLD analysis project Ga0111180, IMG submission 80237) | Deltaproteobacteria bacterium SM23_61
CGACCTCCTCTCCCCGCTGTATGTGAAGACCGTCGAGATCCAGCCTCCCTCGAAGGAATAGGAAGGAGAGACCCATGGGAAAGATCATCATCGACCCTGTTACCCGGATCGAAGGACACCTGAAGGTCGAATGCACGGTAGAAAACGGAGTGGTCAAGGAAGCCCGCAGTTCGGGCATGCTCTTCCGGGGCTTTGAGCTCATCCTCAAAGACCGCGACCCCCGAGACGCCCAGATCATCACCCAGCGGATCTGCGGGGTTTGCAACCTCTGTCATGCCATGGCCTCCACCCTCAACCTGGATCAGGCCTTCGGTCTGGCAGACAAGATCCCCGACAACGGCCGGATTATGCGTAACCTGGCCGCCGGGCTTCACGTGGTCCAGGATCACATTCTCCATTTCTACCACCTGGCGGCCCTGGATTACGTGGACGTGACCAAGGTGGCCAAATACGAGGGGAGCGACCCGGACCTCAAGTCCATCAAGGCCTTTATCGGACGGGGCAGCCTGGGGCCTTTTGTTCCCCGATACGAGGGGGACTACCGCCTGCCCGATGAGGTGGACCGGGCGGCGGTGGCCCATTACGTGAAGGCTTTGGAAATCCGTCGCAAGGGACACGAGGCGGTGGCCCTTCTCACCGGCCGGATTCCCCATACCGCTTCCATCGTTCCCGGCGGGATGACCGAAGTTCCCACGGTGGACAAGATTGCCTCCGTCTTATGGCGGCTCAATGAGCTCAAAGACTTCGTGGACAATGTGTACCTGCCCGATGTCCTGGCCGTGGCCGGAGCCTATTCCGATTACTTCCAGGTGGGGGCCGGCTGTAAAAATTTCCTCTCCTACGGGGCCTACGACCTGGAGGGGAAAAACCCGGACTATACCCGCAGAAAGCGCTTCTTCCAGCAGGGAAGCCTCTCCTCGGACCTGAAGCTCCAGCCGCTGGATCTGTCTAGGGTCACCGAGGAGGTGAAAAATTCCTGGTATGAACAGGGGAATTCTGGCCTCCATCCCTCCTCGGGGAAGACCTCTCCCCAGGGGGATAAAGCCGGGGCCTACTCCTGGATCAAGGCCCCGCGGTATGGCGGAAAGGTGCATGAAGTGGGACCCCTGGCTCAGGTATTGACCACCTATGCCGGCGGCAATCCGGGGATGAAATCCCTGGTCGATTCGACCCTGGCCCATTTCAAGGCTTCTCCCTCCGCCCTCTTTTCCGTCCTGGGGCGGCACGCGGCGCGGGCCCTTTCGGCCAAGTACCTAACCGATTCCATGGGGGATTGGCTTCTCCAGCTGAAACCGGGGGAGCCCACCTTCGTGCCCTACGAGATCCCGGACCAGGCCCAGGGGTTCGGAATCATCGATGCGGCGCGGGGAGCCCTGGGGCACTGGGTCGAGATCAAAGACAAGAAGATCGCCACCTACCAGTGCGTGGTTCCCACCACCTGGAACGCCTCCCCCCGGGACGACGGGGGAACCCCGGGGGCCATCGAGCAGGCCCTCACCGGGACCCGGGTGAAGGATGAATCCAATCCCTTTGAAATCGTCCGGATTGTGCGGTCCTTTGATCCCTGCCTTGCCTGCGCCGTCCATCTGGTCACTCCCCGGGGAAGCGAAATGGGCAAGGTTCGCATCTTTTAGCGCCGGAAAGGAGAAGAGACCATGTTACTTTCGCAACAGAAGCCCCTGGAAGAAATCCTTCGTTCCCTGGAAGGAGAATTGAAGGTGTTTATTCTGGGCTGCAGCGGATGCGCGGAGGCAAGCGGCACCGGAGGAAAGGCTCAGGTCCTGGAGATGAAGGGAAAGCTGGAGGGAGCGGGCAAAAAAATCACCGGTCACACGGTGGTCGATTTTCTCTGCCAGAAGGCCCTCATCCAGTCCCGGCTGCGGGGCAAAGCCAGGGAAGTCAAGGAGGCCGACTCCCTTCTGGTCTTGACCTGCGGCGTGGGGGTCCAGGCCGTGGCCGCGGTGAGCGGGAAGATCACCCACCCGGGCTGCAACACCCTTTCCCTGGGAGGAATGCGGGGCGAATGGCAGGGTTCGGAGCGCTGCCAGGAGTGCGGGGATTGTGTCCTGGATTATACCGGGGGAATCTGCCCCCTCACCGCCTGCTCCAAATCCCTGCTCAACGGCGCCTGCGGGGGAACGACCAAGGAGGGAAAATGCGAGGTCGACGCCGAGATGGAGTGCGGCTGGAAGCTGATTTATGAAAGGCTGGAGAAACAGGGAAAACTGGATAAATTGCGCCAGATGTACGATGCCAAGGACCACAGCAAGATGATTCCCCCGAAGGGCCTGCGGTTGTCCGATCGCTGGGCCCTGGAGCAGGGAAAGTAGAGGAGGAGGGTGACCATGGGATTCCAAGAAAGCTTGGCTGCGGGAAAATTCGTGATCACTTCCGAGATCGGGCCTCCCAAGGGTACCCACATCCAGGAGATGATGGCCGACGCCGAACTGCTCCGGGGACGGGTGGATGCCATCAATGTGACCGACCTGCAGAGTTCGGTCATGCGGCTGGGCTCCCTGGCGGTCTGCCACCTGCTGCAGGAAAAAGGGTTGGAGCCCATCTTCCAGGTAACCTGCCGGGATCGGAACCGGCTGGCCTTGCAGGCTGACCTCCTGAGTGCCTCCGTCCTGGGGATTCGGAATGTCCTGGCCCTCACCGGGGACTACGCCTCCCTGGGAGACCACCCCCAGTCCAAGCCGGTCTTTGACCTGGACTCGGTGAACCTTCTGAAAGTGATCAGGACCCTGGAGGGGGGAACTGATATGGTGGGCAATGCTCTCCAGGGGGCGCCCAGATTCTTCCCCGGCGCAGTGGTCAACCCGGGGGGAAACCCGGTGGAGGCCCAGATCATCAAGATGGAGAAAAAGATCAAAGCCGGGGCGAACTTCTTCCAGACCCAGGCGGTTTACGACGTGGGGGCCTTCGAGAAGTTCATGAAGAGGGTAACCCCTTTTCGGGTGCCGGTGCTGGCCGGGATTATTCTCCTCAAGTCTGCCGGTATGGCCCGGTTCATGAACAAGAACGTGGCTGGAGTCTTCGTCCCCGAACCGCTCATCCAGAAGATGGCCAAGGCCGGAGATCGGGTCAAGACCAGCATCGAGATCGGCGCCGAGCTGATCCAGGATTTGAAGGGGATGTGCCAGGGAGTGCACATCATGCCCATCGGTTGGGAGAGCAAGGTTCCGGCCCTTCTGGACGCGACCAAATTGTGAGGCAAGATTCCCGGGCGGGAAGAATTGCCAAACAGCCCTGCAGAAGGATAAAATGTCCTTTCTGGAGGCAAACCATGAATTGCCCCTCCATTTCCATATCAAGAATGGAGGCCAGAGACCGTCGTGTGGGAAAAGATAAAATTCTGGGGGAAATGGCCTTTTGGGACGCTCCGGTCCAAGCTGGTCTTCAGCTTTTTGCTCATCGTCCTGGCCGGGGGACTGGCCTCGACGATCATCGGCACCGAGATGGTGGGAAATACCATCATCGCCGAAGCGCAGAAGAAGGTTCGACACGACCTAGTCTCGGCCTGGATGATTTACAATGAAAAGCTCAACCGCATCCAGGATATCCTCAACCTCACCGCCAAAAGGGATCTCATCATCCGTGGGGTGATGGCCGGACAGGCAGACCTCCTTCAGCAGGAGCTGGAGCGGGTCCGCATCGACTACGGGCTCGACGTCCTGACCGTCGTCGATCGCAAGGGGATCGTTATCGCCCGGACCCGTCCACCCTACCAGGCCGGGGACTTTCAGGGAAACGATGAGCTGGTGCGCAGAGCGCTGAAAAAAGAGGTGGTCACTTCCACAGAGATCATCCCCCAGGAAGAATTGGCCAAGGAAGGACCGGAACTGGTCCGGCAGGCTTACTTGGAATTCGTGGAGACCCCCAAGGCCAAGAGCCGCCCCGAAAGCAAAGAGACTTCGGGGATGATGCTGAAAGCAGCCGTCCCCATCCTGGACATCAACGGGAATGTCCTGGGAGGGTTGTATGGGGGGACCCTGCTAAACCGCAACTATGAGATCGTGGACAAGATCAAAGACGTGGTCTATCGGGGGGAGCTTTACAAGGGAAAAGAGACGGGAACGGCCACCATCTTTCAATGGGATCTGCGGATCTCCACCAACGTGAAGAATCAAAGCGGGCTGCGGGCCATCGGTACGCGGGTGTCCCGGGATGTGTACGATCAGGTCCTGGAGAACGGCCGGTCCTGGGTGGACCGGGCCTTCGTGGTGAACGACTGGTACATTACTGCCTACGAGCCCATCCGGAACCTGCGGGGGGAGATCATTGGCATCCTTTACGTGGGGACGCTGGAAGAACCTTACAACGACCTGCGGAGAAACGTCATCTACAGTTTCTTCGGCATTGCTTTTTTGGGGTTGGTGGTGGTGCTGTTCCTGGCCTATTTCATCACCCGTTCCATCACCCGGCCCATCGACAACCTCATGAAGGCCACCGAAGGGATCGCCGGAGGGGATTTTTCCCACGAAGTCCCGGTGGAATCCGGGGATGAAGTGGGCCACCTGGCGGCCTCCTTCAACCGCATGGTCCGAACCCTGCGGTCCACCATGGAGGAGCTCCACGTGCTGAACACCAAGCTCCAGGACCTGAACCGCCACTACCTGGAGATGGTGGGCTTTATCACCCACGAGCTCAACCAGCCGATGGGTGTGCTGAAGGGCTTTCTGATCATGCTCCACGATGGATCCTTAGGCCCCCTCACCACCTCCAAACAGAAGCAGGCGGTGGACACCATGCTCCGCAATGTAAATGCCCTGATCAACATGATCCAGAAGTACCTCCAGCTGGGGCGCATCGAATCGGGAAGGATGGAGATAAACAAAGCCTGGATCCCCATCTTTGAAGAGGGTCTGACCCCTGTCCTGGAGGATGAAAAACAGCAGCTGGAGGCCCGCCGGATGGAGGTGATTCTGGAGAATGAGGAATCGTTCCGCCGCGCAGAGGCGGAGGCCGACCCCGTTCTGCTGCGTATCGTTTTCAGCAATCTCATCGGCAACGCGGTCAAGTACGGAAAGGAAGGGGGAAAAATCTGGATCGGCTTCCGGGAGGACGCCGAGGAACTTCTGTTCTACGTGAAGAACGAGGGGGGGGGAATCCCGCCGGACAAGTTGAACCTGGTCTTTGACAAGTTCGCCCGCCTCGAGGGGGAACTGGAACGCCGGAGGAGGGGAACCGGATTGGGGTTGTTTAACGCCAAGCAGATCGTGGAGAAGCACGGGGGGAGGATCTGGGCGGAATCAGAAGAGGGGAAGAATGCCAATTTCCTTTTCACCCTCCCCAGGGGAATCAAGGGGAGTTGATTCCCGGGGAATGCCAATCACAGAACCATCAGCAGAGGGGGAGTCATGGAGGGTCGCAGGAAAGTTTTAGTCATCGACGATGAACCGGACCTGGTGGAAATGATTCGGATGGCTCTGGAAAGGATGTTCGAGGTGACCACGGCCTTCAACGGGAAAGAGGGGGTAACCAAGGCCCGGGAAGAGCGGCCCGACGTCATCGTTTTGGACGTGATGATGCCCGAAAAGGACGGGTTCACGGCCTGCCGGGAGTTGAAGGGAGATCCCTCCACCGCTTCCATTCCGATCATCATCCTCACGGGGGTGGCGGAGCATTTCGGGCGCACCAAGTACCACCGCATGGGCGGGTTGGAAATCGAGGCGGAAGATTTCATCCCCAAGCCCGTGGACCCCAACGAGTTGCTGCGCCGGGTGACCGCTCTTCTGAAAAAAGACTAGGTTCGAAGAAATCCTTGGGGATTGATTTGCCGATCCATCGCGATTCGGGGATTGAGGGGAGGCGGGCGGGAGACTATGAAATTTCAAGACGCAGTTCTGGGAGAAGAAGAGATGATGCAACTCGAACCCCTTAATGGCGAGGAGATCGTCCGGAATTTGGACGCCAAAGAAGAAGTCTTCTTCATCGGATGCAGCGGCTGGAAGGAAGTATGCAACCCTGGGGGGGAGCCCGCGCTGCAGCAAGTGAAGAAGGACCTTGCCCTGCGGGGTATCTCTTTCACCGGCACCCTGGTAGTGGACGCCCTGTGCAACAAAGGGATGGACGAGCTGGCCCTTCTGACCCAGTTCCGGCAGGCCGGCCGGGCCCGCGCTCTTCTCGTCCTTTCATGCGAAGTCGGAGTTCGGGCACTGGGAGCGGTGGCCGGACAGCGGGTGGTTCCTGCCCTCCGGACTTTGGCCGCAGAGGGATTTCAAGGGGTTTTGGGGGAACGAGAACTATGCCGGCTTTGCGGCGAATGCCTGCTGGATGCGAGCGGGGGGCTCTGCCCGCTCTATTTCTGCCCGAAAGAGATGCTCACCGGTCCCTGCCAGGGGGCGCACCAGGGGCAGTGCGAGGTGGACCCCAAGACCCCCTGCGGGTGGGAATTGATCTACGAACGGCTGAAGGCTCAGGGGAGGCTGGAGATGCTCAAGGCCTCTGCCGAGCCGCGCGACCACAGCAAGATCCTCCCCCTTCTGCGGCTGCGGTCCACTCTAGCGGCGGGAAGAAAATGAAATTGCGGATTTCGGATTGGGGATTGAAAAGCAATCCCCTTCCCCGGGCCTCGCCGTTGAGGGGGAGGATATGAGGGACGAATCCGCAGTCCGCAATTCGCAATTGGGTAGGGGGTGCCGATGACCTTTCAGGAAAGACTGCAGGAGAACAAATTCAGCATCACCTGTGAAATCAATCCCCCCAAAGGGACCGACGCGGCCGAAACACTGGAAGGAGCCGAGGCGCTCAAGGGAAGGGTGGACGCGCTGGCGGTAACCGATGGGAAAAGCTCGGTCATGGCCATGAACCCTCTGGTCATGAGCCACCTCCTCCAGAGGAGAGGGTTCGAGACTCTTCTGCACCTGAGCTGCCGGGATCGAAACCGGCTGGCCCTGCAGGCCGATTTGCTCGGAGCGGCCGCCCTGGGAGTGGGCAATCTGGTGGTGGTCACCGGGGATTACGCCTCCATGGGGGACCATCCCCAGACCAAACCGGTCTTCGACCTGGATGCGGTTCAGCTGTTGAAAGTCATCCAGAAAATGGAAAAGGGGCAGGACCTGGGAGGGTATCCCCTGAAGGGTCGGCCCAAGTTTTTCGCCGGGGCCACGGTCAGCCCCAGCCCGGGCCGGGAGGCCGCGCTGGAGCTGCAGCTGATTCGCATGGAAAAGAAGATGGCCGCGGGGGCCAGGTTCTTCCTGACCCAGCCGGTCTTCGATGTGCCGGCCTTCTCCCGATTCATGAAACAGGCGGCTTCCTTCGGGGTTCCCATTCTGGCCAGCGTGCTGCCCCTGAAGTCGGCATCCATGGCCCGGTTTATCAACAAGAATCTCCCCGGGGTTTCTGTCCCCGAGGCGTTCATCGAGGAGATCGGCGCCGCGCCGGATCGGGTCAAGGCCTCTTTGGACCTGTGCGCCCGTTTGGTGGGCGAACTGCGGGGCTTATGTCAGGGGGTCCATTTCATTCCCGCCGGATGGGAGCGGAAAATCCCGGCGATTCTGGAGGCGGCCCGGCTGTGAGCGGAGGCGTTGGAATCCATCCTTCTTGGAGCCTAATCTAAATCATTTGCAGAAGGAGAAAATCATGGCTAAAATTTTAGTAGTCGATGATGAACCAGATATGGTAGAAATGATAAAGACCGCTCTGGAGAGCGCTTCCCACCGAGTCATAACGGCTTATAATGGACAGGAAGGATTGGACAAGGCCCGGAAAGAGAAGCCCGAGGCCATCATCCTGGACATCATGATGCCGGTCAAGGATGGCTTCGTGGCCTGCAAGGAATTGAAGGAAGATCAGGCCTTGAAGGGCATCCCGGTCCTCATCCTAACCGCGGTGAGCGAACATTTCGCCAACACCCGCTATGCCAAGAGCATGGGCCTGGATTTGGACGCGGAAGATTATATCGATAAGCCGATCGACCCCAAGCTTTTACTCGTTCGTTTGGACAAGATATTGAAAAAATAGTAGAGAAGTAGCGGGAAACCGTTCCTGCACGCGCAGCCCGAGAGGCTCGGGAGAGGCGGAGGAGCGCGATTTTTTGACCAGGGAGGTTAATTTGTCGCAAGTCAGCGAAATGAAAGCAGCTTCCGGGCTGGAGGATTTTTGGGGCAGCGAAATTCACGTCCAGGACTGCTACCAGTGCCAGAAATGCTCGGCCGGGTGCCCGGTGGCTTTTGCCATGGACTACAAGCCCAACCAGATCATGCAGATGGTCTCCCTGGGAATGAAGGAGAGGGTCCTTTCTTCCAAGACCATCTGGGTATGCGCCTCCTGCTACACCTGCTCCACCCGCTGCCCCAACGACATCGACATCGCCGGGGTGATGGACTGGCTCCGTCAGACAGCCATCCGGGAAGGGGTTCCCCCGGCGGAGAAAGACGTGGCCCTCTTCCACTCCACCTTTTTGGAAAGCATCCGCACCCATGGCCGCGTCCACGAGCTTTCCATGATGGCCCGCTACAAGCAAAAAACGGGAAAATGGTTCGACGATTTCAAGCTGGGATGGAAGATGTTTACCAAAGGGAAGTTGAAGCTCTTCCCTTCCAGGGTGCGGGAGAAGAAAGAATTGAAAGACGCCTTCCGGGGGTTGAAAGGATAAGACAGTTCGGAGTTCGGAGTTTGGAGTAAAAAACAGGATTTAAATCGGGAAGTCTGAGTGAGGGAGTGACGTTGAAAGTTTCCTATTATCCGGGCTGCGCTTTACATGGCACAGCGCGGGAATACGATGAATCGACCAAAGCCGTAGGAACGATCCTGGGCGTGGAGCTCGGCGAGCTGCCCGACTGGAACTGCTGCGGGGCCAGCTCTGCCCACGTGACCGATCCGTCCCTGGCCCACAACCTGGTGGCCCGGAACCTGGCCATCGCGGAGAAAGAGGGGAGGGACCTTCTGGTTCCCTGTGCGGCCTGTTACAGCCGGTTCAAGGCGGGGGAGAGAGAGATGGAAGAAGGAACCCACCGGCTGAATTTCCGGATCCTGAACCTCCTGGAATTTCTCGTCGAGGACGGCCTCCTGGAGAGGATGAAAGGGATGATCAAAAGACCCCTCAACGGTCTCAAGATAGTGAGCTATTACGGCTGCCTCCTGGTCCGGCCCCCCAAGGTGACCGGGGCCAAGAAATACGAAAACCCCGAGGAGATGGACCGCCTCCTGGGCCTCCTGGGGGCGGAGGCGATCCCCTGGTCTTACAAGACCGACTGCTGCGGGGGAAGCCTGGTCCTGACCCGGACGGACATCGTCCGGCAGTTGACCCGAAAGCTCATCGACAAGGCCCTGGAGGCGGGGGCAGAAGCCATTGCCGTGGCCTGCCCCCTGTGCCACTCCAACCTGGATACCCGGCAGGAAGAGATCTCCCGAGAGGCGGGACAGGACTACCGGATCCCCATCCTGTACATCACCGAATTGATCGGTTTGAGCCTGGGCCATCCCGATACGGGAAAATGGTTCCGGAGGCATTTCGTCGACCCCGGGGAGCTTCTGGCTTCCAAGGGCCTGGTTTGAGGGCAGGGAAAGAATGGAAAAAGGGAAAGAGCCTCAACAGAAGAATGCAGAGAAAATCGGCGCGGTCATGGTAGTCGGCGGCGGCGTGGGAGGGATGCAGGCCGCCCTCGACCTGGCCAATTCAGGGTTCAAAGTCTACCTGGTGGAAGAGAGCTCGGCCATCGGGGGCCGCATGGCCCAGCTGGACAAGACCTTTCCCACCAACGACTGCTCCATGTGCACCATCAGCCCCAAGCTGGTGGAGACCGGCCGCCACCTGAACATCCAGCTCATGATGGACAGCGAGGTGATGAAGGTGGACGGCCAGGCGGGGAATTTCTCCGTAACCGTGCGGCACAAACCCCGCTACATCGACATCAGCAAGTGCACCGGGTGCAGCGAGTGCGCCCAGGTATGCCCCATCATCACTCCCGGCCGTTTCGACGAAGGGATGGCCCAGCAGAGGGCGGCCTACAAGCTCTATCCCCAGGCCGTGCCCAACGCCTACGCCATCGAAAAGCTCGGCGTCTCTCCCTGCCGGGACGCCTGCCCAGCCGGGCAGCGGGCCCAGGGGTACATCGCCCTCATCCGGGAGGGCCGCTACGACGACGCCATGCGGGTGATCAAGGAGGACAACCCCTTTCCGGGAATCTGCGGCCGCATCTGCAACCACCGCTGCGAGGAGGCCTGCAACCGCAACCTGGTGGACCAGCCTCTGTCCATCGCCAGCTTGAAACGCTTTGTGGCCGACCGGGTGTATGCCCAACCCTACCTTCCCCCCGACCCCCTGCCATACAATTATGAAGAAAAAGTGGCCATCATCGGCGCCGGCCCCTGCGGCCTGACAGCGGCCAAAGACCTGCGCAAGCTCGGCTATCCGGTCACCATCTTTGAAGCCCTTCCCCTAGCGGGCGGGATGCTGCGGGTGGGCATTCCGGATTACCGCCTGCCGCCCCAGGTCGTGGACCGGGAAGTGCGGGAAATCGTCGACCTGGGAATCGACCTGCGGCTCAATACCCCGGTGACCGACCTGGACGGGGTGATGAATGAAGGTTTCAAGTCGGTCCTGATCGCGGTGGGCGCCCACGAGGGGCGCAAGCTGCCCATCCCGGGGGCCAACCTTCCCGAGGTTTTGATCAACACCCAATTCCTGCGGGACGTCAGCCTCAGCAACATCGGGATCGGATCGGGAAATGGCCATCCTCATCCGAAGTCGATCGTCCAGAAACGTCATGTCTTGGTTCTCGGAGGGGGTAACGTGGCCATGGACTGCGCCCGAACCGCCGTGCGGCTGGGCGCGGCCAGGGTGGATATGGCCTGCTTGGAGAGCCGGGAAAAAATGCCCGCCAGCATGGAGGAGATTCACGAGGCGGAAGAAGAGGGAATCACCATTTACCCCAGCCGCTCTTTCAAAAGGGTCCTGGATCGGGAAGGACACGTGGCCGGCGTAGAGGCGGTCAAGGTGACCTTCATGGAATTCGACGCCGAAGGCCGCCTCAACCTGGAGACCGAGGAGGGAAGCGAACATCTTCTGCCCTGCGAGGTGGTGATCTTCGCCATCGGGCAGCGGGCCGGCCTGGCCTTCATCCCGGAGAGCGCCGGGGTGGGGACCACCCGTATGTCCACCATCGCCGTTAACCCCAACACCTATGCCGCCACCCGCCCGGGGGTCTTTGCCGCCGGGGACGCCACGACGGGCACGGCCTACGTCATCGAAGCCGTGGCCGCGGGGCACAAGGCGGCGGCCAGCATGCACCGCTATCTGCGCGGGGAAGAAATGGAACCGGCTCCCAAGCCCGAGCTGCCGGTGGTGAAATTCACCAAGGACCAAATCCAGGAGCGGCTGGTCACCGGGGAGCTGAAGGTCACCCCGCGGGTGAAAATGGCCCAGAGCCCTGCCGGGCAAAGGGTCTCCTCCTTCCGGGAAGTCAGCCTGGGATATACCGAGGAAGAGGCCAAAGCGGAGGCCTCCCGCTGTCTGGCCTGCGGGATCTGCTCCGAATGCCTTTCCTGCGTTTACAAATGCGGCCTCAACGCCATCAATCATGATATGGTGGAAACCCAGGAAGAGGTCCGGGTGGGGTCCATCATCCTGGCCCCGGGCTACGAGGTTTACAACGCCCGCCTCTCCCAGGAATACGGGCTGGGGCGTTATCCCAACGTTTTGAATGCCCTCCAGTTCGAGCGGATCCTTTCCGCTTCCGGGCCGACCCTAGGCCACGTCCAGCGTCCCTCGGACGGAAAAGCGCCCAGGAAGATCGCCTTCCTCCAGTGCGTGGGCAGCCGCGACCAGAACCATCCCTACTGCTCGGCGGTCTGCTGCATGTACGCCACCAAGGAGGCGATCATCGCCAAGGAGCACGAAAAGGAAGTCGAACCCACGATCTTCTTCATCGATATCCGCGCCTACGGGAAAGGGTTCGATGCTTACTATGAGCGGGCCCGTAAGGAGTACGGAGTGCGGTACGTGCGCTGCGCCATCTCCCGGGTGGTGGAGGACCCCCGCACGAAAAACCTGCGGATCACCTACCTCGACGAAGGGGGGGAGATGCAGGAAGAGGAATTCGACCTGGTGGTCCTTTCGGTGGGCATGGTGCCCGCAGCCTCGACGAAGGAACTGGCCAAAAATGTGGAAATCGAGCTCGATGCGAACGGTTTTGCCAAAACCGATCCCCTGGACCCCCTGGCCACCACCCGGCCGGGGGTGTACGTCTGCGGGGTCTTCCAGGGTCCCAAGGATATTCCCGAGACCGTGGCCCAGGCCAGCGGGGCCGCCGCGGCGGCCTCCCAGATTCTGTCCGAAGTGCGCGGAACCCTGGTGGCCCGCAAAGAGTACCCGCCCCAGAAAGAAGTCAAAGAGGAAGAGCCCCGGATCGGGGTCTTCGTCTGCCACTGCGGGAACAATATCGGCGGGGTGGTGAATGTGCCGGCGGTGAAGGAGTACGCCGCCTCCCTGGGCGCGGTGGTCTTCGCCGATGAGAACCTCTACACCTGCTCCCAGGACACGCAGGAAAAGATCAAGAAGGCCATCGAGGAACACAAGCTCAACCGGGTGATCGTGGCCTCCTGCACCCCCCGGACCCACGAGCCGCTCTTCCAGGAGACCATCCGAGAGGCGGGACTCAACCCTTACCTCTTTGATATGGCCAACATCCGCGACCAGTGCTCCTGGGTTCACATGCACGAGAAAGAGGTGGCCACCTCCAAGGCCCGGGACCTGGTCCGCATGGCCGTGGCCAATGCGCGCCTGATCCGTCCCCTGGAAGAATTGACCAAGGGGGTCATCAAACGGGGTCTGGTCATCGGCGGAGGCCTCGCCGGAATGACCGCCGCCCTGGGCCTGGCCGGGCAGGGATTTGAGGCCGTCCTGGTGGAGAAGGAGGCCGAGCTGGGGGGGAACCTCCGGCATCTCAAGACTACCCTGGACGGGAAAGACGTGTCCCGGTATCTGGAGGAACTCACGGCGCGGGTCACCCAACACCCCCGTATCCAGGTCTTCACCAACGCAGTGATCACCGACTTTTCGGGGTACGTGGGGAACTACAAGACCAGCCTCATGGTGGGACCCCGGATGTTCTCCCGGGACGTGGAGCACGGGGTGACCATTTTGGCCACCGGGGGGGAGGAATACAAGCCCAAGGAGTACCTCTACGGGCAGGACCAGAGGGTCCTCACCCAGCTGGAGATGGAGGCCTTCCTCCACGGGGACAGAAGGAAGATCGAGGAACTGAAAGAAGTGGTCATGATCCAGTGCGTGGGCTCGCGGAACGAGGAACGCCCTTACTGCAGTCGGGTCTGCTGCGCCGAGGCGGTGAAGAACGCCCTGACCCTCAAGTCGCTCAACCCCAAGGCCCGGGTGGTCATCCTGTACCGCGACATGCGGATGTACGGCACCCTGGAGGAGGACTACGCCCGGGCGCGAAAAGCGGGAATCCGCTTCCTCCGGTATGAGGAGGACCGCAAACCGGAAGTGACCCAGGAGGACGGCCGGTTGCGGTTGACTTTCTACAACCCGGTTCTGCGGGAAAGGCTTTTCCTCTGCGGGATCGCCCATTCGCCCAAAAACATAGAGGAGAGCCTTTCCCAGGCTTCGGCGGCAGTGTCCCGGGCCTGCACGGTCTTGGCCAAGGATGAAATCCAGATCAGCGGGGTGGTTTCCGTGGTGGACCCGGACAAGTGCGCCGCCTGTCTCACCTGCGTCCGGGTCTGTCCCTACAACGTGCCGGTGATCAACAAGGACGGGGTGGCGGAGATCGAGGCGGCCATGTGCCACGGGTGCGGGATCTGCGCATCCGAATGTCCGGGGAAAGCCATCAAGCTGCAGCACTTCACCGACGAGCAGGTTATGGCCAAGTGCGATGTCATCATCGAGGTCCTTTCCGACGTCTTTAGGGGAGAACAGGTCTGATGGAAGATTTTGAACCCATCGTCATCGCCTTCTGCTGCCACTACTGCGCCTACACCGCGGCGGACCTGGCCGGGACCATGCGCCTCCAGTATCCCTCCAACGTGCGGATCATCCGCCTTCCCTGCACCGGGAAGGTGGATGTACGACATTTGCTGGAGGCTTTTGAAAAGGGGGCCGACGGGGTGTATGTAGCCGGCTGCATGGAAGGGGACTGCCATTTCCTCAAGGGCAACTTCCGGGCCAAGAAACGGGTGGCCTGGGCCAAGAAGATCCTGGAAGATGTGGGCATCGGGGGAGACCGCCTGGAAATGTACAACATGTCCGCGGCCATGGGCCCCCGCTTTGCCGAGGTGGCCCGTGAGATGACCGAGAAGATCCGCAAACTGGGGCCCAGCCCGGCGAAAATAGCAAAGAGCATAGAGCATAGAGCAGAGAGTAAAAAAGAGAATGAGCGTCACGCCCAAGGCGTGACTTAAGGATCGCGCCAAAGGCGCTTGAGGAGCGAAGCGGTCGTCAGATAAAGCTGGGGAGAGAATGATCGCTAGTAAATTCGGGAAGGAATCTCATTAGGAGCTGAAGGATGATCATTGCCGAAGAAAAACCTATCAAAGAAATCCTGGCCATGATCGAGGGGTATGATAAAATCATCGTGGCCGGTTGCAAAGGATGCGTGACCGTCTGCTCCACGGGGGGGGAAAAAGAGGTCGGCATCCTTGCCTCTGCCCTCCGCCTGGCCCGGCAGACCCAGGGAAAATCCCTGGAGACGAGGGAGATCACCCTGGAGCGCCAGTGCGACACGGAGTATTTCGAGCCCCTCAGGGAAATCATCGATTCCTATCCCGCCGTTCTTTCGCTGGCCTGCGGGGCGGGAATCCAGTTTCTGGCCGAGAAGTTCCGCAAGATTCCCATCCTCCCGGCGGTCAATACCCAGTTCATCGGGGTGACCGAAGAACAGGGCGTCTGGACCGAGCGGTGCCAGGCCTGCGGCAACTGCGTCCTGGACAGGACCGGAGGGATCTGCCCCGTCTCCCGGTGCTCCAAGAGCCTCTTCAACGGGCCCTGCGGCGGTTCCAAGAACGGCAAATGCGAGATCGACCCCCAGGTGGAGTGCGGGTGGCAGTTGATTTATGACCGGATGAAGGAACTGGGCCAGCTGGAAAAGCTGGAGGAGCCCATGCCCATCAAGGACTGGTCTACCAGCCGGGACGGGGGGCCGCGGAAACGGGTGAGGGAGGATCTGAAGATATGAAGTCCGGCAGCAGATTGGAAAAACTCCTGGCCGGCGGGCATTTTGTGGTGACCGGGGAGCTGGGGCCGCCCAAGGGGGCCGATGTGGCGGTCGTGGAAAAGAAGGCCAATCTCCTCAAAGGAAACGTCGATTCCATCAACGTCACCGACAACCAGACAGCCATCGTGCGCATGTCTTCCATCGCGGTGAGCGCCCTTCTGATCCGCATGGGGCTGGAACCCAACATGCAGATGGTCTGTCGTGACCGAAACCGTATCGCCATGCAGAGCGATATTTTCGGGGCCTATGCCCTGGGCATCCGGAACATCCTTTGCCTGTCCGGAGACCACCAGAAGTTCGGAAACCACCCCACGGCCAAGAATGTCTTCGACCTGGATTCGATCCAGCTGATCCAGACGGTTAAGAAGATGAGGGACGAGCACAAGGTGTTGGGGGGGGACGAGATCGAGGGGGCTCCCCAGATGTTCATCGGTGCCGCGGCCAATCCCTTCGCCGACCCCTTCGAGTACCGGGTTGTTCGCCTGGCCAAAAAGGCGAAGGCGGGTGTGGATTTCATCCAGACCCAGTGCATCTACGACATGGACAAGTTCGAGCGGTTCATGAAGATGGTGCGCGATCGGGGCCTGCACGAGAAGATCTATATGCTGGCCGGAGTGACCCCGCTGAAATCGGTGGGCATGGCCAAGTACATGAAGGAAAAAGTGGCCGGGATGGAGGTCCCGGACGAGATCATCGAGCGGATGCGAAAGGCCGGCAAGGAAAAAGCACGGGAAGAAGGGCTCAACATCTGCGTGGAACAGATCCAGCGCTTGCGCCAGATCCCGGGGGTGCACGGCATCCATCTCATGGCCATCGAGTGGGAGGATGCGGTCCACGGGATCGTGGAGCGGGCGGGATTGTTGCCCAGGCCGGAAATCAATTAAAAAACGCAAAGAGCAGAGCGCATATAGCAGAGAGGAAAAGGCATGGTTTTTTTACACGCCATGCCCTATGCTCTCTGCCCTGCGCTGTTGAAGGGGTTATGTCTTCGGCGAAAACGGTCATCATTCGATTCCAGCCCCATAACCGGGAAATTCAGGTTCCCACGGGAGAAAACCTCCTCCGGGCGGCAGTGGAGGCGGGGGTTTACATCCAGGCTTCCTGCGGCGGAGAGGCCTCTTGCGGGAAATGCCGGGTGAAGATCGAAAAAGGGGAAGTCGACAGTTCTCCGACCCCCAAGATCTCCGAGGAGGAGTACCGCCAGGGATTTCGCCTGGCCTGCCAGACCCGGGTCCTGAGCGATGTGGAAGTGAGCATCCCGGTGGAATCGCACCTGGACCGCCGGGTGATCGCCCGAACCCGGGAACGGGTGGCCGCCGGCCGGAGGGTCTCCCACCAGGAGCTGGAATCCCTGGTCCTGGGGTGGTGTTTCAGCCCGGCCCTGCGCAAGGTTTATCTGGAAGTAGAACCTCCCACCCTGAAGGATAACCGGTCAGACCTTTCCCGGCTTCTCATGGCCTTGAAGAAAAACCTGGGAATGGAAGGAATCTCGGTCGATTCCCACCTTCTCCGGAGGCTTCCCTTCATCCTGCGCCAGGCGGACTGGAAAGTGTCCGCCACCCTGGTTCAGACCCGGATGGAGTCGCAGCTGGGAGAGTATCAACTCCGGGGATCCCGGAGAACCAAGCTGATCAGCCTGGAAGAGGGGGATACGACGAAGGAACATTACTCCATCGTTCTGGATATCGGAACCACCACGGTCTGGGCGCAACTGCTGGATTTGAACAACAGGGAGACCCTGGCCGAGGCCTCGGACTACAATTCCCAGATTCAGTACGGGGACGATGTGATCACCCGGATTGTCTACTCCCAGAAGCCGGGCGGCCTCAAAAAGCTGCAAGAGAGCGTGATTGGAACGGTCAACGGGCTGATCCGGGAGCTCATCGCCAGGTCGGGAGCGAATATCTCCCGCGTTTCCCACATGACCGCGGCCGGCAACACGATCATGACCCATCTCCTCCTGGGTTTGGACCCGAAGTACATCCGGGAATCCCCCTACACGCCGGTGGCCAATTACATTCCACCGGTGCGGGCCGTGGATCTGAGCCTGGAAGTGGCAGAGCATGTTCACCTCTACACCTTTCCGTCCGTGGCTTCCTATGTAGGTGGGGATATCGTCTCGGGGGTTCTGGGCTCGGGCATCTACCAGCGAAAGCCCCTGACCCTTTATATCGACATCGGGACCAACGGAGAAATCGTCATCGGAAATTCGGACTGGATGATCACCGCGGCCTGCTCCGCCGGCCCGGCCTTCGAGGGCGGGGGGATCAAGCACGGCATGCGGGCCACCACCGGGGCGCTGGAAGATTTTCGCATCGATCCAGTCTCCTTTGAGCCCATGCTTCTGACCATCGGGATGGTCAAACCCAAGGGCATTTGCGGTTCCGGGCTCATCAACATGATCGCCGAATTTTTGGAAGCCGGGGTGATTACTCCCAAAGGGAAGTTCAATACCGATCTGCCGACCCGCCGGATTCGTTCCGGGCCCGACGGGAGCGAGTATGTTCTGGCCTATGCCGGGGAGACGGCCACGGGCTCGGACCTGGTCATTACCGAGGTGGATATCGACAACCTGATGCGGGCCAAAGCGGCCATGTACGCCGGGTACGTGACTCTTCTCCAGTCGGTGGGGGTCTCCATCTCCAGCCTGGAACAGGTGGTCATCGCCGGGGCTTTCGGGTCCTTCATCGACGTGGAGCGGGCGATCACCATCGGGCTCCTGCCGGAACTTCCCCTGGACCGGTTTCTCTTCATCGGAAACGGCTCCCTTCTGGGGGCCCGGCTGATCTCCTTCTGCAACGAGATGCTCGATGACGGCGAGCGGATCTGCCGGATGATGACCAACGTGGAGCTGAGCGAGAACCCCGCCTTCATGGATAATTACATGGCCGCCCTGTTTCTGCCTCACACAAACGAGGCCGAATTCCCGGGGGTCAGCGCCCGCTTAGCGGGGGGAAGACAATAATGAACCGCAGAGAGCGCAGAGACCGCAGAGGAAAGAATTTGGCGAAAAGCTAAGGACCAAAATGAATGCCGGAAAATATTGAAAATTAAATTTGATGGGTTCATAAAAAATCATCATTCCCGCGTAGGTGGGAATCCAGAATCAGCGAACCCGGCTGGAAAACCTGGATTCCCCTTTTCAGGGGAATGACAGAATGAGGGGTTTACGGAATTTCGCGGTTTCATGAAGTATGCTATTTTAAGCTTTTTTATTCAAGAAATCTCTGCGTACTCTGCGCTCTCTGCGGTGAAAAATTAGGAGTTTTACTTTGGGAAAAGTGATCGCCATGGCGGGAAAAGGGGGAACGGGGAAGACAACCCTCTGCGCCCTGGTCATCCGTTACCTGCGGAGAAAGGGTTTGAAGCCCATCCTGGCGGTGGACGCCGACCCCAGCTGCAACCTCGCGGATAGCCTGGGCCTGAAGGTGGACAAGAGCTTGGGAACCGCGCGGGAAGATTTCTTCGAGACCAAGGGCAATCTGCCCCCGGGGATGACCAAGGAGACCTACCTGGAGATGAAGCTGCACGAAATCCTGGTGGAATCTGCCGGGCTGGACCTTCTGGTCATGGGCCGCCCGGAAGGGCCGGGGTGTTACTGCTACGCCAACAACATCCTGCGCCGCCACCTGGACCTGCTCATTAAGAACTATCCCTTCGTGGTCATGGACAACGAGGCGGGAATGGAGCACTTAAGCCGCAGGACCACGCAGGGAGTGGATTACCTCCTTTTCCTGTCCGACTACTCCCTCAAGGGGATACGCACGGTTGGCAAAATTGGGCAACTGATCGACGAATTGAAACTCTCGGTGAAGGAAAAATATTTGGTGGTGGACCGGGCTCCCAACGGATTGGACCCCATTTTTTCGGGAGAGGTACAGAACCTGGGGCTCGGCCTGCTGGGGACCATTCCCGAGGATCCTTTGATATCGGAGTATGAAATGAAGGGGAGACCCCTGTTGGACCTGCCCGAAGACTCACCGGCGGTGCAGGTGGTAGCGGGGATGATGCAGAACATGATAAAAGGATGAAAAGAATGGGATAATAAAAACGGATGGAATAAGGGGGTTGAATGTGGTAAGTTTTAGCCCAATATTCCATCATTCCAGGATTCCGATCGTAAATTTAGGGTGATTCTATCAGGAAAGGAGGGGAAGGAAGTGGCCGAGAATCTAGAAGAGAAGACGCTCTTCAGCGGGGAGAAGGTGAAGGTAATCGGAGCCGAGTACGAAAAAGGAATGCCGGAGCAGCCCCACCAATGGAGGGGCAAGATCCAGAGCCGGCAGGATATGCTCAAATATCTGCAAAACGGGGAGCGGTACTGGTTCAGCAAGGATTGGTACGGAAGCGAAAAACGCAAGACCCCGGCGTGAAAAAACATGAACCGCAGAGGGCGCGGAGAACGCAGAGATCGATTATGCTTAAATCCGAAATTGGAATGTCGAAATCCAAAACAAATTCAAAATTCGAATGACCAAAATTCAAACCTCTCGGTTGGGAACATTGGGATTTCGAAAATTCGTGCTTGTTTCGAATTTCGTTCTTCGGGTTTCGAATTTATCAGATTAGCGTTCTCGGTGGTGACCCATTAACTTTAAGGAGGTGGCCGTGGACATACCCAAAGTGAATTACACGGGCAAGATTAAAGAGGTTGCCGTGGGGAAAGGGGACAAAAAGATCACTGTGGGCGGCGAAACCATGTACCCCTTTCATCTCTTCGAAGGGCAGATGGAGCATCCCCCGCGGATCGCCATGGAGGTTTACGACGCGCCTCCGGAGGACTGGGCCGCGGCCGCGCTGGAGCCATTCCAGGACGTGGTCAACGATCCGGTGGCCTGGGCGAAGAAGTGTGTGAGCGCCTACGGAGCGGAAATGGTGTGTCTCCAGCTGGCCAGCACCGATCCCAACGGGATGAACCGGCCCTCGGAAGAGGCAGCAGCCATCGCCAAGAAAGTTTCCGAAGCCATCGACGTCCCCCTGATCGTGTGGGGCTGCGCCAATGACGAGAAGGATGCTGACACACTCCGGCGGGTGGCCGAGCTGTGCGCGGATAAGAACCTGGTGATCGGCCCCGTAGCGGAAAAGAATTACAAACAGATCGGGGCCGGCGCCATTGCTTATAAACATACCCTGGTGGCATCGACCCCCATCGATGTGAACCTGGCCAAACAGCTCAACGTGCTCTTGGGGAACCTGGGGGTTCCCGACGGGCAGATCCTGGTGGACCCCACCACCGGCGGACTGGGGTACGGAATTGAATACACCTATTCGGTCATGGAAAGGGACCGCATGGCGGCTTTGACGCAGCAGGATGAGCGCCTGCAGTTCCCCATCGTCTGCAACCTGGCCAAAGAAGTCTGGAAGACCAAGGAGGCCAAGCTGTCCCAGGCGGACGCCCCCAACCTCGGAGATCCGAAGAAGCGGGGCATCCTGATGGAAGCAGTCACCGCGTCGATTCTGCTCATGGCCGGGGCGAATATTCTGATCATGCGCCATCCCGAAGCCATCCAGCTGGTAAAGGGGATGATCGGAGATTTATTAAAAGCATAAGGTAGGGGCGATTCATGAATCGCCCCTACGGAAAATGGAGGAGGGTTCATTCAATGGCAGAAGGAAAGAAAAGCGTAGATCCAGCCACACTTAAAATCCTGGAAAAAGCGAAAGCCGACAAAGTGAGCACGGCCTTTGACCGAGCGGAAGAGATGAAACCCTGCCCGATCGGGGCCGAGGGGAGCTGCTGCAAGAACTGCTCCATGGGGCCCTGCCGGGTTCCGGCTCCCAAGAAGAAAGGGGAGACCGAGGCCGAGAAGGCCAAGAGAAGGGGGATCTGCGGGGCCACGGCCGAGACCATCTCGGCCAGAAATTTCGTCCGCATGGTGGCCGCGGGAACATCGGCTCACTCCGACCATTCCCGGGGCGTGGCCGAGCTGTTCCTGGGAACGGCCAAGGGGGAAGTGCCGGGATTCTCGATCAAAGACGAGCAGAAACTCTACCAGGTCGCTCTGGACCTGGACGTAGAAATCGGGGACCGGCCGGTCAAGGAGATTGCCGTGGAAGTGGGAGAGAAGTGCCTGGCTGAATTCGGAAGGCAGCACGGGCAGCTCTACTTCGTAAAAAGGGCGCCCCTTAAGAGGCAGGAAGTCTGGAAAAAGCTGGGAATTACCCCGCGGGGGATCGACCGGGAAGTGGTGGAGCTGATGCACCGCACCCACATCGGGGTGGATCAGGAGTACAAGGATCTCATCCTGGCCGGCGCCAGGTGCTCCCTCGCCGACGGATGGGGCGGGTCCATGATCTCCACCGAGCTCCAGGATATCCTCTTCGGCAACCCCGTCCCCATCGCCGGGAAGATCAACCTGGGAGTCCTCAAGGAGGATGAAGTGAACCTGGTCATGCACGGCCACGAGCCGTTGCTTCCCGAGCTCCTGGTCGTAGCCTCCCAGGACCCGGAAATCCAGAACTACGCCAAATCCAAGGGAGCCAAGGGGATCAACCTGGCGGGGATGTGCTGCTCGGCCAACGAGGTCTTGATGCGCCATGGAATTCCCGTGGCCGGCAATTTCCTCCAGCAGGAGCTGGCCATCATCACCGGGGCAGTAGAGGCCATGGTGGTGGACGTCCAGTGCGAGATGCAGTCCCTGGCCGATGTGGCCAAGTGCTACCACACCAAGGTCATTACCACCAACCCGCGGGCCAAGATGGAGGGAGCGACCCATATCGAGTTTGAGGAGCACCATGGCCAGGAGGTGGCCAAGAAGATTTTACGGGAGGCCATCGATAATTTCCCGAAGCGGAAAGGGAAGCCCGTGCTAATCCCTTCGGAGAATCATGAAATGGTCGTGGGTTTCAGCCATGAAACCATCAACTATCTCCTGGGAGGCCTCTTTCGCTCTTCCTACCGGCCGCTCAACGACAACATCATCAACGGCCGGATCCGCGGGATCGGCGGAGTGGTGGGCTGCAACAACGCCCGGACGACCCACGACAGCGCCCATCTCACCATGATCAAGGAGCTGATCAAGAACGACGTCATCGTGCTCACCACCGGGTGCGCAGCCATGGCCTGCGGCAAGGCCGGGCTTCTCACTCCGGAGGCGGCTTCCAAATACTGCGGCGCCGGGCTGGCCGAAGTATGCGAAACCGTCGGCATTCCGCCCGTCCTGCACATGGGATCCTGCGTGGACAACAGCCGGATCCTCATGGCGGCTACGGCCGTGGTCAAGGACGGCGGGCTGGGAGACGACATCAGCGACCTGCCAGCCGCCGGGGCGGCTCCGGAGTGGATGAGCGAGAAGGCCATTGCCATCGGCCAGTACTTCGTGGCTTCCGGAGTGTTCACCGTGTTCGGAACCACTTTCCCCATCTCCGGCAGTGAAGAGATGTGCAAGCTCATGTATGAAGGTTTGGAGGACATTCTGGGTGGTAAGTGGGGCTTTGAACCCGACCCCGAGAAGGCCGCCAAGCTCATGCTCGAGCATATCGATAAGAAGCGCAGGGCTCTGGGTTTGGACAAGAAGAGGGAGCGAGTCCTTTACGACATGGCCATGCGGCGCGAGCTGGATGCCGTTTGATCAAGAGCTGTAGGGGCGATTCATGAATCGCCCCTACAGCTTTAATCCGAAGGAGGAGGAAACGTGTCTAAGATCATCGCAGCAGCCGCAATTCGCGGCGCTCACAAGATTGCGGAGCGGGCAGAAAAGAAATATCAAGAGGCCTTGGAGAAGTGGGGACCCGACCAGGAGGTGGGATTTCCCAACACCGGGTATTACCTCCCCATCATTTACGGAATTTTAGGAATTCCGGTAAAGAAGCTGGGAGACATGAAGCCGGTCCTGGAAAAATGCCGGGCCCTCATTCCCCCGCTGGTGAAGGAAAAGACCTGGCTTCCGTACCTGGCCCCGGCTTTGGATGCGGGCATGGCCACCTTCTTCGCCGAGGAGATCATCGAGGCCATCCGCTACCTGGAAGACCCCAATTGCTATGTGCGGGGGGAAGATCCCACCGCCGATAATCTCTGGCTTGGAGCGGCCGACGATGTCATTCTTCGCAAACGGGGCATCGAGTTCGTGGACGGAACGGCCCCGGGGTTCGCCGCCATTCTGGGGGCGGCCCCATCCAAGGAGATTGCCGCCAAGATCGCCCAGGAGCTACAGGAAAAGAACCTTTACGTGTTCATGGCTTCCGATTATAACGGGAAGCGATTCTCGGAACAGCTGGTGGAGGCCGGAGTGCAGATCGGTTGGCCCACCCGGTTGGTCTCTTTCGGCCCGGACTACACCGCCACGGTCTTTGCCATGGGATTTGCCACCCGGGCGGCCATGTCCTTTGGCGGGATCGCCCCGGGGGATTACCGCAAGATCCTCATCTACAACAAGGACCGGGTCTTTGCCTTTGCCCTGCCCCTGGGCTTCGTCACCGACGAGTGGTACGCCAACGCCGCCGGGGCCATCAACTGGGGGTTTCCGGTCATTGCCGACACCCCCATCCCCCAGGTCCTGCCTACCGGGATCTGCACCTACGAGCACGTGGTCTCCAACATCCCCCACGACCAGATCGTACAAAAAGCGGTGGAGGTGCGGGGTCTGAAGGTGACCGTGGCCAAAGTCCCGGTTCCCATGGCCTACGGACCGGCCTTCGAGGGGGAGCGCATTCGGGGAGAGGATATTTTCCTGGAGATGGGCGGGGGCCGGACGGTCGCCTGCGAGTTAGTCACCACCCTGGACATGAGTGAAGTGGAAGATGGAAAGGTGGAAGTCATCGGTCCGGACATCAAGGGCCTGAAACCCCCGGCCCAGCTTCCCATTGCCATCTTGGCCGAGGTGGCCGGCCGCCAGATGCAGGAAGATTTTGAGCCCATCCTGGAGCGGCAGATCCACCACCTGATCAACTACGCCCAGGGCATTATGCACATCGGTCAGCGGGACATTGCCTGGATCCGGGTAGGGAAGGGCGCGGTGGAGAAAGGATTTACCCTCCGCCACCTGGGGGATCTCCTTCACGCCAAGTGGCACCAGGATTTCGGAACCATTTTTGACAAGGTACAGGTGAAGATTTACACCGAAGAAGCCAAGGTCAAGCAGATCCTGGAGCAGGCCCGGGCCACCTACCGCAAGCGCGACGCCCGCATCGAGGGCATGACCGACGAAACCGAGGAGACCTATTATTCCTGCACCCTTTGCCAGTCCTTCGCTCCTACCCATGTATGCGTCATTACCCCGGAGCGGACCGGCCTGTGCGGGGCCTACAACTGGCTGGATGGGAAGGCCTCCTACGAGATCAATCCCACCGGCCCCAACCAGCCGATTCTCAAGGCCGAGGTGATCGATCCCGTCCTGGGACAATGGAAAGGGGTTAACGAATTTGTCTTCAAGGCTTCCCGCCAGAAAGTGGAAAAGTACAACGCTTACAGCATCATGATCGACCCCATGACTTCCTGCGGGTGCTTTGAATGCATTGCCGCGGTCCTTCCCATGTGCAACGGGATCATGACCGTGAACCGCGACTTCGCGGGGATAACCCCCTGCGGCATGAAGTTCACCACCCTGGCGGGATCGGTGGGGGGCGGCTCGGTGACCCCCGGCTTCGTGGGCCACAGCAAGCACTACATCTGCAGCAAGAAGTTCATCATGGCCGACGGGGGAATCAAGCGCCTGGTGTGGATGCCCAAGATGCTGAAGGAAGAGATCATGGAACGGCTGAAAAAGCGCTCCGAGGAGATCGGCATCCCCAACTTCCCGGAGATGATCGCCGACGAAACCGTCGGGACCACGGAAGACGAGATCCTGCCCTTCCTCACCGAGAAGGGACACCCGGCGCTGACGCTGCCGTCGCTGTTCTAAAGACCAAGGTTGAGGCTGAGGTTAAGGCTAAGAACAAACCTCAACCTCGACCTTAACCTCAACCTTTTTTAAAAGGAGCACAAAGATGGCTCTGACCGGTATCGAGATTTTCAAGAAACTTCCCAAGACCAACTGCGGAGAATGCGGGGTTCCCACCTGCCTGGCCTTTGCCATGAAGCTGGCCGCCGGCCAGGCCGAACTGGCGGCCTGCCCCCACGTGTCGGAGCAGGCCAAGGCCGAGCTGTCCGAGGCCTCCGCCCCCCCGATCCGCCCCCTGTCCATCGGGACCGGAGACCAGGCCTTGAAGCTGGGCGGCGAGACGGTCCTGTTCCGGCACGAGAAACGCTTCGTCAGCCCCACGGGGATCGCAGTCCTGATATCGGACAAAATGAGCGATGGGGAGGTTGAATCCCGTCTGAAGAAATTCAACGAACTGAAATATGAACGGGTCGGCCTCAACCTCGAAGCCGACCTGGTGGCGGTCAGGGGAGAATCGGGGGACCCTGCCAAGTTCGAGGCCCTGGTGAAGAAGGTGAAGGAACGGCTGGACGGCAAAGGGGTGGTGCTCATGAGCGAAGACCCCAACGTTCTCGCCGCGGGGGCCAAGGTCGTGGCCGATCGGAAACCGCTGCTCTACGCCGCAACCAAGGCCAACGCCGACGGCATGGCCAAACTGGCCAAGGAGATTTCGGCGCCCCTGGCGGTCAAGGGGGCGAATCTGGACGAGACCGCGGAATTGACCACCCAGCTGACCGCCGCCGGCCTGAAGGACCTGGTGCTGGACTCGGGCGCGCGCACCCCCCGGAAGGTCCTGGAGGACCAGATCGTCATGCGGCGGGCGGCGCTGATGAAAAAAATCCGGCCCCTGGGGTTTCCCACCATCACCTTCCCCTGCGAGATGACCCAGGATCCCATGATGGAAACCCTCCTGGCCTCCATGCTGGTGGCCAAGTACGCCGGAATCGTGGTGCTCTCCGACTTTGAGGGCCACAGCCTCTTTCCCCTCCTGGTGGAGCGGATGAACATTTTCACCGATCCCCAGCGTCCCATGGCCACTTCCGAGGGAATCTACGAAATCGGCGGACCGAATGAGAACTCTCCGGTGCTCGTCACCTCCAACTTCTCCCTCACCTACTTTATCGTTATGGGAGAGATTGAAGGGAGCCGGGTCCCCTCCTGGCTGCTGGTGAAAGACACCGAGGGGTTGTCGGTCATGACCGCCTGGGCGGCGGGCAAGTTCGGCGCCGACGTGATCGCCCCCTTCGTGAAAAAGAGCGGGATCGCAGACAAGATCAAGCACCACAAGCTGATCATTCCCGGCTACGCGGCGGTCATCAGCGGGGAGCTGGAGGAGGAGCTGCCCGACTGGAAGATTCTGATTGGGCCCCGGGAAGCCGGCCATATCCCGGCCTACCTGAAGATGTGGAAACCGGAGTGAAAAACAGCTATCAGCACTCAGCGATCAGCTTTCAGCCAAGGATTTTGGCTTCTTTAGCCGGCTGCTGACCGCTGACAGCTGAACGCTGCTTTGAAAAACAGCTATCAGCGCTCAGGGATCAGCTTTCAGCTAAGGATTTTCGCTTTTTTAGCTGGCTGCTGACCGCTGACAGCTTAATGCTGCCTTTAAAGGAGGGAAGCAATGGTCGTCTGCGTCGGCGAGAATATTAACGTCATGTCGAAAACCATCGGCCCGGCCATGAAGGAACGGAAAGCGGAGCCCATCGTGGAGATGGCCAAGCATCAAGAGAAGGTGGGGATCGACTACCTGGACCTGAACATCGGGCCCTCCCGCAAAGCCGGGCAGGAGGTCATGGACTGGATCGTGAAACTGGTCCAGGGGGTGGTGAACAAACCCATGTCCCTGGATACCACCAACCCCGAGGCCATGGAAGCGGGCCTGAAGGTTCATAAGGGAAAAGCGCTGATCAATTCCGTGTCCCTCCAGCCGGAGCGCCTGGAAAGGGTCCTGCCCATGGCCAAGACGTACAACGCCCATGTCATCGGCCTCCTCTGGGGCAAGGAGGGCATGCCCCGGGATGCGAACGAGCGGGCCGCCATGGCCGTGGATTTCATCTACCAGGCCAACAACCTGGGAATCCCCACGGAGGACATCTGGATTGACCCCATCGTCAGCCCGGTGAGCGTGGAGATCAACCAGGTTCTCTCCTGCCTGGAGTTCATGTCCATGCTGAAGGACATCGCCCCCGAGGCCAAATCCATCGTCGGGTTATCCAATATCTCCAACGGCACCCCCGCAAATCTCCGTCCCATTCTGAACCGGGCCTATCTGGTCATGCTCATGAAATACGGCCTTTATTCGGCCATCGTGGATGCCTATGATGAGGAGATTCTCCGTATCTGCCGCGACGGGCTTGCCGAGATCGTCAGTATGGTCCATCGGATGATGGACGGAGACGAACCCGATCCCAAGAAGCTGACGCCCAAGGAGCTGGAATATTACAAATCTACCAAAGTCCTCCTGGGGAAGACCCTGTATTCCCACTCCTGGCTGGAATTATAAAGAAGCGATCAGCCGTCAGCGTTCAGCGATCAGCAAAAATTTTGTCTCTTCGCTGACAGCTGATAGCTGATCGCTGAAAGCTTTCGTATGCTGCCCACGCAGGACAACCTCCCCCTGGCCCGCCGGATGGCGGTGGAGGGGCTTCTGAATTCCGACCCGGCTGAAAGAGCGGCCCGGGGGGGAGGGCAGTTTGAAGCGGGGGAGGGCGGCAAGAGCAGGATCGGGGTTCGTTACCTGGGCAGAGAGATCTGGTTTTCCCTGCCTGGGGGAACGATGGAAATCCCCGGCGGGGATCGGCTTTCCCTTCGCGAAGAGATCCTGATTCTCCATTACCTGGAAAGGGCCTCGGGAATACCATCCACGGGAAAGTGGATCTCCTTTGCCGAAATCCCCGGGGGAGCTTTCTATCATCCGGTATTCCTGCAGCGTTCCAAAGCTCCCCTGGTGAAATTTTTCGGGGAAGAGCCGCAAAAACTCCTGGCTCTAGCGGCCGGAGAAATGGGGGGTGAATCTTTGACCCTGGGGGATGCGGGAGTGCGGATCCCGGTTTTCCCCCGGGTGCCCCTGGGTATGGTTCTCTGGAGGGGAGATGCGGAATTTCCGCCGGATGGAAATCTCCTCTTCGATTCCTCCATTAGCGGCTATCTGCCGGTGGAAGATATCGTCATTTTGGCGGAAACCGTCGTTTGGAAGCTGATCAAGGCAGGTAATAGGTAATAGGTTATGGGTTATGGGTAACAACCCGAAAAAGTTTACCCCATGACCCATGACCCATGACCCATGACCCATTACCCATTACCTTTAACCCATTACCCTTATTATTATGAAACTTGCGGTAACCGGAAAAGGCGGGGTGGGAAAGACCACGGTGGTGGCTGGACTGGCCCGGGTGCTGGCCGACCGGGGGCGGAAAGTCCTGGTGATCGATGCCGACCCGGCGAGCAACCTGGCCCTGGCCCTCGGTTTTCCCCGGGACCAGCGCCTCACGCCCATAGCCGAGATGAAGGAACTGATCGAAGAACGGACCGAGGCCAAGACCGGCTCCATGGGGGGCTATTTTAAGCTCAACCCCCGGGTCGATGATCTGCCGGAGAAGTACAGCCTGGAAAAGGACGGGATTCGCCTGATGGTCATGGGGACCGTCCAAAAGGGGGGCGGCGGGTGTGTCTGCCCGGAGAATGTCATGGTGCGGACTCTGGTGGCCCATCTCCTTCTGGGCCGCGATGAGGCGGTCCTCCTGGATATGGAGGCCGGAGTCGAGCACCTGGGCCGGGCCACGGCGCAGGCGGTGAACAAGCTCATCGTGGTCGTCGAGCCCGGCCAGCGGAGCCTGGAGGTGGCCCAGAAGATCCGCCAGCTGGCCGGGGACATCGGGCTGAAAAACATCGGTTTGGTGGGCAATAAAATCCGGGGTGAAAGAGACCGGGAATTCCTGCTGGAAAAGATGCCGGGTTTTCCCTTTCTGGGTTTCATCGATTATGATCCCAAGGTGGTGGAAGCCGATCTTTCGGGGACTCCTCCCTATCGGGAAAATCCCGCCTTCCTCCAGTCCATGGGGGAGATTGCGGACCGGCTCTTGCCTTAATTCGTTGATGGTTGCTGGTTTCTAGTTACTCGTTAACGACCAGTTTTGGGGCTGGTTTTGGATAACGAGCAACGAGGAACGAGCAACCAGTAACCAGCAACGCGCAACGGGTTGGAAATGGATTGGGGGTCATGAAGATCGCCGTCGTCGGCACGGGAGCACTCGGGTCGTTATATGCCGGCTATCTGGCCCGGAGCGGGCTAGAGGTTTACGCCATCGACATCCGGGAGGATATCATTACGGCAATCCGCACTTCGGGCATTCGGATCGTGGAGCCGGAAGGGAACGAGGTTTCCATGCCGGTGAAGAAAGCAACCCTGAAACCCGAGGAGGTCGGTGAAGTCGAGCTGGTGGTCATACTTCCCAAGTCGCGGCAGACCCAGGACGCCGCCCGGAGCGCCCGGTGCTTATTCGGGCCGGAAACGGTGGGATTGACCGTGCAGAACGGCCTGGGCAACCCGGAAGCCATCGAGGCCGTCATAGGGCAGGGACGAATTCTGGCCGGGGTGACGATGAACGCCTCCACCTGCTTGGGCCCGGGCCGAATCCGGTATGCCGGCAGGGGAGAGACGGTGATCGGGGAGATGCGGGGAGGACCGAGCCCGCGGGCGGAAAAGATCGCGGCGGCTTTCAACCGGGCGGGCCTTTCGACCCGTGTCTCGTCCGAAGTCTGGAACGACGTGTGGGGAAAACTGCTGGTGAACGCGGGAGTGAACCCGGTCACGGCGATCACCCGTCTGGCCAACGGGGTCCTGATGGATCAGGAAGGGACGCGGGAAATCATGAAGGGGCTGGTGGAAGAAGGAAAGCGGGTGGCCTTGGGGAAAGGGATTCGCCTTCCCTACACCGACGCGGTAAAAAAGGTGGAGGACGCCTGTATTGCCACCCGGCCGAATCATTCCTCCATGCTCCAGGACATCCTGGCCCAGCGGGAGACGGAGGTGGATTTCATCAACGGGGCCATCGTCCGGGAGGGAGAAAGACTGGGGATCGACACCCCGGTCAACCGGACGATCACCAACCTGGTGAGGACGATCGAAAAGACCTATTCCCTCCGCGCGTAGGGACGGTCGAGCCGCTCAGGTCGAGGGCCGAACCGCCCTTACAGAATTGGGTCCCCCGCCCTAACCTTTCCCCTCTCGTTCGACCTGGAGGCTCTCGACGGGGAGGGGGGGAAGGGAGGGAGTATCGATGAATGTTCATGGGGAGGAAAGAATGCCGGAGAGCTTTGATCTTTCCAAATTGGATGAGGTCTTATCCCATTACCGGGGGGAGAGAGGGGCCTTGATCCCCGTCCTCCAGGAAGCCCAGAACGTGTATGGGTATTTGCCCGAAGAGGTTTTGCGGCGGATCAGCCGGGATCTGAAGGTGCCGCTCAGCAAGATCTACGGGGTCATCACCTTTTACGCCCAGTTCTACCTGACCCCCCGGGGCAAACACGTGGTCAAATCCTGCCAGGGCACGGCCTGCCATGTGCGGGGGGCCAAGGGAGTGCTGGACTCCCTGTGCCGGGAGCTGAAAGTGGAGCCCGGGGGAACCACGGAAGACCTCCGGTTTTCCCTGGAGACGGTAGCCTGCGTGGGAACCTGCTTCCTCGCTCCGGTAATCATGATCGACCGGGACTATTACGGCAAGCTCACCCCCAAGAGGGCGGTGGACGCCTTGAAGAAGTATTCCCCCGACGGGAAGAAGGAAGAGGCCTGAGAAATGGGAAAGCTCACTTCCATCGAAGAACTCCGGCGCCTGCAAAGAAGGACCCAGGAGGGAAGGGATCCCGGCCGCCTCCGGGTGCGCATCTGCATGACCGGCTGCCGGGCCTTCGGGGCGGTGGAAATCCGGGATGCTTTCAAAGAGAGCGTGGGAGGAAACGGCCTGACCGGGAAGGTGGACATCGTGGAAACGGGCTGTCATGGGTTCTGCGCCCGGGCGCCGGTGGCGGCCATCGACCCCTACGGGTTCTTCTATCAGCAGATCGCTCCCAAGGATGTGCCGCTCATCGTGGAGCAGAGTCTGGGGGAAGGAAAGACGGTGGAGAAAATCCTCTACCGACACCCCCAGGACGGCCGGCCCATCACCCTGGAAAAGGATGTTCCCTTCTACCGGGAGCAGATGAAGATCGTCCTGCGCAACTGCGGGCAGATCGACCCCACCCGGTTGGAGGATTACCTGGCCCGGGAGGGATACCTGGGGATCGCCAAGGTCCTCTCCTCCATGAAGCCTGACGAGGTGATCGACGAGGTGGTGCGTTCCGGCCTGCGGGGCCGGGGAGGGGCCGGGTTCCCCACGGGAAACAAGTGGAA
>Ga0111180_1050_pt1 | contig 30893 bp, 31 predicted proteins | sample DeeMarSWOR324_28_FD_80237 | JGI IMG/M metagenome (GOLD analysis project Ga0111180, IMG submission 80237) | Deltaproteobacteria bacterium SM23_61
TCATATTTTTCGATGGCCGTCCGCTGTTCCGGAGTGATGCCCCTCTGCAGCCAGACGAAGGGTTCTTCGCGCTTCAGTTTGGCCAGAAGAGCGGCGGGTTTTTTTCCCAGGATGGGACCGATTTTGCGGGCTGCTTCACGGAGGTTCTGCACCTTGCCCGGCTGGGCAAAGGCTGAATCTGCCTCCACGCTGATGGCCATCTCCTCCTTCTTCCGGTCGTACAGGATTCCCCGCTTGGGGACCAGCTGGACGATCCGCTCCGACTGTCGGGCGGCCATGGCGGCCAGCCCCTCGCTCCGCAGGACCTGGAGCTGATAGGCTCGCCCGAAGACCACCAGAAAAAGGCAAGAGAATATGCACAGGAGCAGAACGATGCGAATCCGGAGCCATGTTTGGGAGGGCTGCTTCATCGTACGATGATCAGCTGTTCCTTCTGCGGAGGGGCCAAGCCCAGCTCCTTTTGGGCCATTCGCTCGATGCGGCCGGGGGCTTTGAGCGAAGCCAGTTCCAGACGAAGGCGATTGTTTTCCTGCTGCAGCGCCTGCTCTTCCCGGGCGGCCTCGGAGGTTTCGTATCCAAGGGAGATGATCTGGTTATGGGACCAGACATAGAAAAGGGAACAGCCGATGAAAACCAGAGCTCCCACCAGGACCACGAAGACCAGGTTGCGGTTGACTTCTTTCGACTCCGCCGCCGGGGAAGCGCCCTCGTCCTCCCGCTCCCGCCCGGGGGTCAGTACGGCAATTCTTTTGGAGATTGCTTCAGCCATTTCTTCCTCCTTGGGTCAAAGCTTTGCGACGGCTCTCATCTTGGCGCTGCGGGCCCGAGGGTTCCTGGAGACCTCTTCCCCGGAGGGAACCACGGGTTTGGGGGTCAAAAGGGCGAAGGAAGGGGTTTTTCTTCCTTCCCCCCGGGCCCATTCCCGGAAGTGGTTCTTCACGATCCGGTCCTCCAGGGAATGGTAGGAGATGATGCACAGCCTTCCTCCGGAGTTGAGAAGATCCGGCGCATCCCCGAGAAAGGCCTTCAGGTTGTTCAGCTCCTCGTTCACCGCTATGCGCAGCGCCTGGAAAGTTCTCGTCGCCGGGTGAATGCCCCGTCTCCGCGGGGGAACGGATCTTTCGATCACCTCGATTAGCTCCCGGGTGGTCCGGAGGGGGGCCTTCTGCCGTGCCCGGACAATGTTCCGGGCGATCCGGCGGGCCCATCGCTCCTCGCCCAATTCCCGCAAGAGCCTCTCCAGCTCCGCCGCGGATAATTTCCGGATCAGTTCTTGAGCGGTGGTCATCGTCTCCTGACTCATGCGCATGTCCAGGGGAGCATCCCAGCGAAAGCTGAACCCCCGCTCCCTGCTTTCCAGCTGTTCCGAGGAAACCCCCAGGTCCAGCAGGACCCCATCCACCCCGGAGATGGAAAGGGACTCCAGGACCGACCTGCAATCCCGGTAGTTCGCCCTGCGCAGTTCAAACCTCCCGGCAAAAGGGGAAAGGGTCTTGCGCGCCCGTTCCAGGGCCTCTTCATCCCAGTCCAGGCCGATCAACCTTCCCGAAGGAGAACTCCTTTCCAGAACCCCACGGCTGTGTCCTCCGGCCCCCACGGTTCCGTCGGCGTAAACCCGACCCGGCCGGCAATGCAGGGTCTCAAGAACCTCTTCCAGCAGAACTGGGTGATGCCGGATTTCCTCCATATGCTAGAGTCCCAAAGCGGCGAGGGTTTCGCCCATGGACTCGAAGTTTTCTTCCGCGCTCTGAATCTCCTCGAGGAAGCGTTCCTTGGACCAGATTTCAAACTTCTTGAGCATCCCCGCAAAGACCACGTCTTTCTCCAGCCTGGCGTAGGTCCGGAGGGTTGGCGGGATCAGGATCCGACCCAGTTTGTCGATGGGGCATTCTGCCGCTGCGGAGACGAAGAAACGCTGAAAAGCCTTGGCTTCTTTTTTGACCATGGAAAGGGAACCGATCTTCTCCTCCACGTTTCGCCATTCTTCATAAGGATAAGCCACCAGACACCGGTCAAAATTGGTGATAATCAACCGGTCGTCATGTTTTTCCCCTAGGATCTCCCGGTATTTGGCCGGGATCGAGATTCTTCCCTTGGAATCTATGGTATGCTCAAATCTGCCCCTAAACATGGTCCATTTACCTGGGATCCACAGAATATACCGCTTTATACCACTTTATACCACTTTGAGGTCAATATACGGTTTTATCGGAAATATGTCAAGAAAAATTTAATTCCAATTTTTCTTATTTTTTTCTAAGGGCTTAGGAAAAAGAGGGAGATTATTTGGGGAGTTCATGCCAGGGGGCGAACAAAAACGTTCAATTCAATTTTTTGACGCCAGGGGGATTTCTATTTTTTCGATCTCCTCTGGTATTTGGCCACGGCACGGTTATGTTCTTCCAGGGTGGCGGAAAAATAATGGGTACCGTTGTTCTTGGAGACAAAGAACAGGTAGTTCGCATCCGCCGGAAATAAAACTGCCTGGATAGATTTGATCCCCGGGTTGGCAATCGGTCCTTTGGGCAGCCCGCTGATGAGGTAGGTGTTGTAGGGGGTCCGTCTCTGCAGATCCTCCCGGGTGATGGACCCTCGTCTTTCGGTCACACCGTAAATGGCCGTGGGATCGCTCTGCAAAGCCATTCCCCGTTGCAGGCGGTTGTGGAAAACGGCCGCGATCATCCTCCGCTCCTGATCATCCATGGCTTCTTTCTCGATCATGGAAGCCAGGATGACCACCTCTCTACGGCTCAAGCCCATCTCTTCTGCCCGCCTGGCCAGGGGGCTGAAAACGGCCTTGAACCGGGCCACCATCTGGCGGATGACCTGCTCTTCTCCAAGCCCCCTGGGAAAATTGTAGGTGTCCGGGAAAAGATACCCCTCCAGGCTCTCTCCTTCCATGCCCAGAGAGTCGATGAGCGCCGGGTCGCGGGCTTTTTCCAGGAATACTGTTTTGGAGCACACTTTGGCCTGCTCCAGGACCTCGGCGACCTGGTAGATGTTGTAGCCTTCCGGGATGGTGACCGGGTACTGAATCACCTCCCCCCGGATCAGCTTGGATAGAACCTCGCGGGGGGTCATTTGGGTGTTAACTTCATATTCGCCAGCCTTGATCTTCCCCACCGCTCCTTCGATCCGCGCCAGGAGATAAAAGCTCCTCCGGTCTCGGATGATCCCGCTGTCTTCCAGGATTCGGGCAGCTTCATGGAAGCCTTTCCCCTGGGGGATCACCACCACTTTGACATGCCGGGTCCATCCGGCGGGGGCCAGAAAATGGAGGTAAACCGTGGCCAGCAAAACAACCACCATCCCCCCCAGGGTGATCAGCAGGTCCAGCCATCTCTCCCTGCACCATTCCAGGAGGGAACGTTGCGGCTTGATGGGTTTCGGGTATTTAGAGTTCATTTCCATAAGTGGAATCCGCTCTGGGGATCCGAAAACACAACAGGCGGGGGAACTCTTCCGAGAAGCGACCGCCCCCACCCATTTCCTTCGGCCAAAAGAGATTCAAACTAAAACCGACCCTACTTAAATTTTAAAAGCCCCCGGGAGGGCCCGTCAAGCTTTTTTCCCTTCCCAATGGCAATCGCAAGTCGTAAGTCTCGAGAGCGCAACTGGATATGAACCTTCTCGTCCTCACGCCTTGCGCCTTGTGACTTACGGTTGAGGGGCAAGATCGGCAATGGCCTTGACTTCTCTCCCCCAAGGCGGTAGGAATAAGCACGCTTCGCCGAAAGGAACGGGTCATGAACCACGCCATTACCGACGTTCCCGGGTTTCAGGTCGGCCACGCCCAGGACCTCCGGGGAGCCACGGGCTGCACGGTGGTGCTCTGCCCCCCGGGTACCGTGGGAGGACTGGATGTGCGGGGATCGGCCGCCGGAACCCGGCAGACCGATTCCCTCCACCCTTTTCACTTCGTCGATGAAGTCCATGCGGTTCTCCTCTCCGGAGGGAGCGCTTTCGGCCTGGACGCTTCGGCCGGGGTCATGAGGTTTCTGGAAGAGAAGGCGATCGGGTACCCGACCTCCGCGGCCAGGGTTCCCATCGTCCCCACGGCCATCATCTATGACCTGGGGATCGGAGAGGGAAAGGTCCGGCCCGATCGGGAAATGGGCTATCAGGCCTGTCTAAACAGCCACGGGGGAAAGGTGGAAGAAGGAAGTGTGGGCGCCGGGGCCGGGGCCAGCGTGGGAAAGCTGTTGGGAATCCGCTGGGCCACCAAGGGAGGGGTCGGAACGTCCTCCCGGATGCAGCCGGGCGGGGTCCTCGTGGGCGCTCTGGTGGTGGTAAACGCCTTCGGCGATGTGATCGACCCCAAGGAGGGAAGGATTCTCGCCGGAGCCAGGGATCCCCAGAACCCCCTTTTCTTTATCAACTCAGCGGACCGTATCAAAGGGGGGGGTGCCGTGCCCCGCCCGGAGAAAGGCTTTCAAAACACCACCCTGGGCGTCGTGGCCACGAACGCCAAGCTTACCAAACGCCAGGCGATCAAGGTTGCTCAGATGGCCCAGAGCGGTTTCGCCCGCACCATCCGACCCATCCATTCCACGGTGGATGGAGACCTGATCTTTGCCCTTTCTGCGGGGGAAGAGAGCGCGGATGTCAATGCCGTCGGCATCCTGGCGGAAGAGGCCGTGGCCGAATCCGTTCAGCGGGCGATCCGCGAAGCGGATGGGTTGGGATTTTTACCGGCGTATAAAGATTTGATAAAAAACGGGAAACCAATGTCTCTCGCAGAGGCCACAGAGAACGCAGAGAGAAAGATCGGAAAATTGGAATGATGGAATGTTGGAATATTGGGAAACCAATTGTGTTACCCACCATTCCACTATTCCATTTCTTTTTTTCTTTTCAAACTCTGCGGTCTCTGCGTGAGATACTACTTTTTCCTTTTCAGGGTGTAATCCGAAACCGCCAAAAGAGCTTCTTTCTCCGGAGAGGGGGGAAACGCGGAAAGGGCGGCCTGAGCCTGTCCTACATAGCCAGCGGCTCTCTTCACCGTGTATTCAATGCCCTCCAGATCCTGCACCCACCGCATCACCTGTTTCAAATCCTCGTCGCTGCGGTTTCGGTTCCTGACGATTCCGGCAAGACGTTCCCGTTCCGCCTGGGGACACTTGCGTAAGGCATGAATCAGGGGGAGGGTAAGTTTTCCTTCGATCAGATCTTTTCCGATGGCTTTTCCCAGGGTCTTCTCGTCGGCAACGTAGTCCAGCGCATCATCCATGAGCTGGAAGGCGATCCCCACGTTCAGGCCGAAATCGGCCAGGGCCTTTTCTTTTTCCGGCGAAACGCCGCCCAGGATCCCGCCGATCTGACAGGCCGCGGAAATCAAAATGGCGGTCTTGTTGATCACCACATACCGGTAGTCCTCCTCGGTCGTCTCGGGGTTCCCCATTTTCACCAGCTGCATCACTTCCCCCTCGGCCATTCGGGTCGTGCCCTTGGATATCACCTCCAGGATTTTCAGGCTCCCCCCCTGGACGATCATGGAAAAGGCTTTGGTAAAGAGGAAATCACCCACCAGCACGCTTGCTCCATCGCCGTAAACGGAATTGGCTGAAGCCAGCCCCCGGCGCAGGAAAGCCCGGTCCACGACGTCGTCATGCAGCAGGGTAGCCGTATGGATGAACTCGATGGAGCTGGCCATGGGGATGGCATGAGGGCCAGAATACCCGCCCAGCTTTGCGCATAGGAGAAGCAGGAGAGGACGAAACCGCTTCCCTCCGCTGGAGATGAGGTAATGGCTCACCGTGGGAATCATTTTGATCTCGGAGAAGAAGTTCCTGGCCATATCGGCCTCCACGGCTTTCAACTCCTCCTCGACAAGTTGTAATGCCTGTTCAAAGTTCAAAGGCGCTCCCGGCAAAAATTTTTTCTCCAGCGGCTGAATTCCTTTGTGCCGGCAAGAAATTTTTCCGGGGGGGGAACTGATCCGACCAGAGGGATCCGTCCCTCCTCCCCGCCAATCGTCACCCATCGAATGATGGTGCTTTTGCTCTATGTTCTATGCTCTATGCCCTTTGCTCTTTGCCCTATGCTCTCTGCTCTCTGCGTCTTTCTTTAAAAGGGGATATCCTCTTCTTCTTTGGCAGGAGCAGAGGAAGGAGCGTATTCGGCCCCGGGTTCTTTGGTTCTCTTTTCGGCCTCCCCGCCCCCGCCCAGCATCTTCATTTCCGTGGCCTCGATCTCGGTGGTGGTCCGCTTGTTGCCGTCCCGGTCCTCCCAGGCCCGGGTGCGAATCTTTCCTTCGATGTAGACCAATTTGCCTTTGCTCAGGTATTCGCCGCAGATCTTGGCCAACCCTCTCCAGGCCACGATCCGGTGCCATTCGGTGCGTTCTTCTTTCTCCCCGTTCTTGTTGGTCCACATCTCGCTGGTCGCGATCCGGAAGTTCGCCACCTCCGCTCCGCTGGGGGTATAACGGATTTCTGGGTCCGCCCCCAATCTGCCGATGAGGATCACCTTGTTAATCACTCCATCCCCTCCTTCCCGCCGGGCAGGTTCCACTTGCCGCGCCGGTCATCCTGGAATCATTGCTTTCCCAACGATATTCCGGTGATCGCCGATGAAGGGAATTCTATCACCCAAGGGTAGGAAGTCAAGGTAAATTCGGAATTCGGAATGTGGAATGCGGAATGAATAAAAAACCCAAAACCGAAGAAATCTGGGGCCAGCCAGATTTTTTATTCCCCATTCCGCACTCGGCATTCCGCATTCGAAAGGGTCGTTGACAGTTCGCCCGGAATCGAGTATGAATAGATCACCAGAAAGGATCCGGATGTATGCTCCGAACGCTGCTCTGCTGGGTCATCTTTTTACTCACCACGGTCATTCTCGGGACGGTCGCAATTTTCCTCTCCCTCTTCGACTCTTCCGGGAACATCCCCCACCTAGTGGCCCGTCTCTGGGGAAAGATCCAGTTGCGCATCACCGGGACGCCCGTCCGGATCCAGGGTTTGGAAAACATGGACCCGCAGGAGAGCTACATCCTGGTTTCGAACCACCAGAGCACCTTTGATATCTTCGCCCTTCTCGGATACCTTCCGGTCCAATTTCGTTGGACGGCCAAAGCCGAATTGTTCCGCACTCCCTTCATGGGCTGGGCCATGTCCCGGATCGGCTATATCCCCATCGAACGTGACAGCCCGAAGAAAGCCTACCGCAGCATGCTCCGGGCCGCGGAAGTCGTCCGCAACGGGGTTTCCGTGATCATCTTCCCCGAAGGGACCCGCAGCCCGGACGGAAACTTGCAGCCCTTCAAAAAGGGGGTCTTTCTCCTCGCCCTGAAATCCCGGGCCCCGATCCTCCCCATCACCATCCAGGGGACTTCCAAGATCATGCGGAAAGGCGACTGGCGAACCTCCCCGGGACAGGTTCGAATCCAGATCGATCCTCCCATCGAAACCGCCGGAACTCCCGCCCTGAAAGAAGAGGAGCTCTCCCAGCGAGTGCGCAGCACCCTGGTGAAAAATCTCTCCCCGACTTGATTGACTCGGGTTTCCATTTGGAATAGACTAACCATGACTCCCCAGGAGGATGATCGAGAATGGGTGTTCAGAACCGGATCAAGAAATTCGCCACGGTTCAAACCGCAAAGGCTGCCCTGAAGATTCTTCCCCGGATCAGCGAGGAAAATATCCTTCAATTCCCCCTCGTGCGCAAAGGGCTGGAGTCCCCCAGGATCTCCAAGTACCCGGAGGGCAAGGAGTTTTTCAAGAGCCTTGTTCTTCAAAGCCGGAGATCCGTGGGGCGTTGTTCAAAACCATGCCTGGACAAACTGGCCCGGAACTTGATCGTGAATGAGTTCATCGCCGCGGCCCCTCAACGGGAGGAATTTCAAGCCCGTTTCGGTTTCGAACCCCCCTTCTTCATCGTCCTCAGCCCCACCATGCGCTGCAATCTGGCTTGCTACGGGTGCTATGCCGGCCAGTACGAAAGAGGACGGGAATTGGAAGCGGATTTGATTCACCGGGTACTCCGCGAGGCCCAGGAAATGGGGATCTATTTCGTCACCGTCTCGGGGGGCGAGCCCTTTATCCGGCCCGATCTCCTCGACATCTTCGCGGCCCACGGGGATCAGTACTTTCAGGTGTATACCAACGGAACGCTCATCGATCGAAAAACAGCCCAAACCCTCTCCCGCCTGGGCAATGTTCTGCCGGCCATCAGCGTGGAGGGGTGGGAAAAGGAAACCGACTCCCGACGGGGGCTGGGAACCTTCCGGAAGATCGTGGAAACCATGGCCCTCCTGCGTGAAGAGGGCGTCCTCTTCGGGTTTTCGGTCACCGCCACGCGGCAGAACAGCGAGGTGATCGTCAGCGATGAATTCGTTGATTTTTGGGCCCGCCAGGGATGCTTCATCGGGTGGTTCTTCAATTACGTGCCCATCGGCAAGAGCCCCGATATGGATCTCATGCCCACGCCCGAACAAAGAATCCGCCGGCGCCGGAGGCTGATGGAACTGCGCCCCCGGGTGCCCCTCATCCTGGCCGATTTCTGGAACGACGGGCCGCTGGTTGGGGGGTGCATCGCCGGGGACCGGTATCTGCACATCAATAACCGGGGGGACGTGGAGCCCTGCGTCTTCATCCACTTTTCGGTGGACAACATCCGGGAGAAATCGCTGAGTGAGGTTCTGAATTCCGAGTTTTTCCATGCTTTCCGCAGGCGCCAGCCCTATTCGACCAATTTCTTCCGTCCCTGCATCATCATCGACCACCCGCATCTCCTCCGCCAGGTGGTGGAGCAAACCGGCGCCGGTCCCACCCATTCGGGGGCGGAGACCCTGCTCACCGATTGTTCGGGAGGGCTCGACCGGTATGCCGCGGCTTACGGAGAACTGGCCGACGAACTCTGGAAAGCGCAAGACATTTCCTCGCCCGTCGCATCACCCCGGCGGAACGAGGTGGAAATCATGGCCAAAACGCCCAATATCCAAAATGCCTAAAATGGAAAAATTCTTTCATTTGAAACTCGAAACTTGAAATTCTTTTGCCGAGGAGAACATTCCGATGATGGAGTTTACCCTGAGCAAGAAGCCTCTCCAGAATAATCCCAGCTGCGCCTATTGCGGGAAAGTGTTCAACGAAAGGGGCCTGAGCCTGCAAATTCAGGTCGACCACAAGACCGTGAATTTTCCCCTCTGCCAGTCCTGCTTTGATCAATTGCCCCGCCTGCAGGGAGCAAATTTTTACACCCGGTTGAGCTTTCGTCCTCAACCGGCAGGGCTGCAACCAAACGGATTTCGGGCATTGAGAAATCCGAATATCGAATCCCGCGAAGCGCGGTACGAAACAAATTCGAAACTTAAAATTTCAAAACGGCAAACAAAGAAAAGACGTTTGAATCTGGAACTTCTGGATTTGTTTCGAATTTCGGATTTCGTGCTTCGTCCCGCGCCTCGCGGGATTGGAACCAGCCCTTTCCGCAGGCAGTTTTGATGCCATCTCGAGCACAGCTTGCCTCTTAAGAAACTTAGGAGGGGAGAATTGGACATGGCGGTCAAAGAGAAAGACCGGGACAAAACCAAGGAGCTGGAGAAAAAACTGAAGCTCCAGGGGAAGCTCGCCTGGGACCGGATGGAGGAAAAAGAAAGAAAAGAAGTATTCCCCTTCGCGGAAGGATACAAGCGATTCCTCGACCGGGCCAAGACCGAGCGCGAAGCGGTCCGGGAAATCCTGGAAGCGGCCCGGAAAGCGGTCTTCCGGGAACTTTCCCGCCCCGGCGGGGGGAAAAAATTTTTTTCCGTGAACAAAGAAAAGTCCATCGCCTTGGCCCTTCTGGGCCGGTCGCCCCTGGCCGAAGGCCTGCGCATTATCGTTTCCCACATCGACTCCCCCCGCATCGACCTGAAGCAGAACCCCCTCTACGAGGACTCTGACCTGGCCATTTTCCGGACCCACTATTATGGGGGAATCAAGAAATACCAATGGGTGGCGATTCCTCTTTCGCTCCACGGTTTCATCGTAAAAGCGGACGGATCCGCTTTGCCCGTCCGGATCGGGGAGGATCCGGAAGACCCGGTCTTCGTCATCAATGACCTGCTTCCCCATCTGTCCGGAAAAGTACAGGACCAGAAAAAGCTGGCCGAGGCCATCGAGGGGGAAAAGCTCACTGCCCTGGCGGGCAGCCTTCCCTATCCCGACGGGGAAGCCAAGGAACGGGTCAAGCTGCGGATTCTGGACCTCCTTCACGAGAAATACGGGCTGGTGGAAGAGGACTTCACCAGCTCCGAATTGGAACTGGTGCCGGCCATGAAAGCCCGCGATGCGGGTTTCGACCGGAGCCTGATCGGAGCCTACGGACAGGATGACCGGGCCAGCGCATACACTTCCCTCCAGGCGGTTCTCGCCCTGAAAAACCCGTCCCGGCCGGTCCTGTCTCTCTTCGTAGACAAGGAGGAAATCGGCAGTGAAGGGAACACCGGGGCCCAGTCGCTTTTCATCGACGAAGTCGTGCGGGGAATGATCGAGCGATCCGGGGAGACTCCCAGCGAAGCCCGGGTAAAGAAGATCCTGGCCCATTCCAAGGCCATCTCCGCCGACGTGGAATCGGCCTTCGACCCCAACTATCCCGAGGTCCACGAAAAGCAGAATGCGGGCCGCATCGGCTACGGGGTCTGCCTGGAAAAATTCACCGGCCACCGGGGAAAAGCAGGGGCCTCCGATGCCCGGGCCGAGTACGTGGGCGAAATCCGGCGGATCTTCAACACCCGCCGGGTGGCCTGGCAGATGACCGAAATCGGCAAAGTGGACGAGGGCGGAGGGGGGACCGTGGCAAAATATCTGGCGGTTTACGGCATGGACATCATCGACTGCGGAGTACCGGTTCTCTCCATGCATTCGCCTTACGAGATCGCTTCGAAAGTCGACATTTACGAAGCGTTCAAGGCCTACCGGGCGTTCCTCGAAAGTTCCTGAAAAAAAGCCCAAGCCGCGAGGGGAAAGGCGTAAGGGGAAAAATCTTTATCCCTCTCGTGAGCGGGAGAAAAATTCTGTCGAACGGCGATTGCGGGTTATCGATTTCCTCTTAACCCTCTTCCGAAAAAGCTGCCATTCCCAAAACTCTTTCCTCCCTGAGATCTCCCGGAAAAACCCCTGCCGCCGGGCGCAGGAGAATTTAAAATCCTGCCCTTCGAAACTGCCGGAGGGCTGGAGGTCCGTGGCGGAGACGGGTTGGAGAAGTTTCCCTTGAAAGCAGGGGGCTGGAAAGTTCTCCCCCCGGTTACCCGCGGAGGCCCAGGGTTTCCCCAGGTTGGGCTTCCTTGCCCAGCGGACACGGGCTGGTTCTGACGAAGGGAACCTTGGGGCCTGGCCATGGTTGTGGACGGAGGAGCCTTTGTCCTTGCAGTCGGAGCTGCTTTGGAAATGGTAGGGGGAGCAACTTTGGGCGTTCTCGATGGCGTCGGAGCGGCCGATGGAGGCACCTTGGTCACTGCGGTTGGAGCTGCTCTGGAAATCGGGGGCGAAGCAACTCGGGGCGTTCTCGATGGCGTCGGAGCGGTCGCCGGGCCCGTCCTTTTCTGCCCGGGCCTGACAATCGTCCGGGCACCGGATTGGACCCCGGGAGCATGAAAAGCCTGCGAAGAAGGGATCCGGTGATGCACCATGCCCCCCCGGAGGGTTCGATTCACCGGGTGAACGATAAACCCCTTTTTATGCCGGACTACGTGGTTGGTGACCACGAAGGGTCTCTTGTGGAAGAAAACATGCCGGTGGAAATCATGGAGGATGAAGAAGCCGGAAAAGTAGAACCCCGAACACCAGAAAGGATAAGGAACCCAGGCATACAGGTAATAATAAGGTCGAGGCGGCGGGTAATAGGTAACCACCGGGGGGCCAGGATCAACATAATAGTTGTTGACCACCTCGGGGCCCGGATCGGGGACGGAACCATTCTCCCGGGCTTGGCTATCTTCGTAGGCTGGCGGAGCGGGGGCTTCAGGGGGAGCATTTCCTCGGATCATTTCCACCCGGTCTCGATATTCCATGGGGATAGATTCATACTGGTCGGTGTAATGAATGACTCCGTCTCCATCGATATATTTATAAATGGCGGAATTGCCCACCCCGCCTCCGGCAACAGTCTGAGGGGCGGCAGGTTGAGAATTGCCGCCCGCAGTTATACTCAAACCAAGCCTGGCCTTTAGATCCTCTACTGCCTTCAGAGCCTCTTTCCTGCCCATCTTTAATCTACCGGCCTCGGCTGCGGCGGCAACGTCTCTTTCAATCTCCCCGATCATGGGAGGGGTTACCGGGTAACCCGCAATCCATCCGTTTTTCGGCTCAATCCCCACTGAACTCAAGATATTCTCGGCCTGAACTTCGTCCTGCGCCGGCCCCAATTTCAGAGCCTCGACGAGCTGAACCGCGAAGACCCCCTCCGGTACCAGCGGTTGTTCCAGCGGAGGAGGTGGCTTCCCGGCCTCGGCTTCTCCCCAGGCAGAAACGGCGAAAAGGGCCACCAAAGCGACGACGGACATGATGAAAAAATATCTTGCAGAGTTCATCGCTTTTCTCCCTTCGTGCAGCTTTTGCCAGACCTTCCCGCCTATTTCTTCTCTCCCCATCTATTGAAACGCATCAGGCCGGGAAGGGTTGACAAGGAAGCTGGATTTCCTGACTATGGCTTCCAGTGTCCTGAGTCACAAATTCGGAGCATAATTTTCCCCTCGCTCCTCCCCTTGAATTTGGCGGCGAATTTTTGACTCCGGACACTGGTATCGTTTTCCAGGAATAAGCATACAAAGTCGAACCCCGGTGCCAGAAGCCGAGGGTCGGTCGGCTGCGCTAGCCAAAATAGGCATTGATTTCTCCGGAGCCAACGCGGTTCTTACTATGGGTGCTGCCAAAGGGTCCGTTTTCGCAGTACTTATGAAGGCGTAGCCCGCTGATCGCGCTCCTTTTCGGAACCCCGGAGATGCGGTGGAAGAGGAGTTTCCTCCCGCCGGATTTTGGCGGCGCCCATCCGCCCAACCCTCGGCTCCACATGGAATTCTGTGGCTATTATTTTGGGCACATGACCCCAGGTTGGGAGAGAAGCCAAAAAGCAAGGGGGGATCTCCGGGAAACCAGGCCGCGCCAGGGCATTTTTTACCCTTCTAAGCTGTTGAAACTCTGTCAATTGGACAAAAAATTGGCAGGAATCGGGAAAATTTTTCTTAGACGGGGTAAAAAAGGCAAGTAAGGGATAAAATAAAGAGTCATTGATGACCCAAAAACCACACTTTTTCATTCTGCCATTCAAAAATAATTAAAGAATATCAATTAGTTATACGCCATCAGGGAAAATCCTGTAATTATTTTGCATTTATACCCCCTGGAACTGAGTTCGGCATGGAGTTTGATCTAAACCAAATTGTCGGTTACCGAGTACTCATCCCTGGGAGGCAAGGGTAATGGAATTGGCGGTTGCGGTTAATAGGAAATCAGAGCCCCGGCTCACCAAGCCTGACCTAATGGAGGACATCGAGAAGATTGAGAAACTCGTGGCCGAGGTCCAAAAGGTCATCGTCGGCCAGAGTTCCGTCATCATGCGTACGGTGGGGGCGCTGCTTGCCGACGGTCACGTCCTTCTCGAAGGCGTTCCGGGGCTGGCCAAAACCCTTCTCGTTTCCGCCTTGGGCTCCGCGATGGGGGCAGTGTTTCGAAGAATCCAAATGGTGCCGGATATGCTCCCCAGCGACCTCATCGGCACCTATCTCTGCGTCGGGAAACACTTCACCCTGCAGAAAGGCCCGCTCATCGATTGCCATATCGTCCTGGTGGACGAGATCAACAGGGCTCCGGCCAAGACGCAGGCCGCTCTTCTTCAGGCCATGCAGGAACGCCAAGTCACCGTGATGGGGAAGGACACCCTCGAGCTGCCCGACCCCTTCATCGTCCTGGCCACCCAGAATCCGGTGGAGCAGGATGGCACGTATCCGCTTCCCGAAGCCCAACTGGACCGATTCCTTTTTAAGGCCGTTGTGGGATACCCCAATCCAAAGGACGAGATGGATATCCTGACCAATGTCCATCTTGACCAGAGGGATAAGCTGAAAGCCGTCTGCCGGGTCTTGGACCCCGTGGACATCTGCCGGCTCAGGGAAAATATTAAGAGGACCGTCAAAATAGAATATTATGCCCATGAATATATCGTCCAATTGGTTCGAGCGACCCGTTTCCCCGGAGAGTTCGGTTTGAAATCACTCGAGGGATGCCTGAGGCTGGGGGTTTCGCCCCGGGGAACCATGGCTCTCAGGGACGCAGCGCGGGTCGAGGCCTTCTTGCAGAACCGTCTGCATGTCTACCCTGAGGATATCCGGGCCGTCGCCAAGGATGTTCTCAGGCACCGAATCTTTTTGGAGTTCTCTGCCGAGACCAAGGGCCTTACCGTCGAGACCGTTCTCCAGGAGATTCTCGATGGAGTTCACATCCCGTGAGGGAGATCCTTTCCAAGATCGCCGAGGTTGATTATTATGTGCGATGGTTTTCCAGTCAGCATGATCTTGGGATGTGGCCCAGCCGGCGGGTGGGGGGCACCGCGGAGTTTGAGGCCATCGCCGAGTATCAATTGGGAGACAACCCGCGGTCCATCAACTGGTCAGCGACGGCCAGAACGGGCTTTTTCCGGATCCTCAAGAACACCCGCCTGACGAACACCAATCTCGCCGTCTTTCTCCTCGTCGATCTGAGCCCCTCCATGGATTTCGGGACGGTGCGGGTGACCAAACGAAGACTCGCGGCAGAGATATCCGCCGTGCTGGCCCATGCCGCCTGGCGGTGCGGTGACAGACTTGGGTTTATTGGTTATGGATCGGAAGTAGAAGTGGAGTGGCCGCTTCGCCATCCCAAGGATTACCGACTTCTCGTTCCCCAGAAAGTCTTGGAGACGAAACTCAACGGTGCCGGGCCGTCGGGTCTGGGGCCGGCTCTCCTGAGGCTACCGGCCAAAAAGGCCCTGGTCTTCCTCATCTCGGACTTTCAGGAGGACTTGGGAGAGATCGAGAGGGCCATCAAATCTATCGCCCGCCTCCATGACTTCGTTCCCATCGTCCTCTGGGACCCGAGAGAAAGGATGCTGCCCGCAAAACGGTGCATCACGGTGTTGAAAGACTTGGAGACGGGCAGGGAAAAGATGGTCTGGCTGGGAGGGACCCGGCGGAATGACTCCCTTCAGCAAAAGGCCAAAGCCCGGGAACACCATCTGAAAGAATTGTTTCGAAGCCTCTGTTGGGAGGCCCTTTGGATTGATCAAGAGACTCATTTTGTCAAGGAGATCAGCCAGTTCTTTCTGGCCCGGAGGAGACTCATCCGATGAAGAAATTCCTCTTGGTCTTATTCTTCCTCGCTCTCGTGATGATGGGGACGGCACCCCTTCCCGGCGAAACCCTCGAATCGGGGGGGGCGGATTCCCCGGATCCGGGGACCTTCCCGATCAAGGTCGATTTCCACACGCCCAGGAACTTCGGGTTTCATATCGGTGATGAAATTCCCCTGACCGTAACCCTCGAGGTTAGAAAGGGAGTCATTCTCGACCTGGTCAATCTCCCCCACCCGAAAGATAAACATGGACTGTTCGAGGTTCGGGGAATGAAAGTAGGCAAACGCTTGGAGAACCATCGGACCGTGTATACCGTGGCGTATCGGCTCCAGTGTTTCACCCCGGCCCTGGCCGTAAATAAGGTCAACTTCCCTCCCCTCCACATTGGATACGCCACCCAAGAGGATTGGAACCCCATGGAGTCGAAGTATCGCTACCGGGATCTCTATTCCCAATCTTTTGAGGTCTTTTTCTCCCGGACCGCCCCATTCTTTGGGCCGATGAAAGAACTGAAAGGTCCGATTCTGGACAAAAAGGGCGCTCTCAGAGGGGAGATGGCGATGGTTGCAGGGGGGCTCATGGTCCTTGCCGGACTCATCAGCCGGCCCTGGGGCTTCCTCCGTAAAAGGCGGAAGCCAACCCCCGAGCAGCCCGGTCTCACCGCGAAGGATCGAGCGCTGAAGGCCCTCCAAGAAGCCCGGGAAAATTGCTTCACCTACGACGATCATCGAAAACGGCTCTATTTTGAGGTCAATGCGATCCTGAGGAACTTCCTGAAAGAAGTCTTCGCCTTGCCCACGGCCAACCGGCCCGCCCTGGAAATCATCGGGCAATTGAAGGAACGCCCCGAGTATGAGGAACTGATGGATCTGGTGGGAAGAATCAACCGGGTCATCTACGAAGGATATCCCCCCGTGGACGTGGAGTCCATCGTAAGGCAGTTCAGCGGACTCCTTCAAAAACTCGACGGGACCCTGCCTCCGGCGGTGAAGGATGATAACCCTGGCTAACCCTTCCTTTCTACTCATCGGAGTCCTTTTCTTAGCTCTTCTCTTCAAGAGGGAAGATGCTTTCCTGGGTTATCCCCGGATGAATCTTCTGGAGGGGGAGAAAGGCCCGCGATTCTGGCATCCTCTCTCGAAACTTCTTTTGGTCTTGGCCATCGCCCTGATGGTCTTCGGGTTTGCCCGTCCCCAATGGAAAAGTTTGGTAAGGCAAGAGCGTTTTCTCGCCCGGGATATCGTTCTCGTTATGGACCTATCCTACAGCATGGAAACCGGGTTCGAGGAGCCCGGGGGTCGCAGAAAAATCGATGTGGCCAAATCCGCGGCAGCCCGGTTCATCGAAAGCCGAGAAACCGACCGAATCGGCCTGCTGGTTTTCGGCGATGAAACCTTCGGAAGCTGGCCGCTCACCAGAGACCTGAACCTGATCTCCAAAAAGGTGAGCCGGCTCGGATCGGCCTTTTACGGGGGAACCGACCTGGTCAAGCCCTTCTTGAAGGCCGTGGACCATTTCCGGGAGATGGGCCAGTCGGAAAAACGAATTCTCGTGTTCGTCTCCGATGGCGAAGCCACAATTCCCCCTTGGGAGAAAGAGGCAATTATTGACCGATTGAAGAAGATGGACGTTCATCTCTATCTGGTGGGAGTCCAGTTGGAGAAGGGGAGCAGCGACATCCTGGAGATTGTCCGAGCGGTGGGGGGGAAGTTCATCGATGTCAAGTCTTCGGCTGATTTGGAGGCGGCCTTTGAGGAAATCAACCGTCTGGAACCCAGCCTCGTTGAAGTGGCGGTCCGGGGGGAGAGTCAGGAACTTTATCCCCTGTGTATCCTCTTCGCCCTGGGGGTCCTGTTCAGCCTGACGCTCCTCCGAAATACCTTCTTCCTCAGGCTCTGTTAGGAAGCGATTCATGAAAGGACTCGGCGCAATGCAAAAGTTTTGGGCCTGCCTGCTCATCCTGGGAAGCATGGGCATTGCCTATGGAGTCTACCAGAAGTACTGGTATTCAGACCTTATCCAAAAGTCCGTTGAGAGTATAGAAGCGAATCGGTTGGATCAACAGTACCTGGAAGAAGCGAAGAAGGGACTTTTCTCCTCAGACGGCCTGATTGCTTACAATATGGGGGTTCGGGCGTATCGGGCGGATGATCTCAAGAAGGCAAGTCAGTATTTTTACGAGGTGATCCGCAGCAGCCGGGACTTAACGGCCAAGAAGCAGGCCTACTACAATCTCGGGAATATTTTGGCTCAACTCGAACTCCCGCGTAAGGCCAAGGAGATGTACGAGGAGTCCCTTCGGCTCGATCCCAACGATTGGGAAAGCAAGTACAATCTCGAAAGACTCTATGCTTTTTACCTTCAAGCATTCCCCGATGAAGGGAACCAGGCCTCTCTGCCCCAGGAGCCGGGGAAAAAGGGAAGCGAGCATCGCCAGCCGGGAAGCTCCGGCCGAGATCAGCCGGATATCTGAGACCGCAATGCCCCTTGAATTCCTGAATATCCAGGCGTTTTGGACCCTGTTGGGCCTGCCCTTCGTTGGGGGAGCCATTTGGTGGGGAACCCGCCGTCGACAGGCCATTCTCAGGGAATTCGGGCAAATGGACTTGCTCCTTCAATTCTCCCGATTTTCTCCGGGGGGCAAGACGATCCATCAGGTTCTACCGACGCTGCTTTGCTTTGGCCTTTTGGTCTTCTCCATGGCGCGACCGATTCTCCAGGGAATTTCCGGGGAGACCCTGAAAGGGACACTCGACATCGTCGCCGTTTTGGACGTCTCCAAGAGTATGCGGGCCGAAGACTGCGGTCCGGGGATTTCTCGGCTGGAGATGGCCAAGACCGCATTGCTTCAACGTCTGCCCGACCTCGCTAGATGCAGGCTCGGCCTGGTGACCTTTGCGGGGGAAAGCTTTCCCCAGGCGGAGCTCACCGATGACCTGGGAGCGTTGGAATTTGTCCTGAAGAACTGGGTCACCGTGGAATCGGCGCCTTTGCAGGGTACCAACATCGGAATGGCTCTCGCGGAGGCCATCCGTCTGTTTGAGGAAAATAAGAGGAAAAGGGTGATTTTCTTCTTCTCCGATGGGGGACATGGCCGGACCGGAGACCTCGACGGGATTCTCACCGAGATCAAAGCAAAGGGAATCACCGTTGTTTCCATCGGTGTGGGAAGCAAAGAAGGGGCAAAAATTCCCGTGGATGAAAATGGGAAATTCAAAGAATGGCTCAAAATCAATGGGGAGGAGGTCCAAACCCGTCTGAATGAAGACCTCTTGAGAAAGATCTCTCAAGGAAAAGGAGGAAAGTACATCCACCTGACGTCAGCAAAAAAACTGAAGGGGATTCTCAGGGACCCCGAAGTCATGGGGACAAGAGTCCTTTCCGGGGGGAGAGAGATATTTCAAATCCCTCTCGGCCTGGCCATCGTTATGCTTTTCCTCGGAATATACTTGGAACGCCGATGCACTCCCAGCCAGCCTTTCGCTCAACCTCCTTCTTCGTAAATTCTCCCCCTTTTCTTCTTTTCCGCAATTTTTCCCTTTATTTTCTATGGGCCTAATGATGGGAATTATAGGCCCGATTCAGTGAGAACAAATTGCATTTTCCAATGCCCGATGAGATCCTTCCCGTGGCCCGATCCCTTTAAGACATTCAAATTATTTTACTAAGGAGTCCATAATTGTCTGGACAGCAATTCCGTCTTTTCATCATCCTGGATTCCGGCTTCCGCCGGAATGACAACCAAGAACCATGCCTTTCTAATATTCGTCACTCCGGCGAAAGCCGGAGTCCAGTTCGATATTTTTAAAAGGCCATGCCCTCCAATTCATGTTCAGACTATAATGGACTCCTTAGTAACTATTTCTCCTCTATAACTTTCTTCATAAACGGAGGCCACCCGAAGGAAATAGACTTGCTGCGTTTAACCTTTGGATGATGGCGATGATAGAACTCCAAATATTGATCCAGAGAAGTGAATGGGCCAAAAACGCCTCTCAGTTTTTCAAAAGGAAGGCCATAATCCATTATGTGTAGTTGCCCATCCTTCTTGAAAGAACACACATAATGATTAGGTTTATAATACGGCCTATTTTCAATAAATACAATCTTTGCTTCATAAGAAGGATCAATACGGTTGAGGGTTTCCTTCGCAAAGTAAGCTGCATCGAAGCATAACCCTGACTTCTCTTCAAAGCTTTCTTGGGGGGTTTTCACAGGCGGTGGATTCTCAGCTGAATAAATTTCCAGGGAACCCTTAAACTTTTCCCAATCATAAGAGTAATACCTCTGCATCCAGTTTGCCACGTCTTCATAGGACCGCCATTGCGATACCACTTCATCATAGCTTCGTACCGGAACGCTTGCACAGGCAAATAGGGATAAAATATAGGCAGAAAAAAAGAGAGACAGCAGGAGTTTATTTCCATTCATCTGCGTTCTCACATTTTCCTCCTATCTACTTCCTAACGGGGCCGCGGCTGAGCTGCGGGCCGAAGACCCGTCAGTCTCTAGTCCCGCCCTGGGCGGGATTCGGCCTGCGCAGGCGGCCGTACACGCGACGTGCGCAGACGCGCGTTTTAGCGCGTCGCCTGCATGCCACGGTTAGAATTCACGCCCTCTCGGTATCGCCCGAGACGCTGCTCCAGTGTTCCAGTATGCAACTCGAAGAGGTGGTTATCATAGTCATAGAAGTAGAGAGAGCGGCCCTCGCCGTCAACTCGGTTGCGACTTTCGCGGACTTCTACACCAAGTAAGCGGACCCGCTCCGCGTATGCGTCGAAGTAATCCTCCGGAATCTTGAAGGCAATGTGATTGTATGTTTTCTCGGACAGCGAATCGCCCTCCATGATCGCGACCCAAACGCCGCCAACCAGAAAAAATTTCTCTCCCGATATGGAGAACGTCGTGTTACCGCTGGCATAAATCTCCTCCGCGCCAAAGATCTTCGACAAAAACGCTGTCATTCGGCCTAGATCACTCACCATGAACGTCACGTGGCTGAGCCCTTCAATCATGCCCCACGCCTCCTAATTTCCTTGAACTCTAACGTGGCAGATAAGCAGACGGTTTGGGACGCCCCGGCCCAAAACGTCCGCTACAGCGAGTTGTTAGCCGGATATCTCCAGTTCGTTCTCATCACACCACTGGCGCAGCGCTCGTTCTTCTCGTTCGTGCTCGAAGTCGTACCATCTCTGGAGCAGCCCCTTGAATCCCAGCAGGTCCTTGAACGCGGCATACGCTCCACGTCTGCGAAACATCTGCTGGACCTGTTGCAATTCATCCGGAAGGTTTTCCACGACGAACTCAAACACCAGTTCTTGACCTAGGCCAAGCTCGTTCCTGTGTGGGATCTCAATCCACGTGTCTGAAGGCAGATCTTTCTCGCCCATCTCATCCAGGTCACCTTCTTCGGAACGCCAGTACATTTGACCTGTGTCTTTGGAGATAACTGCCGTGTGCAATCCATATCCGGCTGAACTGACAAAGAAGAATGCATCCTGGATATCACTGAACTTGATCATCGTCTGTTCTCGTCTGTTCGGGGTTGGACCTGTTCAACTAATTGAAATTCATATGGATATATCCCAAACAAAGGCATTTTTTTGCCTTAAACCCCCTTTTTTGCCATCAAAAACAGGCTTATAAGCGGCTGCAGTCTCTCGTAACTCATAAGATCCATTCACCCCTGCCATCTCTCGCCACATCGCCTTCGGCCCAAGTTTCTCCTTTACATCTTGCACGAAACCCTCGCTCCCAACCGCGATACACTCCGTCCATCGGCTATCACGCTCCAGGCATTTTCCCTTATCCAAAGCCTCAGCAACCCAGCATGGTTTGAGGTCACAGAATAATTCAGAATCGATACCCCAAACCGTTTCTTCGCCTCAAAAACCCATTGCATCCACCGACGCTGATCCCGCGCAAATTTTAACAGAAATTCTCCTTTGTGGCATCGATGGGTAATATGCCATATGTAGCCAGGAAGGAAGTAGCGATTAGCCCTTGGCACTTCTATAGCCTTAGATGGCCATTTTTAGGGTTAAAAATGCTGGTTTAAGGCAAAAAAATCAGCCATTTTAGACCGGTTCTCCTGCAATTTCCAATACGTACACAGGTCCGACCCATAAAGAACATAAAGAAATAAAGAATAAAGATAAAGCTATAAAGCTCTGCTGAAGGCCTGCGAGTAGCTAACCCCCCCGAAAGCCAAAGTCGCTCAGCGGGCGGCCTGTCGACCTGGCGATTGCCAGCGACAACATCTTGATGTCATCACGAAGCCGATGCATGAGATCCTGCCAGAGTTGTTGGTTCTCCATGGCATTCATGTCTATGGCCGCGTACACACGGTCGAGGTCTGCATCCGAATGGGTAGGGTGGACGATCGCCGTGTTCCTGAATACACGGATTACCTCACCGAGGGTGACAGACCCAAGGGGCTCTTCCAGGGTCGCGCGAATCGGGTCCAAGAGCCCCTCGAGTCCGAAAGGCTTGAGCGTTCGGTAAACGGAGCCCCCCATGCTTTTATCCTTCTTGTCGAGCAGAAACAGCAGCGCAATGTAGTTGTAGATTGAGCTTAGGTAGAAGGCCATGGCCGCGCTGCCTGGATTGACTTCGTCTGCGATTGAGTCAAGGCGGTCGAAGCCGTACAAGACCTGCTTCAGGGTGTGGATTAGAAACACCGCCACAGCATCTAGTTCCTGGCCCACCGGTCCTCCCCGCGGTCCTGTCTAACGCCGCGGCTAAGTGGCGTGCAAAAGCACCGCGGTGCTTTTGCACGTCCGACTTCAGCCGCTTGTTAGGCAAATCGGCTGTTTACTTGTGTGTTGACACTTCCTCCACTTTGAATTCAATGGTACGCTTTGTCTCCACACTGTTGACGAGCATAGGAAGCGTGAGCTTTATAGTCTTACCTTTAAGCTCTAGCGCTTTGGTGGGATCCAGCGGCAGTAACTCCTGTCGAAGCTGGAGCTTTTGGCCCCATTGCACTTCAAAGGCGCCTACGAAAACTAGTTCCGACTTGCCTGGTTCAATAGTCATATCCGCCTTCAACTCCTCTAGACCCCCGCCGACAAAGGGGTTATACAGACCGAGCTTAAACGTCTTGACTAGGAGCTTATCGCTATCGCCAACCCTCAGTTTTATGTCTTTGCTGCCCCAGTGAACTACAAGGTTCTTAGCTGAGAGATTGCGTATCTCGAGCCCTAGTGCGTTTTTGTTAGAAGTCGGAAAGGACACCGCTATTTCATTGTCCTTGTAGTCCGTGCCTGTCGGAGCGCTTGAGCCGGTCACAGAGAGTTTGTAAATAATGTCGCCACATCGAACCACTATATACTTTTCGACGGTAGATTGGTCATTGGCACTCGGCTGGCTATCTGTACGAGGGACGGCAGTTCTCGAAGTAGTACCGCCGAGTGGGAAGGGTGACGGTTTGCATCCCGGAACAATGACTTGCGTGCTTGAAACGGGGATATCCTCGGAGAACAGCAGTTTGAGGTTTACGATCTTTTCCTTTGTTACTGTGATGGTGACTGACTTCACTGGGATACTGACGTGGTCACCACTTTTCGCCCCTGGCTTGTCAACGGCGAGCCAACCGCACCATGTGTCCTTGTCTATTTCCAATAATCCCCTAATCACCTCACCCCCAAAAGAGGTTTCGGTCGCATAGGGGCCGACCCCACCAGCCATCGGGAGCCAGTTCGGGACTAGCAATCGTGAAGCCTCAACACGCCTTCCTTCTGATTCAAGAACTGGAACAGCATCCTTCCAGTTTAACTTGGTTGGCCGGTCACCTGCGTTCTCTAACGTTAGTTCCACAATTACAACTTTGACGCTCTTGCCGCCGTAACCTATAGCGCTTGCTTCGAGAGAAGCGGACTTGACAGCCTTGATCACACATTCATCTGCTCTCGCAGCCGTGAAGGCCGTGAAAACCACTAACATCATGACGAAACTGATTTTGGGTGTCATCATTATCTCCTTTCTTGTTTTGCCTAACGACCAAGCTCACCTGCGGCTATGAAGCGGAGCGGAATAGCTGTCAGGTGGAGCGGCTTGTTATCTGCCGTTGCATCCGGAACTTCCACTTCCGTGATTGCACTCTTGGGATAGGTGACGAACTTCTTTCAAAATGAATTTGAAGGTGTGACCCTCATCTCCTTGTTTATAGGTGAAAAAGAAGCCTAAAGAGGTTGAAGGCAAGTCTTTTGCACCATGTTATCGATCTTTTTAGACGTTCTCTCTTAGATCATTTGATTTCTTCGCCACTCTTTCCCCCATGCTTTTGAAGGAGTCTGACTAACTCATCCTTTCCGGCCTTTTTTGCCCTATCCATCGGCGTATTGCCACCTGAATCCTTGCTATTGACATGGGCTCCCTTTGCTAATAGTAGCTCCGCCACGGCGTAATAGCCATTCGTTGCGGCCATGTGAAGTGGAGTCACGCCAGTCAGTGCTTTGGCATCAAGACCACCGACCTTAACTCCACTGGTCTTGCCAACAAGAGTTTTCAACGCCCAATCAGGCACAGGGCCTTCCCAAGTAGCCTTCTCATTAACATTTGCTCCTCTATCCAACAGAAGCTCCAGTACCTGTGTTTTTCCATTTGCAGCAGCCTTGTGTAATGGGGTCTGACCCTGATTGTCTTTAACATTTACATCGGCGCCTTTATGCAGAAGCACTTCCATAACATCCTTGTGGCCTCGTTCCGCGGCCAAATGGATAGGAGATACGCCTGTGTCGGTCTTTACATTCACGTTCGCGCCCCTGGCAAGCAGAAGGGCAACCAGTTCCTTCTGGCTATTGTCTTGTTGGGTCGCCACGAGTAATGGTGTCCAGCCATCTTGGTTCTTGGCGTTGACAGCGGCCCCTTTTGCAAGTAAAAGTTCCACAAGCTTTTTGCGTGCGTTAGCTACTGCAAATGCGATATGCAGTGGGGTCCATCCCTTAGCCTTGGTATTGACGAGCAATGGATCAGCTTTGAGGTAAGTTGCGACTTTTGCTACGTCGCCTTCGCTTGCAGCGTCGTGAATAGGTCCAGCATACGAAACAGAGCTGACCATGATGACGGAGAGAAAAGCGATTGATAATATTGTCAAAGTAATTTTCATGATAGATTCTCTCCTTAGACTTAGATAAGAATTTAAAATATTTTTCTTCATTTCTTCCTCCTTTCCTTGCGTTCAATGGCAGATAACATTAATTAGATGGATCCGCATAATATGCGGAAAATCGGTTTCCGGTCCTTATAACACGCCCCTAATACGGCTAATATCGCTGCGATAACCCATTTAATATCAGGTACTTGCATCCCTTGTTGCTTTTTATCACGGCGTCTTATGCGGATCCCTCTAATACCCCTCTCTTCCTAAGACCCGTCCACAGGACTGCGAACACCGGCCGGGCCATGATTGAGAACATGGGTGTAGATCATCGTGGTCTTGATGTCATTGTGGCCCAGCAGTGCCTGCACCGTTCGAATTTGGATTCCCTGGATTCCCGCTCCCTGCTCAAGACATGCAGGGACAGGTTTCGCGGGAATGACGGCGTTTTTTTATTGCGACACAGGCTCCGATGGGAGAGGGAATATTCAATCTGAAACGGTCAACATGAGTTAAATGGAAAAGCCCATGGTGGGAGCGCCGGGCCTCGCGAAGACGGTCCAGGAGTTTTGGTTTTTGAGCAGGCTGAGGCGCAATCCGTGGGTATCGGCTCGGTGGGTTTGAAAGGATTGGATCGGAGTTAGCCTCTAGCATGGGCTTTCCTCCTTTGGTGGGGACAATCTCAAATTATCGTTATTTTTTCGAAGATGTCAAGGTTTTAACCTGGCTTAGCAGAACTAAACAGGATTTTGCAGGGGTCCCGCCTTTGGCGGGATGGGCGCCCTAAATAGAAGGAGGGGAGGGTTGAAAGAGGGAAAATATTACGGGGTTAGTGGCCTTTTTAATCCTCTCTACCCGCTTTCCCGATTTTTTTAAGAATCTCAGGGCCAAGCAGATCGAGGAATTCTCCCGGAGTTACAATTTTAAATGGCGTGCTGGGGGTTATCTTAATTTTATCAAAATGCCGCTTATCCCCAGTGACAAGAAAATCAGCCTGGCCCTTGATGGCAGAGACAAGAACCGGAACATCTTTCTGCGCAATGATTCCAGAGAACTTTTCCAGTTCCTCGGGCTTAGGAAGGGGAACGGCTTTCAGGTTCACCTTGGGGAGGTACTTCCGGTACAGGGGCAGCAATTCAGGTAATTTCTTTTTCAGATTCCTCTCAATTTCGACCAGGTTGTAGCGTCCTGTCAGGCCGATAAGAAAGGGAAACCCAAGGGATAGGATGTCCAGAATGACACGTGGCGGGCCTTTATCCGAGAGGAGTCCGGAGATGATGACGTTTGAGTCGAGAAAAACTCTAATCGCCCTTTCGGCCATAGGTTTCCTGGTAAAGTTTTTCCCGCTCTTCCTTTAACCCTTGCAGCAAATCTTCCGCTGAAAGGCCGGAGGCCTTCAAAATCCTGCGCATCTCCCTTCTGGCTTCTTCGAGTTCGAGCTTTTGAGGGGTGATAAGGACAGATTCACCAAGGGGGATGATGGATACCACCCGGCCTTCTTCCAGGCGGGTCACCGCCCTGATTTTTTTGGGAATGGTTAATTGTCCCCGGGACTTAATTTCGGCGGTTATGGATTTCATCGGTTGCATACCCTATCCCCCTCAAAAATTCTGAATTCAGAATATCAGAATTTTGAAAAAATTTCAATCCCCTATGGAGACGGCCTGGTTCTTCTTAAAAACCTTCTCCCTCAGGATGGCGAAGCAGGGTGATTTGAACCGCTTTTTGCGGACAGACCTGAGCGCACCGGCCGCAGCCCCGGCAATCCTCACCCACCACCGCCTTCCCGTCCTGGAGGCGCATGGCCCCGATGAAACAACGCTCTACGCAGATTCCACAACCATTGCAGGCATCCCCCACCCGGACTTCAAGGCCTTCTATTTTCTGGAGCCCCGCTGCGGCCTCTTTCGGGAGAAACCGGTAAAGCCTGAAATAGCAGCAGCAGTCGCAGCAGTGACAGATGGCCACGAGCTGATCCTTCTGCTTCACTCCCAGCCAGAGCGAGTCCCACCTCAACTTCCCCGCCATGGGAATCAGGCCCGAGTCCAGAGCCTTCCGGTGGTGGGATAAAGCTTCTTCCACCGAGGCCTCCCGTCCCAGAGCGGGGTCGATCTCCCTCGCCCCCTCTCCCAGGAAAAGACACCCGATCTCCGGAGAAAAACGACGGCAGCCTTCGAGGGACCGGCAGAGGCATCGATGGAGGATGAACCGATAGGAGGATTCCCGGATCAGGTTTTCAACCACCTGACTGGGCAGGACCATGCTCCCGGGCGGCTTCACTTCCACCTGGACCGGGATGTACTGAGCCCGGTCTCCCTTAAAGCTCAACTTCATCCACCGGCCGAGGACCGGCCAGTTCACCATCCGGGCCAGGAGATACCGGATGGGCCAGAAAAGGGTGATGATTTTGATCTGCCAGACAGGACGACCCATAATCAACAAGAAAGGAAATTCGAAACTCGAAGCACGAAATCCGAAACCGTTTTCAATGATAAAAACCTAATGGGACACCGATAAACCTAGGGCCACAAAGCGGACACCAAAAAATTTTATATCGGGACACAGATAAACACAGATGAACACAGATTTGATATTTCCAAAAGATTGAAAGAAAAAAGACTGAATGGGACACGGATGAACACGGATAAACACGGATGAATCGTTAATTAAAAATTAGCAAATTCACAGGGGTAGGACAAGCTTATTATTTTATGAATGCGCAATTCCAATGGAAATTCCGAATTCCCTCCATTCGCCTGTGAAGATTTATCTTGCCCTCACGGCCAAAAGAGCTATAATAGGCCCCAAAAATCCCGGAGGAAGATCAGTGGCGGATAAAAATCTCTGGTCCATCACGGATGTGGTCCAGGCTCCTCCCTATCCTCCGAAAATCATCTCCCCCATCGACTCGGTGGAAATGGTCCTGATCCCTGCGGGTCAGTTTACCATGGGAATCACGGAAAATGAGCTCAGCCAGGTTTTCATCCTGGACGGTTCCCAGAACCCGGTCTTCATGACCGAAGTTCCCGCCCGCAGGGTCAAGCTGGAAGCTTACTACATCGACATCCATCCCGTCACCAACTACCAGTACGGAAGATTCATGAAAGAAACCGGCCACCGGGCTCCCATGCTTTGGGGGCAAGAGGGATGGAATGAACCCCTGCAGCCGGTAGTCGGGCTGGGGTGGGACGATGCCCGGGCTTACGCCGCCTGGGCGGGAAAGACCCTCCCTACCGAAGCCCAGTGGGAAAAGGCGGCCCGGGGTATCGACAAGCGGTGGTGGCCCTGGGGAAACGACTTTTACCCGGGATACTGCAATTGCAGCGAACTGGGGGTCAACCGCCCTACGGATGTGACCCGCTTCCATCAGGGAGTCAGCCCTTATGGATGTTACGACATGTCCGGAAACGTCTGGGAAATGTGCGAGGGCGCCTGGATTGAAGGCCACCTTCCCATGCGCGGGGGTTGCTTCCTGGGAAGTGCCACCTTTGTCCGCACCACGGTCCGCTGGTCCGCAGAGGACCAAGTCAACGGGGCCCACTGGCTGGGCTTCCGTTGCGTGAAAAATATGTCCGAGGGGTAGGCCATGAAACCCGAAGAGGTCTTGGATTTTATCTGCCGGCGCCGGAGCGTCCGTCGCTTCCAGAAAAAACCGATTCCCGAAGAGAGCCTGACGGTGCTCATGAAGGCCGCCATGGCCGCTCCCAGCGGCAACAACGCCCAGCCCTGGGAGTTCATCTGCGTCCGCGACCCCAAAATCAAAGAAGAACTTTCCCGTGTTCACACCTGGGTGTACATGGTGGCCGAAGCCCCGGCGGCCGTCGTGGTGATGGGGGAAAAAAGTTCGGAGTGGTGGGAACACGACTGCGCCGCGGCCACGGAAAATCTTCTCTTGGCAGCGGCCAACCTCGGTCTGGGAACGGTCTGGTGCGGAATCAAAGAGCCCGATGCCAGAAAGGTCCGCAAGATCCTGGGGGCGCCGGAAAGACTGGGCGTTCTCTGCATCATCGCTGTCGGCTACCCGGCCGAATCCCCTTCTCCCCATACCAAATACCGCAAGGAAAAAGTACACTGGGATCGGTTCGGCAGATAAAAACCGTGAAAGGTGAGGAGTGAGGAGTAAGGGGTTCAAAGCCAATCTTTCTTTCCTCCTTACCCTTTACCCCTCATCCATTACTGCTCACCCCTAACGGTCTTTCGAAAATGGAGCAAGCGCGATGAAACCTCTTTCTTCCCGCGAACGGTTTATGCTGGCCTTGAACCATGAAGAGCCCGACCGAGTGCCCATCGACCTGGGGTCCATCGCCTCCACCATCCGCACGGTGGATGCCTATGACCGGCTGAAGGAATACCTGGGCCTGGCCCGGAATAAAAAAATCCGGCACTTTGCCGACGAGCACATCATCCCCGACGAGGAGATCATCCGGGCTTTGCATGTGGACACGATGTATCTCCGGGTGAATGTTCCCAAGAGTTGGAAAAGGGAACGGGTAGACGCCCACACGGTGATCGATGAATGGGGGGTCCCCTGGACCAAAGCCCCCGGCTCCCTCTATACGTTTCCCAGCGCGCATCCCATGAAAACCGCCGAGATGGAGGAGATCGAAAAATTCCCTTGGCCGGACCCTGGCGAGTCCAGCCGTTACGAGGGCCTGAAGGAGAAGGCCCAGAAACTTTTCCAGGAGACGGACTATGCCCTGGTGGCCGAAGGACTGACGGGAGTCGGAGTCTTCGATATGACCTGGCACCTAAGGGGGATGGAAAACATTTTCATGGATATGATTCTCCACCCCGAATTCACCGAGGCCCTTTTCCGGAAATTGACCGATTTTTACGTGGCGGTCTACCGAAATTACATGAAGGCGGTGGGCGAATACATCCAGATGGTCATTTACTATGAAGACCTCAGCGGACAGGACGGGCCCCTGTTCTCTCCAGCCCTCTACCGCAAATACGTGAAGCCGTGCCACCGGCGGATCTTCCAGGCCATCCAGGAAAACACCCCAGCCAAGATTTGCGTACACACCTGCGGTTCAGTTTACGCCTTTCTGGATGACTATGTGGATTTGGGAGTCGAGGTGGTCAACCCGGTCCAGACCAGCGCCAGGGACATGGACCCGCAGCGTCTGAAGGAGAAATACGGAAAAGCCCTTTCTTTCCATGGAGCCATCGACACCCAGAGGTTTCTCCCCCGGGCCACCCCGGCGGAGATCGAGGAAGAGGTCCGGCGGATGATCCGCATCCTGGGCCGGGGGGGCGGCTATCTCTTCACTTCCTGTCACAGCATTCAGCCGGATGTCTCCCCGGAAAAAATCGTGGCCCTCTTTTCCTCCGCGGTGAAGCATGGAACCTATCCCCTGGCGTGAAAAGGGGGATACGAGGGAGCCACGGGGTGCATCCCCTCCATGGCGGGACATAATGAGGCGGTGTTTCTTTCATCGGTTCGCGTCTGATGATTATTTTGTTGGCCGGATCGGAACAGGGATTCGGTTTGGCGAAAGAAGGTCGGGGACAGGTGCCTTGCGGAATCCAAGCAGCCGCTTCTGAATCCGGGTAGTTCCCGCCGATTCTGTCCCGCCATGGAGGGGACGCACCCCCTGGGCGGACAATAATTCGGTACCCTTTCCACCTGCTCAATTGGGAGAAGAGCCTTCTTTATCAATCATAAGGAGGTCGGGATGCCCGCTTCGACAAAAGAGGAAAATCTTCTCACGATCCTGCAAGATTCGGCGGTAAAGAAATACGGGAAGGAACGGGCCAAGGTCCTCGAGGTTCCCCTCCAGGACCTCGCCCGGGCCCTCGCCGCGGTCGAGAACTACCCTCTTGAACTTGAAGAGGAGCCTTCCTTTGCAAGATAAATAGCATAGAGCGTGGAGCAGGGAGTGTGGAGAGAAAGGCAAGAACAGGATTTTTTTCTTTGGTCTTTGCTCCATGCTCCTCGCTCCTTGCTCCCTGCTTTTTTCGTCGGAGGTGAGAATGACGGAACCCTATCGTTTGACCCTTTCAGAAATGATTCAACAGGTCAGCCGGAAAAAACTCTCCCCCGTGGACCTGGCCGAATCGCTCCTGAGACGCATCGACCTCCTGGAGCCCTCGATTCAGGCCTGGGTAACGATCGACCGCGGGAAGGTCCTGGAGGAAGCACGGCGGTGTGAGAAGGAAATCGGCCGCAACCGGAAGCGCGGCCCCCTTCACGGGATCCCTTTAGGTATCAAAGATATTTTTTACACCGCCGGGATGAAAACCACCGCGGGCTCCAAGATATTTGCCGATTTTGTTCCTTCTTTTGACTCCACCGCGGTGGCCCGGCTGAAGCAGGCGGGAGCCATCGTTCTCGGAAAGACCGCGACCACCGAGTTTGCCCATGCCGACCCGGCGCCCACCCGGAATCCCTGGAATCAGGATCACACCCCGGGCGGGTCCAGCAGCGGCTCCGCCGCCGGCGTGGCCACCGGAATGTGCCCCGGCGCACTGGGATCCCAGA
>Ga0111180_1044_pt1 | contig 30424 bp, 26 predicted proteins | sample DeeMarSWOR324_28_FD_80237 | JGI IMG/M metagenome (GOLD analysis project Ga0111180, IMG submission 80237) | Deltaproteobacteria bacterium SM23_61
AATCCGCTGGCCAGGCCGGTCCCGGTTCCCATGGCCCCTCCCACCCTCAGCTGGTAATATCCGGCGGGGCCCCGTCCCAGGGCATAGCAGCCGATGTCGTAGGTGGCAAACCCCTGCCGGTTGTCCATCTGCAGGGCGTTCTTGATCGACCAGAAGGAAGCCCGGTGAGGACAGCCGGCGCAGAACCCCAGCGCCCGGGAGGGAAGCATCTTCTGGGCCACCTTCTGGGCCCTCTTTTCATACGCCGCGGGTCTGGCCGGGAAGGAAATCCTGAAAATCTTGGCCAGGGCATCGACGACCCGGTCGGCGGTCATCTCTCCCATGGGGGGAACATGGCCCGACTTCTTCCCGAAGAAATCCTTGGGTCCGACCTTGCGGGAAAAGTCAGCGGCGATCTCTTTGACATTTCCTTCCAGGAAGGGGTCCACTTCTTCGATCAGCAGGATCCGGTCGGTCTTCTTCAGGTAATCCACGATCATTCTGCTGGGAAGGGGCCAGGTCGTTCCCAGCTTGAGGATCCCCACTTTTTTCCCCAGGCCCAGCAGTTCCACGGCTTCCTGGCTGTAGAGCCATCCGGTTCCGCAGGTGACGATGAGGAGTTTCGGCCGTTCCGGGCCCAGGTACTGATTGAAGGGACTCCGGGCATAGATCTCTTCCAGGCGATCCATGGTCTGGTGAAGCTGCTGGTGTTTTAGAATCACGGGCTGCATAAGCCACTGTTTGGAACGGTCAAAATAAGCTTTTCCGCCCGGGGAAGGGAGTTTTCCCAGGACCACGTTTCCCCGGGCATGAGATGTGCGGGTGACCCCTCGCAGGATGACCACGTTTCCCACCTTCTCCGAGAGGTCGAAGGCCCACTGGGTCATCTCCTTGGATTCCTGGAAAGTGGAAGGCTCCAGGAGGGGGAGGTCGGCCATCTTGGCAAAGAACCTGGAATCCTGTTCGTTGTTGCTCGAATGCGCCTGGGGGTCGTCGCAGGCCACCAGGACGAGCCCGGTTTTGATCCCCACCAGGTTGAGCGTCAGCAGGTAGTCGGAGGCCACGTTCATTCCGTTCTGCTTCATGGCGCAGATCGCCCGCAGCCCGGAAAAAGCGGCCGCCGCGGCCACTTCCAGGGCCACCTTTTCGTTGACCGACCACTCCACATATAAGCCCATCTGGGAGGCCACTCCGGCCAGGTTTTCGATGATGTCGGTGGAAGGAGTTCCCGGATAGGCGGCCCCCACCCTGACTCCGGCTTCCAGGGCCCCCCGGGCAATGGCTTCATTCCCCATCAGGAGGAGTTCTCTTCCCGGTTCGTTCAAAGTAAGGACGGACATAATCTCTTTTCTTCCTTTTCCCAGAAAAACTTAACCACAGAGGACGCAAAGGATCAGGAACAGGAATAATGGAAGAATGGAATATTGGAATGATGGGCAAAAAAAATTAAATGCTGAAACCCATTATTCCATCATTCCATTATTCCAATTTTCCAATGCTTTTGAGATTCGATTATTCCAAGGACTATTTTTTATTTCTACCCTTGCCATCCGGGAAAGTCAAGGAGCAAAGGCAGAAAAAGAAAGTTTCGAGTTGCGGGTTTCGAGTTTCAGGTTAATCGCTCCAGGAATGATTTTTTCCCGAACTCCGAACTCGATTACTCCGAACTAATACAAACCTAACAAATAAGGTGATATCACCCCCACCCTAACCCTCCCCCCTTGAGGGGGAGGGGAGGGTGGGGGGTAAAACGAATTAATTCGTTTGTATTAATTATATTGCCCCATGCAGAAAGGGGTGCATATAATTAATAAGCGAGTGCCAAGAAAGAAAAGGAGGGTTTTATGGAGTTAGAAGGAAAACGCGTGGCGCTTTTGGTAGAAGACATGTACCACGAGCACGAATTCTGGATTCCCTATTACCGCATGAAAGAGGCGGGGGCCAAGGTCACCGTGGTCGGCACGGGAGCCAAGGAGTATTACAGCAAGATCGGGCTGCCGGCGCCGGGAGGGGTGGCGGCGGAATCGGTGAGTGCCGCCGACTTTGACGCGGTGTTCATTCCCGGCGGATTGGCCATGCTAAAACTGGTACGCGACTGCTTCAACCAGGGAAAAATCGTGGCGGCCATCTGCCATGCGGGATGGGTGCCCGTTTCGGCGGGGATTCTCAAGGGTAAGAAGGCCACCTGCGTTCCGGCGATCAAGGACGACGTGGTGAATGCCGGCGCGACCTACGTGGATCAGGAAGTCGTCCGGGACGGAAATCTTATCACCTCCCGGACTCCGGATGACCTTCCGGCCTTCTGCCGGGCGATTATCGCCGCCCTGAAATAAAAAAATTTAACCGCAGAGATCGCCGAGAACGCAGAGGGAAAAAAGGAATAATGGAAGAATAGAATATTGGAATGATGGGCAAAAAAATTAAATACTGAAGCCCATGATTCCATCATTCCATTATTCCTTTTTTTAACCTCCGTGGACTCTGTGCCCTCTGTGGTTGCTGTTTTTGAGTTTTTGGCCCGATTAGCTTTTTATAGAGATCTTTCTGCCTCTCGATTGCCCTTCGATACCGCTCATGCCGTTGCGGATCGGGCTGACACCCGGGAAGGGTGAAGTGGGGAACCTCTTCCAGGTTCCGGATGGCTCCCAGCGCCTCATGAGCCAGCAGGGCCGCTCCCCGGCTGGAGGCCTCGGCTACCTCGCATACGGCCACCGGCCTTCCCAGCACATCGGTCACGATCTGAAGCCAGACCGGGGAACGCAGCAGGGCGCCGCCGCTGGCCACGACTCGGGGATCCGCCGGGATCAGGGGGCGGAGCAATTCGAAGACCAGGAACAGCCGGTAGGCCACCGCTTCCATCCCCGCTCTCAGGATCTCCAGGGGTGTGGTCGCCAGGGAGAGACCCTGAAGGACAGCGCGGGCATGCCCTGCCCAGCCCGGGGCACGCTCTCCGGCCAGGAAGGGAAGAACGGTCAGGCCATGCGAGTCGGGTTCCATGGCGGAAAGAGCCCTTTCCAGATCCGGGTGATCCTTCAGGTTCAGGGCATCCTTCATCCAGGCAAAGACACTGCCCCCCTCGCTTAAAGCTCCGCCCAGAAGAGACCTTTTCCTATCCACCCGGTAACACCACAGCCCGGCCGGTAGGTGGTCAGGAGCATCTGACTGAACCACCCGCAGGGCGCTCGTCGTTCCCATGGTCAGGGCGACTTGGCGGGAGGAAATGCACCCGCTTCCCACATTGGCCGCGGCCCCGTCGCCCACCGCGGGAAACCAGGGCACCGAGGAGAGAGCCGGCCAGCGTCTGGCAAATCCCTTCCCCAATCCGCTCCGCGGGCGGTCCGCATCGGTCAACGGAGAGAGTTGGGTTTCCTTCACCGGCAGGCCGGCCAGAAGCTGCGCGTCCCAGGTCAGGGAGAAACGGTTCAGGAGCCCGGTCCATGAGGCCACCGAGTAGGTCACCGCGGTCTCCCCGAAGAGCTTGAGCTCCAGGTATTCGCCGATCGAAACCCAGCGCGAGACCCGGGCAAAAAGATCGGGTTGAGCCCGGCCGAGCCAGCGGAAACGGGCCGGCAGGTAACTCGGGTGAAAGGGGCACCCGGTTCGATCATGCGCCGATTCCTCGTCGAAATCGGACCGGAGCCCGTCAACCACCCCTTCGGCCCGCGTGTCGGCATAGGTCGTGAGCGGAGTCACCGCCCGGTGATCTCCGTCAATCCCCAGAATGTTGTTCACGAAGGTGCAGGCCGCCACTCCCCCGATTCCGGAGTGTAAACACCGGGATTTCTCCATCAGGCGGTCCAGGCACTCGAAGACCAAGCGGAGAAGAGCATCCGGGTCAGCTTCCGCCGCCCCTTCCGAAGTAGTCTGAATTTCGTGGGCTCCCCGTGCTTCCATCTCCTCCACGGAGCGCCCCGTCCGGTCAAAAATCGAAGCCCGAACGGAGGAAGTCCCGATGTCGATGGACACGACGAGAGGGGGTTCTGCCTGATCGGCAATCACCTTGGACATAGAAAGAGTCCGATCTGATGGATTAAGGGCTGGACGCGACCCCCGGGCCCTTCCCAAATTCCCTTGCCTTAGCAACGAGCATGCCGGGCGATGGAAAATCGACCGAAATTACCCACTCGCTTGGGAGAAGACCCTTTAAAATTATATCATTCTTATATCATTGCTGATAGCCGATAGCTCAAGGGAAGAGCTCATAGCTCAAAGCTGATGGCTGATAGTTTAAAGCATTTCTGCTATGAGCTACGAGCTATGAGCTATGAGCTTTGTTTCTTCTATTCAGAAAAACCAGAAAGGGCTGGGGGGAAAGAGGATTCGGGGGGTGTGGTTCGGAATCTATCTGGAGCGGTTATTCCTTTGGGCCCCGTTGGAACTGAAACCCAGATCCGCCAGAATGGACTCGATCAGTTCCACGATCTCTTTTTTGGTGGAGGAGCCCTTGATCATGAAATGATTGGCCCCGAACTTGTAGGCCGCCTCCCGGTATTCGGGCCAGTCGTAGCTGGTCAGAACCACCACCACAACTCCGGGATGTTTCTTCTTGATGTGCTCGGTCAGATGAAGGCCGTTTTCCCCCGGCAATTTGATATCCATGAGGATGAGGTCGGGGAGGGCTTCGCCGATCCTTTCCAGGGCGGTCGTTCCGTCGGCCGCCGCTTCCAGGACCATGGAGGGGAACTGGGCAGACAGTATGTCGAGGATGGTCTGTCGAAAAAGCGGATTGTCTTCGACAATCAGGGTTTTAAAAGCGCACATCCTTTCCTGAGCCTGCCTTTTGCGGGAATATCCCTCGGATAAAACACTTTACTAACGGTTTTCATCGTGGTAAATAGGGTGAGAACTGTATTTCCCGGGTCAGAAAACAGTATTTATCCTCCAGGCCCGGGTAGGGTTTGGAGGTTTCTTGGGCGGGGAAAGGTTGTACCTCTCGATTTCCCTTCCTCTCTGGAGGCGAGTCTATCATGGGAGAGAAGCAGAGAATTGTCATCGCCGAAGATCACACGATTCTCCGGGAAGGTCTGCGCGCTCTCCTCTCCTCGGATCCGGACCTGGAAATCGTGGGAGAGGCGGAGGATGGCCAAGAGGCCATTCGCTGCGTGGAAAAGCTTAAGCCCACTCTGGTCCTGATGGACCTCTCCATGCCCCGGATGAACGGGATGGACGCCATCCGGGAAATCAAGAAAAGATCCCCCGAAACGAGAATTCTGGTTTTAACGGTTCACAAGACGGACGAGTACATCGTCGCCACCCTGCAGGCCGGCGCCGACGGGTATGTGCTGAAGGATTCCACCAACGCCGAGCTGAAGATGGCCATCAAAAGTGCGCTCGGTGGGAAATTCTACATCAGCCCCGGAATTTCTGCCAAGGTCATCGAGGGGTACCTGGAAAACAAGAGGATGCCGAAAGCCGCCACCCCCTGGGACTCCCTGACCGCCCGCGAAAGGGGCATCCTGAAGCTGATTGCCGAGGGGTACAAGAACAAGGAGATCGCTGATTTCCTGTGCATCAGCGTGAAGACGGTGGAAAAGCACCGGGCCAACCTCATGCAGAAGCTGGACCTGCACAGCGTATCGGCGCTCACCACCCTGGCCATTGAGAAAGGACTGATCACCAAGTGAAAAAGCGCATAGAGCATAGGGCATAGCGCATAGCGTTACTTCAAAGAACTCTGAAAACTGGTAATTTGTCTGCAAAGGTAATCGAGTTGATCCAAATATCTATTTAAAGTAGCTTCGGCCAGGATATTTCTCCTTTGCAAGAGGATTAAAATATTCGCATTTTCAAAAGCAGATCGCCGAGCCACATTCAAAAAAAGTTTAAATTCCTTGGTGGAAGATGAACCCGAACCCTCAGCTATGTTATTCGATATGGACATCACTGCGCCCCGGAGCTGCTCGGCAAAACGATATAGCTTCTTATGTTCCAACTCGTCCGCCAAATCAAAAAGCTCATCTGCAATTTGGATTGCTGATTGCCATATTTTTAAATCCTGAAATCTGAATTTTGCCATCCCCTTCCCCCCTTTTTCACCAAACTTTCCCTTCTTTTAAACTCTATGCTCTATGCACTTTGCTCTATGCTCTTTAGGCGGCCGGCCATCTCACCTCCATGTGGCTCCCCTTCCCCGGACCGGACTCCAGAATGAAGATGCCGCCGGAGAGCTGGGTGCGTTCTTTGATGCTGGAGAGACCCAGCCCTTTGCGGCAGTTTTCCGGGTCGAACCCGACCCCGTTGTCTTGAATCCGCAGGGCAAGCCGGTCGTTTTTTCTGGTTAGCCCCAATACAACGGTGTCCGCCTGGCTGTGTTTGGCGATGTTGTTCATGGCCTCCTGCAGGATCCTGAAAATGACGGTCTTCAGGCTATCGGAAACCTCTTGCTCCTGCACCTCGATTTCCCTCTGAATCTGGATATGGGGGTAAACCTTTTGAAATTCCCGGCAGAACCAGTTTATCGTGGCCAGGATGCCCAGGTCGTCGAGGATGGAGGGGCGCAGGTTGGTCATGATCCGGCGGGTTTCTTCCACTCCGTTCTGCACCATGGAGAGGATGTCCTCCAGGGAAATGCCCGGTGGGGCTTTTGCGGTCCCGCTCTGGCCGATTTTTCTTTCCAGCGCGAATTTGACGGCCACCAGGCTCTGCCCGATGCTGTCGTGGAGCTCCTGGGCGATCCACTTCCGTTCATTCTCCTGCGCGGCAAGGAGCTGGGAGGAAAGAAGGCGAAGTTCCTTCTCCGAATCCATCAGGGCTGCTTCCATCTGCTTTCTCCGGCTGGTATCCACGAGGTTCCCCAGGATCGCCGCCCGTCCCCGGAATTCGATGCGCGTATTCCGGTGAACGACCCAGAGGGTCCGCCCGTCCTTGGTCAATCCCCGGCCTTCGTATTCCGCGGGTGCGGGCTCTCCCCGGAGTCTCTTCTCCCACCATTCATCGGTCATGGCCCGGTCATCGGGGTGAACGATTTTCCAGGACTCCAGCCCGATCATCTCCTCCCGGGAATAGCCGAAAATGTCCGCAAACCGCTGGTTGCAGAAGACAATCCTCGTATCCTGATCGATATAGATTCCGGTCAGCGAGTTCTCCACCACCTGGCTGTACTGTCTTTCCGAATCACGAAGGGCTTCCTCCGTCCGCTCCCGCTCGAACACCTCAACCTTCAGGGCTTCATAGGCCCGGGTCAGTTCCGCGGTCCGTTCTTTTACCCTCCGTTCCAACTCGTCCTGGGTCCGGCGGAGCGCCTCCTCACTCTGTTTGAGGTTGCGGAACAGGATATTGTAAGGAGTGGCCAGGCCGGTTTCGATGAGGGCCTTGTAAAAAAAGTAAAAGGCCGCCAGCTTAAAAAAATGGCCCAGGAAATTGAAAAAACCGTACACGTCCACGTATAGCGTAAAGGCCAGCTCCGAAAAAACGGTGAGGACGAGGGAAATGCACAAAAGACGCAGCACCTGAGGGTCGAAGTCCCTCCGCCGCCATAGGAGAAGAAGGATGGCCAGCAAAAAGGAGGAAGATATGATGTACTCGCTGAGAATTTTGAACGGCGTCAGGCCGACTCCTTCCAGGTAACAGTCGGGGAAAATACCCAAGGGGAAAATCGACAGAACCAGGAAGGCGGAAACGAAGAAAAAGGCCCGCAGCACGGCCGGGTAGTTCACGGTTCTTTTCATCGCCAGCGGGGCGATTACGAAGGAAACTCCCTGGAGGTAGCGGGCCGCAATCCAGACCTGCGTGGGCAGGTTGGACCCACCCGGGAAGATCCCCATCCCTTTGTAGGACAGGGTGTGCAGAAAATCTAAGCCCCCCACGAAGAGGCAGGCAATCCCGATGATCACCAGGTAGGGGTTGTCGATGATCCGGCGGGAATTCCAGACCAAGGCGAAGATGCTGCAAGCGATGACGATGCCGAAGCCCTCAACGAGGATGTGAAAGAGGAGATAACTGTAAAGGCTAGCCCCGTAGAGCCCCAGAAAGACCAGGGCGCCATAGAGGAGGATCGGGACGATGGTGGGTCTTTCCGCTGATTCCCTCATCGGATTCCGCTCTTTTCCTACCCCGGGCGGGAAGGAAAAAGGATCTCCGCCACCTGGGCGATTCTTTTCACCCCCCGGACTTCGTAAGGCAGGAGGGGGACTTCGATCAGACGCATCCTCCGCCCGTAACTGTCCTTCAGCATTTTCAGGTATTTCCGCTGCATGGCCTGCCGTTGGCGGTGAAAATCACAGTCCGCCTCCAGGACCAGGTTGTTCACGATCAGGTGGCCGACGGTGAGGTGAAAATCATCAAAATCCTTCAAGAGCCGCTCGGTCAGCCGCACCCCCAGGGCTTCGGCGATGGTGACCATCACGTAGGCGGTTTTCTCCCCGTCGCGGATGAAATCGAGAAGCTTCTGGGAAAGATCCTTCCAGCCTTCGATGATCTGGAGGATGGTCTTCTTGCTTTTCTTGAGCCGGACCGTGCGGGCCACTCTTTCGAAGGCGCCGTAGAGGTTCATGTAGAACCGGGCGGCTGCCTCCAGGTGATTCAGGAAGAGCTGGGGAAGATGAAGGAGGCGCAGCGTATGGCCGGCGGGGGCGGTGTCCCAGACAACCCTCTCGTATTTTCCGCTCTCCACCAGCTCCAGGATGGCCTGGAGCATGTATTCTTCTTCGATCCCCGGGGCCCCCCCGATGTAGTCCACGAAATCATAGTCCAGGTTGGAAAAAGCGGAGATGACCTCGTGGATTTCCGGCCCGAACCGCTCCTTCCAGCGCTGGAGGATGATTTCCGAGCTGATCTCCAGGCCGTAGAGATTCTCCACCCCTTTGATCCGTTTCTCCTTGGGTCCGATCTCGGCTTCGAAGATATCCGAAAGGGACGGCGTGGGATCGGAGGAAATCAGCAGCGTCTTCTCGCCGGAACGGGCCAGATGGTAGGCCAGAGCCGCTGAGCAGGTGGTCTTTCCAACCCCGCCTTTCCCGCCCACCATGATGAGCCTGGATTTAGAGAAATCGCTCTTCTGCATGACCAAACAGCTTCGGGTTTCGGGTTTCGAGTTTCAGGTCCCGGGTTAAAAACCTGAAACCTCAAACCCGAGACTCGAAACCATAAGTTATTTCTGTTCAACTTCCGCCCAGGCTTTCTGAAAAGCCTCCTTGGCTTCCGCCAGGGTCTCCCCGGGAGTCCGCCCCGGGGGGGTTATCACTTCCAGGCTGAGAACGGGCTTTCCCGTAGGAAAGGCCCGAGAAAAATATCCCTGGGCCTTCAGTTTCCTGAAGAAGCCGGATAGCTCCGCGATACCGATTTCACTCCCCGGCAGGCCGTAGGGCGGGTGCTTGTCGCCATAGAAGGGAGAAGATCGATCCTTGATCAGGCAGTTGCTCAGATGGATGTGAGCGATCACGTCCTGAACCCTGGAAAAGGTTGAGGCCAGGTCCTCTTTCAACTGAAGGATATGGCTGGTGTCGAAAGTCAGGCCGAGGTTGGGATTTTGACGGCGGAGATCCCTCAGCATACCGACAAATTGCAGCGTGGGGCCGAACAGGAAGGGGGTGTCGGTAAGACGGTCAAAGTTTTCCACCGAGACGGCAAGCGGCGCAGACGGATTTTTCCCCCGGGCATAGAAACTGAGCTCCGCCAGAGAGCCAGCAAAGTATTCCCGGGCCCGCTCACAGTCCTGGGGCGACGGTGCTTCGAAGCCCATGACGTAGAGAACCCGGCACCCGTAATCATGGGCTTCATCGATGATCTCCTTGACATGGTGGATAGCTTTTCCTCTCTTATTTTCCTCCAGGTCATGGAGGTTGTGGCCGCCCGCGCGACAGTAGCTTCCACCGGAGAAAACAAGGGTTTTTCCGCTCGCCCGGACAACCTGGGCCAGTTCTTTCCGCAGGGCCGGGCCTTCCACCCCGGAAATCTCCAGCGCCTGGAAGAAAGGGTCGGCGGCCAGTTTCCGGGTAATCTCCAGAGCCGGACCTTTCCGTTCTCTTGCTTGGGGAAAGAAAGCCTGGACCACAAGGCCCAGGTGAAAAAATTCAGCCCATGGATAATCCAATTTTGCCTCCGGCCTGCTGGTTTCTCGTTATACGTTATTCGTTACTCGCAATGCTTTGCAGATGGCGCTGCCCACGAGTAACGAATAACGAGTAACCAATAACTTTTTTATTCTTTCAGGTATTTCGCAAAAAACTGTGCGACCCTTTCCCCCATGGCTTCTTCCCGTCCCATCCAGAAATGATCCACTCCCGGGTAGAGAGCCAGTTCTTTGGGGTCAGGCATCTTCTCGACGATCTTTTCCAGGGCCTTGGAATCCACAAATTCATCCAGGGTCCCGCAGACCAGAAGTTTCGGCCCGGCGAACCGGTTGAGGAGGTCTTCGGGCTGGACAAAGGGGGAGATTCCGGCAACCGCTTTGACCCTGGCATCCTCCACAGCCACTGGAAAGGCCACCACGCTCCCGAAGGAGTAGCCGCAAAGGCCTATTTTGCCGGGGGCAATTCGGGCCTGGCCTTCGCCGAAGGAAATCGCCGCCCGGGCGTCGTCTCTTTCCCCGATTCCATGTCCAAACTTTCCCCCGCTCCCTCCGACTCCCCGGAAATTGAATTTCAGCCAGGCGATTTCTTTCTTTTCCAGGGAGGAGCAGACCGCATCCACCACGTTATTGTGCATGCTGCCCCCGTAAAGGGAGTGGGGATGGCAAACCACCACCAGCGGGGAGGGACCCGGCCCTGAAGGGATTTGAATCATTCCTTCGAGGGTAATCTTACCGCAAGGAATTTCAATTTTCATATTTCACCACAGAGACACAGAGGTCACAGAGAAAAAAAATGGAATAATGGAACAATGGAATAAAGGAATGTTGCATAAACAATTGGTTTTCCCAATTTTCCAATCTTCCATCATTCCAATTTTCCAGTATTTTTTCTCTGTGCCTCTGTGGTAAACATTTTTATTTCTTCTTCATCAACTGCCCAAAGCCCTTCTGCAGGGTCTGGGGAAAATCCTTGGCGGTGACGAGGAGACTCTGCACGTAGGCCTCGATCTCCATGTGGGAGTTTTTGTCCATTCCCACCCCCCAGTCGATGGCCTTCTTGGCCAGGCCGAGGGCCAGGGACGGCCGCTGTAATAGCCTGTTTACAAAATCCCGGGTCTTTTCTTCCAGCTGGGCATCGGGTACCACCTGGTTCAGAAGCCCCATCTCATAAATCCTCCTGGCCGGGAACATATCCCCGGTCATGATCAGTTCTTTCGCCCAGACCGGCCCGGCCATGCGGGTCAGACGGGTTGTTCCGCCGCAGTCGGGGATCAGTCCCAGAATGATCTCCGGCACCCCCAGGGTGGCGCTCTCGGCGGCGATGCGGAAGTCGGCGGTCAGGGCCAGTTCCATGCCCAGCCCTCCGCAAAAACCATGAATTTTGGCGACCACCGGCTTTTCGGTCTGCTCGATGCGGTTCATGATGGAATGGATCAAGTCGATCTCTTCCCGCAGGCGGATCCCCGCCGCCCGCCCGTCATCGCGGCCTACCTGGGCCAGGAAATTGAAATCGATCCCGGCGGAAAAGGCCTGGCCGGCCCCCTGGAGTAAAATGACCCGCGCCTCCGGGTTCAGGCTGAGTTCGGAGAAGGCCTTGGAAAGCCCGTGCAGTACCTCATCGTTGATGGCGTTCCGTTTTTCCGGACGGTTGAGGGTGACCGTTCCCACCCCGTCTTTCACTTCCCATTGAATTGCCTCATTGGCCATGGATCCCTCCTTTTTGGCAAATTAAGTCCAGAGTAATTGAGTTCGGAGTTCGCATTAACAGCTGTTACTGGTTACTCGTTCCTCGTCGCTCGTTACTCGTTCTCGTTTGGGAAAGCCCTCCCACAAAAAACCGAAACCAGAAACGAGCAACCAGAAACCAGCAACCAGCAACGTTATTAAGTTAGTCCGCTCAGTTGGGCAATTTCCTGAACGATGGCCTGGGTAAACTCCTGGGCGTCGCTCTTCTCGTCGGCAAAGACAGGCCGCCCTATTTTTACCCGGATCTCGGTTCTCACCTTCTTCTCCGAGTAACGAATTCCCATGGGGATGAAGGGGATGGGTTGGGCTTCCAGCCATCCTTTCTTTTCCTGAAACCGGAGGATCCGCTCGATCAGCCGATGCTTTCCCCGGCCCATGGAATGGGGGTAATAAGTCCCCTCGGGAAAGATGACCATGAATTGCCCATCCTGCAGGATTCTCTCCATATGGCGAAAGGAGTCCAGGGTTTTGACCGGATTCAGCCGGTCGAGGGGGATTCCTCCCAGGGCAAGGAGAATGTGCCGGATCCCCGGGTAGACGAAGAGTTCCTGCTTGGCGATGTAGCTCACCGGTCTCCAGGCCGCCAGGCCCACGATGGGGATGTCGGTCCAAAACTGGTGCTTGGGAAGGAAAATGCCGGGTCCCTTCGGGGGAATGTTTTCCCTGCCCTCGACCTGAATCCGATAAATCATACCAAAGCAGGAATAACCGATCCCCCGGACAAGCTTATAGAATAGATTGTTCCGCCGAATGGTCACGGCTCAAATTATCACAAGGGGATGGGAGGAATCAACTTTTTCGAAAGGGGAATGGCTTGAGGAAGAAAAAAATTAACCGCAGAGCACGCAGAGACGGCAGAGTTTTTACTGATTAAAGAAAAAAGGTTCATCTCCAAATTCGTTGGTCGAATTTTTCATGGAAGCCTGCCAAGGGCCTGGAAGGAAAGCCAGATTGCGCAGCAAGCATCGGCGGGAGGTCCGCTTTCCAGGAACCCCCTGTCGGTCATCCGCAAAGCGCAGCGGGGGGGCAATAAGTAAGCTTCGAAGAAATAACCGATACCCCCGCCACCCGTTGGGAGAGATAGGCGCCTCATGATTGCAAGCAAGATGACTTTTCTTCCGGGCCCATGAAATTGAGGCTTGAATAGAAACGGATGAACGAAGAGCTTCCCCTATTCCATTATTCCTTTTGTTAATTCTCTGCGTGCTCTGCGACCTCTGCGGTTAAGTTTTTGTCCCTTAAAGGACTTTGGAAGATTTTTTAACCGCGCACAGCTCCCCGCACATGGTGCATACTTCGCTGTCGTGGGGCGGGCTGGATTCGCGGAGTTTCTGGGCCCTCTGGGGATTGATGGAGAGGCGGATCTGCTCCTTCCAGTCCAGCGCTTTCCTGGCCCGGGCCATCCGGCAGTCCATTTCCACGGAGCCTTTCACCCCCCGGGCGATGTCCGCGGCATGACCGGCGATCCGGGAGGCGATGACCCCTTCCCGGACATCCTCCGCCGTGGGTAAGCGGAGGTGCTCCGACGGGGTGACATAGCAGAGGAAGTCCGCCCCGGCGCGGGCGGCGATCGCCCCGCCGATCGCCCCGGTGATATGGTCATACCCGGGGGCGATGTCCGTCACCAGGGGCCCCAGGACGTAAAAAGGGGCCCCATGGCAGAGGCGTTTCTCGAGGAGGACATTGGCTTCAATCTGATCCAGGGGAACATGGCCTGGCCCTTCGATCATCACCTGGACCCCTTTGGCCCAGGCCCTTTCGGTCAGTTCCCCGAGCAGAATCAATTCCTGGACCTGGCCGCGGTCCGTGGCATCGGCCAGGCAGCCCGGGCGAAGTCCGTCTCCCAGGCTCAGGGTCATATCGAAAGCCCTGGCGATCTCCAGCAGGCGGTCATACTCCTCGAAGAGGGGATTCTCTCTCCTGTTGTAATCCATCCATTCCACCAGGATGGCCCCGCCCCGGCTGACCACTCCCATGAGGCGGCCTTCTTTCTTGATTTTTTCCACCGAGTTCTGCGTAACCCCGCAGTGGACGGTAATGAAGTCCACGCCGTCTTCCCCGTGCCTTTCGATCACCTCGAAGAGGTCGTCGGCGGTCATCTCCACCATGGAACGCTTTTTCTTCCGCGGCATCTCCACTGCCGCCTGGTAAATGGGGACGGTTCCCAACGGGACGGGGGAGGCCTTCAGGATCGCCTTGCGGGTCTCGTCGATCCCCGGGCCGGTGGACAGATCCATGACCGTGTCCGCTCCCGCCTCCACGGCGGCCCGCACTTTTTCCAGTTCCTCTTCCACGTTGTTGTGGTCCACGGAAGTGCCCACGTTGGCGTTCACCTTGGCCCGCAGCCCTTTGCCGATGGCCAGGGGAGCGATGTTTTGGTGCTTCACATTCCGGGTGATCACCGCAGTCCCCTCGGCCAGTCCCCGACGGATCACCTCTTCCGCAACCCCTTCCGCGAGGGCGCACGCCTTCATGGCCTCGGTCAACTCGCCCTGACGGGCATATTCCATCTGGGTCATTTTACCCACCCCCTTGTCTGAAGAATCCGTCAAGTCCGCCACAGGTCAACTCCTCGTTTTTTTAAACCGATCCAAGATCATCCGCGCCACTTTCTCCCCGGAGAATACCATCCCCCCGAATATGGGTCCCATCCGGTATCCCCCCAGGGTGGCGTTCACCGCCATCCCGGCCGCGTAAAGCCCCGGATAGATCTCTCCGGTATTCTCCACCGTCGAGGTCTCGGCGGCTTCCGCCCAGAGGCTCCGCTCGCCCTGAAAGGAACCGGAAGGGGTTTTCAGGGTGACGCGGTTTTTTTTCTGAAGGACCTGAACCACTTCGGCCGGGTGCCCGGTGGCATCCACCACGGCCTTGGCCCGAACCGCCAGAGGGTCCACGTGGAGGCCGGCCATCTCCACCGCGGTCCAGTTGATCACCAGGCCGACGACGGACCCTTCCCTGACCATCAGGTCTTCCACGCTGACCCCGTTGAAAATCTTAACTCCCGCCCGGCAGGCCGCGGAGCAGAGCGTCGAGACCGCCTCCACCGCGTCCGCCGTGTAATAGCCATCCTGGAATTTTTCCGAGAAGATGGAAAAATCGTCCAGCACCCGCTTGGCTTCTTCCTGGAACACCACTTCGTTGAAAAGCATCCCCCCGCCCCACATTCCTCCGCCGATGCTGAGCTTTCGTTCGAAGAGGGCTACCTTTACTCCCCCCCGGGCGAGGTAACAGGCGGCCACCAACCCGGAGGGGCCTGCTCCAACGATGGCCACATCTGGCTCCAAACCCTGGCTGAATTTGCGGGCGAACCGCTCGATGATGGCCCGGGAAACAACGACTTCGTCCAGTTTCATCTTTGGTTTCCTTCCTTTCCTTTCTTTGGTCACGCGGAGAGGCATCAAAAAAAAGGCCGCCCATCCCTGAAAGGACCGGCGGCCTTGAAACTCTTTTCGATTTGCTTTCCTCCGCTGGCATTATCCAACAGGTTCGAGGGGTCATCCCGCCTTTGGCGAAATCTCTCAGCCGGTCCAGCTCCCCCAGCAAATCTGGCTTTATTTTACGCCCTGGCCGAAAAAAGTCAAGGAAAATGAAAGGCATAGCGCAAAGCGCATAGTGCATGGCGAAAAAAGAAAAAGCTCATAGCTTATAGTTCCTTTTTTCTATCGGCTATGAGCTATGAGCTTCCGCTTACGCTATGCTCTCTGCGCTATGCGCTATGCGTAGTTAAGTGAATCTTCGATCTCTTTCCTGACCCCTTCGTCTTCCTCCAGTTGCCTTCTTTTTTCCAGCGCGCCCCTGGCCTGCTTTCCGCCCATCTTTCCCAGGGCCCAGGCGGCGTGGGCCCGCACCAGGGGTTCCGGGTCCTCCAGGGCAGAGACCAAGGCGGGAATCGCCCGCGGATCCCCCTGGTTTCCCAGGGCCACGGCGGCGTTTCTCTGCCAGAGTTTCCGGTTCTCCTTGCGGATGTAGTAAAGGAGGGGCCAAACCTTCTTTTCATAGTGATCCTGGGACATGGTCAAGAGCCTGGTCAGAGAAAAGTCCGAGGCCCGCTCCAGAAGCTTCGAATTCATGGGTTTATCTTTTTCCATCCACTTCTGGTTCCGCGGGCAGGCCTCCTGGCACAGGTCGCATCCGTAAACCCAGGTCCCCATTTTGGACCGTACCTCCCGGGGGATTTCTCCGGGACTGAAATAGGTTTGGTAGGCGATGCACTTGCGGGGGTCCATTTTCAGGGGGGCATACAGGGCCCCGGTGGGGCAGGCCTCCATGCATTTGCGGCAGTCCTCCGGGCATTCCACCCTGAGGGAGGGAGAATCGGGTTCCAGCTCCCGGTCCACCAGAAAGGGCTCGTTGACGATCCAGGAACTCCTTCCGGCGGCCTCCTTGGCAAAAGCAAAGCAGTTCTTCCCGTAATCGGTCACCCCGGCCCGGGCCCCGGAAAGGCGGGCGGGAGCGGGGCCATAGATGGTCTTTATTCCCCGTTCCTGGAGAAATTTCTTGAGCTCCCTCCTCCGCTGGCTGTGAAAGTTGTCCTCCGGGCAGAAGAGTCCTTTCAGGTAGCAGCGCCCGATCTTCCCGGCCAGAGAAGGCGGGAAATCCTCTTCGAAGTAGCTGTCGGTCACCACGACCAGGGATCTGACCCCGGGAATGAACCGGGCAGGATCCACGAACCAGGTTACATCCAGGTCTCTGACCGAAGCCCGCTGGCTCAGCGTTTTTCCCCAGGCATACATTTCCGGCCGCCCGGCGATTTCTTCCGCATAAAGAGTGAAGGGTTCCGCAGTGGCCACCCCCACGGCTACGAATCCCAGCTCCAGCGCTTTTTCTTTGATGATCCTGGTTAGAGACATAAAGTAACTCCAGCAAAGAGCAGAGAGCAGAGAGTGGAGACCAGGGAGTGAAAAACCTTAATTCTTGGGTTTTGCGTTATTCTCTCCGCTCTTTGCTCTCTGCTCTCCGCTTCTTTACGGTTTCAGGACGTACCTCTGCTGCTCTCGGGGAACAAACCACTTGTCCATATTATAGGAAATTCCCGCGGGGGCCGGCTCCACACCGTGGAACCGGGCATGGATGATGGGCAGGGAATAGGGAACGAAAAGGAAGGTATAGGGCTGATCCTCCGCCAGAATTTCCTGGATCCGGTCATAGCAGGCCTTGCGGATCTTCGTATCAAAGGTGTATCTGCCCTTCTCCAGCAGGAAGTCCACTTCCTTATTCTTGTAGGATATGAAATTCAGCTCCTTGGTGCCCACTTTGCTGGAGTGCCAGATGTCGTAGAGGTCCGGGTCCTGCCCCAGGCTCCACCCCAGAATCACCGCTTCGAAATTCTTCTTGTCGATGAAGTCGTTGATGAACGCCGCCCATTCCACCGTCCGGATTTTCACCTTGATCCCCGCCGCACCCAGCCGCCGCTGGATGATTTCCGCGCACCGGGCCCTCGATTCGTTTCCCTGGTTGGTCAGAATGGTTAACTCGAAAGGCTTCCCTTCTTTCTCCAGAACCCCCTTTTTTCCGGTGGCCTTCCAGCCGGCTTCGGCAAGGAGCTTTTTGGCCTTCTTTACATCATAGGGGTACTTCTCCACCTCGGGATTATACCAGGGCGTATCGGGCTTGTACGGGCCGGTTGCGATGAGCCCCAATCCCAGCAGGACCCCGTCGATGATCTCTTTTTTGTCGATGGCATGGGTAATGGCCCGGCGGACCCGGCGGTCCTGGAATTTCCAGTCCTTGAGGTTGTACCCCAGGTAGGTATACCCAAAAGAGAGGTACCTGTATTTGCGGAAATCCCGCCGGATTCTCGGGCTTTCCGTCTGGCGTTTGTACTGCAGGGGCGTGAGGCCCATGAAATCGATCCCTCCGGCCTTCATCTCCAGAAACATGGTGGCCGGGTCGGGGATGATGCGGTACACGAACCCGTCGATGTAGGGACGTCCCTCAAAGTAATCGGGGTTCGCCTCGAGGACGATCTTCTCGCCCGTCTTCCATTCCTTGAACCGGTAGGGCCCGGTGCCCACGGGTTTCCGGCTGAAAGGGGTGGTGTTGATGTCCTGCCCTTCCAGAAGGTGTCTGGGCAGAACGACCAGGGAACCCCAGCTGGACAGCCCCGGGGCAAAGGCCCGTTTATACCTGACCTGAAAGGTGTAGCGGTCGAGAACCCTGGCCTCCTTGACTTCACGGTAATCGCCGGAGTAGGCCGTCCGGGTGTTGGGGTGGATGATGGTCCGGAACCCGAACAGGACATCTTCGGCGGTAAACTCCTTCCCGTCCTGCCATTTCACCCCCCGGCGGAGTTTAAAAGTAATGGTCAGCCCGTCCGGAGAGACTTGCCAGGATTCGGCCAGGTCTCCCACCAGGTTCAGGTTCTTGTCGTACTTCACCAGCCCGTTGAAGATCAACGAGGCGATCCCGTGGGAAGCGCTGTCCGAGGACATCATGGGAATGAGGTTGCTGGCATCCCCGATGGACCCCTGGATCAGAAGATCCCCGTAGGCAGGCTGAGCCTTTTCCGCGGGCCCCTGCGCCTTTTCCGGCGAAGGAGTCTCCTCTTTGTCCGGACCGCAGCCCAGGGAGAGGGAAACCAAAAAAAGAAAAACGGGCAGAACGGAGATAGCCTTCATAACCGCACCGTACCTTAGCCCCAGACCTTTTTCAAGGAAAAACTTAACCGCAGAGATCGCAGAGCACGCAGAGGATTCAGAATAGAAATAATGGAATAGTGGGCGAGAACAAAAATACTTAACCCCAACATCCCATCATTCCAGCATTCCAATTTATTGACTCTGCGCTCTCCGCCTCCTCTTCGTTTATCCTTTGGTCTTCAATCCGGGAGGCTCGAAAGGCAAAGAGGAGTACCTTCCATAAAATGATTTGTGTTTTTTGTCTTTACCCAGAAAAAGCTCTGCGGTCTCTGCGTACTCTGCGGTTGTTTTCTTTCTTTCTCCGCAGAGGTCGCGGAGAAGGCAGAGGGAAAGGAGGGATGAAAAAAACTTGTCAAAGAGGAGGGAATTTGATAGGAAAATGAAGGGCTGGGGCCGGAGTTCTGGTCCCCTCAGGGAAGGGAGCGGCTTGCTGGGAGAGATCGCCAGGAAGATCAAAATCATCGTGAATCCCAAATCCGGGGGCGGGAAGGGCCGAAAGCTCTTCCCCCTTCTGCGGCAGAAGCTTCTGGACCGGAAGGTCTCCTTTCATCTCCAGTTCTCGGAAAGCCCCGATCATTTCACCCACCTGTGCCGACAGGCCCTGAGGGAGGGGTATAATACCATCGTCTCCTGCGGGGGCGACGGCACCCATCACCGGGCTCTCCAGGCCATGGCCGGCAGCCGTTTCACGATGGGACTCATCCCCATGGGCACGGGAAACGACTTCCCGGCTAACCTGGGCATCCCGGAAGACCTTGACTTTGCCTGCGACCTCCTTCTCAAGGGAAAAACCCGCAAGCTCGATGTGATTCGGGTGAACGACGGGGAATATATGGGCGGGGTAGGGGGAATCGGTTTTGACTCCGAAGTAAACGCCATCTCCAACCGGATCAGCCGCTTTGTGGGGGGCCGGTCGGCTTACGTTCTGCCGGTTTTGTGGAAGACGCTTACCTACCAGCCGAAAGAAATCACGCTTCAGCTGGATGACGAGCGGATCGAGGGGAAAGCCCTCATGGTGGCCTTCGGCAACATCAAGAGCTACGGCAAGGGGATGCAGATCACCCCCCTGGCCGAACCCGACGATGGACTGCTGGACGTATGCTGGATCGACCCGGTGAATATCTTCCGCCTCTACCGGTTCTTTCCCACCGTTTTCAAGGGGGAACACATCGAGATGCCCGAAGTCAAGTATTACCGGGCCGCCACGGTCCAGGTGGAGAGTTCGGAGCCCATGGATTTCTACGGGGATGGGGAATACATCTGCAAAACCCCCTTCACCCTTCGCCTTCTTCCCCAGGCCCTGCGGGTTTTGGTACCATAAAAACTAGCGTCGTGTCCCCAAAATAATGAGCATAAAATTGCACGGGAGCCGAGAGTCGGATTGATGCGCGCCGCCAAAATCCGGCGGGAAGAAAGTCTTCTTCCACCGTATCTGCGAGGTTCCGCAAAGGAACGCGGGCAGTGGGCTACGCATTCGTAAGGACTGGGAAAACGGACCCTTTGGCACCATCCATAGTAAGAACCCCGTTGGCTCCGGAGGAACCAACGCCTATTTTGGCAAGCGCAGCGGTCTGACTCTCGGCTCCTGGCACCAGGGTTCGACTTGGTCAGCTTATTTCCGTGACACGAGAATCTTGAACTCTATGTCTTCCCGTTCAATCTTCACCATCTCCCAATTAACCGCGGAGATCAAAACCCTCCTGGAGAGGAATTTTGAACATCTCTGGCTGGAAGGAGAGATTTCCAACCTCCGCATGCCCGGGTCGGGCCATCTCTACTTCACCCTGAAGGACGAGTCCGCCCAGATCCGGGCGGTCATGTTCCGGATGCAGAACCGGCTCCTGAAATTCCAGCCGCAAGACGGCCTCCAGGTCGTGGGTTACGGAAGGCTGACCGTTTACGAACCCAGGGGGGAATACCAGATCGTCCTCGACTATCTGGAACCCAAGGGCCTGGGAGCTCTCCAGCTGGCCTTCGAACAGCTCAAGGAGAAGCTCTCCCGGGAAGGCCTCTTCGACCCGGCCCGGAAAAAGCCCCTGCCCCATCTTCCCCAGAAGATCGGAATCGTCACCTCTCCCACCGGGGCGGCGATACGGGACATTCTCCAGATCATCGACCGGAGGTTCGCCAACGTTCACCTCCTCCTCTATCCGGTGAGGGTCCAGGGAGTTGGAGCGGCCCAGGAAATCGCCCGGGCCATCGACGAACTCGGCCAGTGGCCCGGGCTCGACGTCATGATCGTAGGCCGGGGGGGCGGCTCCCTGGAGGACCTCTGGGCTTTCAACGAGGAACCGGTGGCCCGGGCGATCCACCGTTCTCCGGTGCCGGTTGTTTCCGCGGTGGGCCACGAGATCGATTTCACCATCGCCGACTTCGTGGCCGACCTGCGTGCCCCGACCCCTTCCGCCGCCGCCGAACTGGTGGTGCGCAATAAAGTGGAGCTGGTGCAGACCCTGGAAAACCTGGCCCGGCGCCTGAGCCAGAGGGTTCGGATGAACCTGGAGGCCATGCAGGAGCGCCTCTCCTCCCTGGTACACCGTCTCTCGGACCCCCGGAAACGGCTCTCCGACCAGCGGCTGCGCCTGGATGATCTTTACTCCCGCCTGGCAACCGCTATTCAGCAGAGCCTGGGACGGAGAATCGACCGATTCCGGATGAAAGTGGAAAGTTTCACCCTTCTCCATCCCGGGAAGCGGGTGACGGATTATTCCCACCGCCTCGGCCATCTCCACCGGCGACTGGCGGTCGCCGGCCGCTCCAGCATGCGCTTTCACCGGCAGCGGGTGGAGGTTGCCGTTGGAAGGCTCCACAGCCTGAGCCCGCTGGGCGTCCTGGAGAGAGGGTACGGCATCGCCCGTGTCCTGCCTTCCCGGAAAATCATCCGCGACGCTTCCCGCCTGAGGGTCGACGATCGGGTGAACGTCAAAGTCCACCGGGGAGAGTTCGTGGCCCGGGTGGAAAAAACATCGGGGGCGGAAGAAGACCCATAGCTATTTGCCCACGCTTTCAAGAAATCGGATAAATGTCGATAGCCTGGAGGCTGTGCCCGGCCCGGGGGGAAGGCCACAAGAAGAGGCATCTCCAAATTGTAAAGGGAGCAAGGATGCAGCCCTCCTTGACCCTGGGGGCGAAGGGAGTATAATGATTTATAAAACAGTTTTGAGTAATTAGTTCGGAGTTCGGAGATAAAACGAACAGCGATTTCGGTTCTTTTACTCCGAACTCGGAACCCTGAACTCCGAACTGTATTTATGGGGTGATTTGTGGCCGAGCAGAAGTTCGAGGACGCTTTCCAAAAACTGGAGTCCATCGTCAAAAAGCTGGAGGACGGGAACCTGAGCCTGGAAGAGTCGCTGAAGGCCTTCGAAGAGGGGGTGCGCCTGTCCCGCCTGTGTTCCAAGAAACTGGATGAGGCGGAGAAGAAGGTGGAAATCCTCCTGAAAGACAGCGACGGACGTCTCGTTCCCAGACCCTTCTCTCTGGAGGAGGAAGGGGATTGACTTGAACCTGGCAGATTATCTCCGGCGCCGGCGCCGTCTGGTCGATGGGGCGCTGAAACGATGGATCCCCGCGGAAGACGAATTTCCCCCCCAGGTTCATAAGGCCATGCATTACAGCCTCTTTGCCGGGGGGAAACGGCTCCGTCCCATCCTGACCCTGGCGGCTGCGGAAGCGGCGGGGGGGCGGACCCGGGATGCCCTTCCCCTGGCCTGTTCCCTTGAACTGATCCATACCTATTCCCTGATCCACGACGACCTGCCTTCCATGGACGACGATGACCTGCGCCGGGGGAAGCCTACCAGCCACAAGGTCTTCGGAGAAGCCGTGGCCATCCTGGCTGGAGATGCCCTGCTGACGGAAGCCTTCTATCTGGCCAGCCGGCCGGACCTGATGAAGGGTGTTCCACCCAGGAGAAGGATCCAGGCCTTGTGGCATTTGGCCCGGGCGGCTGGGTCTCTGGGAATGGTGGGCGGTCAAACGGTGGATATCCTGACCCAGGGCCGGCCGGCGGATGCCCGAACCCTGGAGTACATCCATACCCGCAAGACGGGCGCTTTGATTGCGGCCTCCGTGGCCGTGGGAGCGGTAATCGGCGGGGCGGGATTGCGATCTTTCAGGAATCTGCTGGCCTATGGAGAGAAACTGGGCCTGGCCTTCCAGATTACCGATGACCTTCTGGATGCGGAGGGGGACGAGAAAAAATTGGGAAAAGCGGTCCGCAAGGACCCCTCCAAGGGGAAGGCCACCTATCCGGCCCTGTACGGAATCCCCGAATCGCGGCGGAAGGCCAGACGTCTCGTCGAAGAGGCGCTGGCGCGTCTGAAATCCTTCGACCGGAGGGCGAACCCGCTGCGGGAAATCGCCAGGTTTGTTCTGGAGCGTACCAACTAGTATCGTGTCCCCAAAATAATAGGCATAAAATTGCACGTGGAGCCGAGGGTCGGACGGATGCGCGCCGCCAAAATCCGGCGGGAGCAAAGTCTTCTTCCACCGCATCTCCGGGGTTCCGGAAAGGAACGCGGGCAGCGGGCTACGCCTTCCTAAGGATTCCGAAAACGGACCTCCTGGCAGCATCCATGGTAAGAACCCCATTGGCTCCGGAGGAACCAACGCCTATTTTGGCAAGCGCAGCGGTCTGACTCTCGGCTCCTGGCACCAGGATTCGACTTTGTCCGCTTATTTCTGGGACACGACAATAGCTATTTCTGCGCTATGCGCCATGCGCTCCGCGTTTTGCGGTTAGACTGGCTTTTTATTTTTAGCTATGCACTATGCGATCTGCGCTGTGCGCTTTACTTAACCCATGGGAGATCTACTCAAACAGATCCATAACCCTTCCGTCCTCCGCCTGATGCGGGTAGCGGATCTGCCCAAATTGGCCCAGGAAATCCGGGAAGAGATTATCCAGTCGGTTTCCAAGGTGGGAGGACACTTGGCTTCCAGCCTGGGCGTTGTGGAGCTGACCCTGGCCCTTCACTACGTTTTCGATACCCCGCGGGACCGGATCGTCTGGGACGTGGGGCACCAGACCTACGCCCACAAGCTGATCACCGGCCGGAATGAAAACTTCCACACCCTGCGCCAGAGCGGAGGGATCTGCGGTTTTCCCCGCCGGGAAGAAAGTCCATATGATACCTTCGGAACCGGTCATTCCGGCACCTCCATCTCGGCAGCCCTGGGAATGGCCCAGGCCCGCTGCCTGAGGGGGGAGGACTACAAAGTGATCGCCGTCATCGGGGACGGCTCCATGACCGCGGGGGAGGCCTTCGAGGGGCTGAACCAGGCCGGGGCCATGGAAAAAGACCTTATCGTCATCCTCAATGACAACGAGCTCTCCATCTCTCCCAACGTGGGTGCCCTTTCTTCATACCTGAACCGGCTGATGACCGGGCAGTTCGCCACCCATTTCCGGGAGGAGATCAAGAGTTTTCTCAAAAAGATCCCCGGCATCGGCGGCTCCGCCCTGAAATGGGCCAGGTACGCGGAAGAATCCTTAAAAGGCTTTTTCCTTCCCGGCCTCCTCTTTGAGGAACTCGGGTTCAAATATGTCGGCCCCCTGCCCGGGCACAAAATCGATTCCCTCATCGAGACTTTCCGTAACATCAAGCAGCTCCGCGGGCCCATTCTGGTTCACGTTCTCACCCAGAAAGGAAAGGGATACGAGCCGGCGGAAAAAGACCCGGTTACCTTTCATGGCGTGGGGCCTTTCGTTCCCGAAAGCGGGGAGATTCTGAATCACAAGGCCGGATGCCTCTCCTACACCGAGGCCTTCGGCCAAACCATGTTGAAGCTGGGGCGGGAAATTCCCTGCCTGGTGGGCATCACCGCGGCCATGCCCCAGGGCACGGGACTGGACGCCTTTGCCGCCGAGTTCCCCGCCCGCTTCTTCGACGTGGGGATCGCCGAGCAGCACGGCATTACTTTCGCCGCCGGGCTCGCGGCGGAAGGCTTCATTCCCGTGGTGGCGATCTACTCCACCTTCATGCAGCGGGCCTACGATCAGATCCTCCACGACGTCTGCCTTCAGAACCTGCCCGTGGTCCTGGCCCTGGACCGGGGAGGGATCGTCGGCGCCGACGGGTCCACCCACCAGGGCCTCTTCGATTTTTCCTACCTGCGCCACATCCCCAACCTGACGGTCATGGCCCCCAAGGACGAAAATGAACTCCAACACATGCTCAGGACCGCCGTTGCCTGTGGCCGGCCCGTCTCCCTGCGCTATCCCCGGGGAGCCGGCTGGTGCGGATTTTTGGATGAAGAGGCGAAAGAACTTCCCATCGGGAAGGCGGAAGTCCTGAGGCGGGGACGGGATCTGATCCTTCTGGCCATCGGCTCTACGGTCAAGGCCGCCCTGGAAGCCGCCTCCCGGCTTCAGGACCGGGGGGTTGAATCCACGGTGGTCAACGCCCGCTTCGTCAAACCCCTGGATGGGGAGCTGATCGGTTCCCTCGCGGCCGGATGCGCACGCCTGATCACCGTGGAGGAGAACGCCCTCCAGGGAGGTTTCGGAAGCGCGGTCCTGGAACTGCTGGAAGAGAGGGGGTTGACGGAAGTCCAGGTCAGGCGTCTGGGGATCCCGGATGTTTTTGTGGAGCACGGGCCCCAGGATGTCCTGCGGCGTAAGTTCGGAATCGATGCCGAGGGGATCGTGAGCGCGGCGGAAGAGCTTCTGAAAAAGCCGTAAGTCGCAAGGCGTGAGGCGTAAGGCGGCGTTAAAAAACATTTGCCCGTTACTGGTCACGGGTTACTGGCTGGCCGTTGAAGGCCGGCCGGTCGTTCCTATAAACTCCTATTCTTACCCATTGCCTCCTTTACCGCTTGAATGACCGGGAGGGCGAAGTCCTCTGCGGTCAGCATGGGGGTTTGAGCTTTCAGGCGGGCCAGAGCATCTCCCAGGATACGCTGGATTCCCTCTTCATCCAGCGCTTCCGCTCCGTGGAGGCTTTTTTCCATCTCCTCCAGGGCCCCTGCCGGCTGGATGAAAAAATCTCCGGCCAGCATGGCCCTGTAGATCCGGCCCTGGGCATCCACCGCGACTCGGGCAATCACCAGCTTGCGGGCCTTGCGGCGGTTTTTTCCTGTCCGGATTCCATCGGGAAGCTCTCCGAAGCGACGGTTGCTGGATCTTTTATAGATCCACTCCTCGGAGGTATAAACGGGCCGAAGTTCTTGGAAAACAACCTTCTCTTCCGGGTCGATCTCTCCGGGTCTCACCTTCACCCCGAATACCCGCTCAAGATTCTGCCGGACTGCTTCCTTAAACTCCTCCCAGGAGGGCAGGCGGCCGGTCACCTTCTCGATGCTGGTCACATATTCATCCAGCTTGGAGACTGCCTTGTCGGCAAATTTCTCGGGCGGGATCTTGAGGACTTTTTGAGCCACTTCAACCCGGGGGGTCCCGATGTTCATGAAGCTGCCCAGGTACAGGGTATTTTCAATCAGGGCCGTTCCCAGGCCGGAAACTTTGTTCTGGCCGATTTGAACGTCCCCGATGTGCCGGTACCAGGCTTCCTTGGCTCCCAGGCTCCGGAGGGTGCCCGTGACCACTTCCCCCTGCCAGGCCTTGGCGGCCTCCTCCAGGTCCGGAAAGGTCCCCCGGTCGCAGAGGGCCACGGCAAAACGGGTCCGGTCGTCGTAATAGATGCACCCGCCCCCGCCGACCCTGCGGGAGATATCCACTCCCCTTCGCCGGCATTCTTCCAGGTCCAGCTCTTCGTCGATGTCCTGAAACTCCCCCAGCTGAACGCAGGGTCTCCGGACGGAGAAGCATAAAAGGGTGTTTTCCGCCCCCTCTCCCCGGCGGTTCCGCACTTCAATCAAGGCCCGTCGCAGAGGCTCATGTTCAGCCAGGCTATCGTAGGTTACTTCCAGCAGGCGCCAGGCATTCATCATTCATCCGCCACCTTACCGATGCATCTGGGCTGGAAGCCAGAGGGCGAGGGAGGGAAACATGATGACAATGACCAGCCCAAGTCCCTGAAGCATCACAAAAGGGAAGATGGAGCGATAGATGTCCCCCATGGTCACGCCGGGAGGGGCAATGGCCTTCATGTAGAATAAGTTGAAACCGAAGGGAGGGGTTAGATACCCCATCTCCATGTTCATGATAAAAAGAACCCCGAACCAGAGAGGATCAAACCCCAGAGACTCGATCACCGGGACAAAGACGGGGGTGCAGATCATGATGATTCCTGCCGGGTCCAGGATGCATCCGAGAATGAAGAAAACGGCCTGCATGGTGAATAAAATAGCGTAACGACCCCCGGGGATGGATAATAACAGGTGTTCCATCAGTTCATGGGCGCCCGTCGCCGTATAGACCGAGGTGAAGCAGTAAGCCCCGATGAGAATCCAGATGATCATGGTCGTGAGGTTGGCGGTCCGGTAACAGGCTTCTTTAATCAAAGCCCAGCTGAGCTTGCGGTAGACCGCGGCGGAAATGGCCGCACCCAGGACGCCCAGGGCGGCTGCTTCTGTGGCCGTGCAAACCCCTCCATAGATGGAGCCCAGGACCATGATGATGATGATGATGGGCAAAATCACTGCTTTCAAAGAAGAGAATTTCTCTTCCCAGCTCGCCCGCTCTTCCCTGGGGAGCGCAGGCCCGAGGGCAGGCTGGAAGAAACATCGGATGGCGATGTAGAGGATAAACAAAAAGGCCAGGAGAATTCCCGGGAAGATTCCTCCGGCAAAAAGGCCTCCCACCGATTCTCCGGTCAGGGTAGCGTAAAGGATCATGGGCACACTGGGGGGAATTAAAATTCCCAGCGCTCCCCCCCCGGAAATACTGCCCATGGCAATCACTTTGTCATAGTTGCGCTTGAGCATGGCGGGCAGGGCGATGAGGCCCATGGAAACGGTCGCCGCCCCGCTGATCCCGGCCATGGCTGCAAAAATGGTACAGATCAGCACGGTGCCGATGGCCAGTCCTCCCCGCAGCGGCCCCATCCAGCGGTGCATCATCGTGTAGAGATCCTCAGCCACACCCGCCCGTTCCAGAATCATGGCCATAAAAATGAAAAGAGGAATGGCCAGAAGGGTGAATTTCCCCATGGCGCCGTAGGCCTGGGCCGCCGCTACGAAAAGACCTTTTTCTCCCCACAGAAAAAAACAGCCCACCATCCCCACTCCACCCAGGACAAAAGACAAGGGAAGTCCCAAGGCCAATAGCAGAAGGAGAGCCCCGAAGAGAAGGATAGTGATGATTTCAATGCTCATGATTCCATCTCCTTCCCGGAAATGGCCAAAGCCAGGGACCGCAAAAACCTGGCCAGGCCCTGGAGCAGGATCAGGAGTGCCCCCAGGGGAATCATCATTTTAATGGGGTAGATCGGTGGGGCGAAGGAGGTGGGTTCCGTTTCACGAACTTTGAAGGAGTCCCAGGCCATCTCCCATCCTTTGACGAGAATGAGGCCGCAGAAGAAAAAGAAGAGGAGCCAGGTGAACAGGTCGATGATCGCCCGGGTGCGAGGGCGAAACTTCCCGTAAAGGATTTCCACGTTCACGTGTCCCCCGCGCTGGAGGACGTAACCTCCCAGAAGAATCACATATGCGCCGTAAATCATCTGGGAGATTTCGTGGGCCCAGATGGTCGGACGGTTGAATAGATATCGGGCAGAGATCTCAAAAAGGACTACGCCTACTAGAAAAAGAATCAAAAAGCTGATGAGCTTTCCCCCTTGTTCGTTAATCCGGTCGATGAGCCTGCAAAATCCCTTCATCGGAGCTTCAACCTTTCCCCATGCTCTGGGGGAGAGGACCGGTCCTCTCCCCCAGGCCGGATTTAATCGATATAACCCAATTTTTTCAGGTAATCTTTCAGCATGGAGATACCCTTGGCGGCGAGCTCATCTTTGGCTGCCACCTTATCCCACTCTTTCATGGCCGCCTTCATCATCTTTTTCTGGTCTTCCGGTGGAAGCGTCACGACCTTGACGCCATACTTCTTTTTCATGGTATCCAGAGCATTCATTTCGCCCATGATGTATTCGTGCGAACGTTTCCACACCCGCTCCTTCAAGGCTAAGTCGAGGAGGACCTGCAAATCCTTCGGCAGGGCATTGAAGGCGTCTTTGTTGATGATGATTACGTCGGTGCCGGACATGGCCAGGTTGGGCTGGATGTAATACTTGGCCACTTCGCAGAGTTTCATGGTCAGAGCTCCCTGGGCCGCTCCCCAGTGGGCTCCATCGTCCTTTAAAATCTCCTATCTTCCGGATGGGCTTCCTCGCGATCATGGCCGTGGGATAGATCTTTTCCGTATAGTAGAGGATGTTATGCTTGGCATGGGCTTCTTTCAGCATATCTTCAAACCCCATGACGAAGTGAAAATAAAGCCCCTCCCAGGTTTCTCGGAAGGTCATCGGGGAATTCCCCGGCAATGCGGCGATGGGAACGATGGTCATCCAGTAGGCCCCGCTTCCCGTTCCCCCATCTACCGTTCCCTTGCGGCAGGCATCGAATAATTCTTTCGTGGGTACCAGAGCCGCGGCCGGATGAAGAGTAATCTCCAGCCGTCCATCCGTAAGCTTTTTCAGATCTTCATCAAAATATTTCTTCAGGGGTTTAAATGAGGCGCTGGCCGCAGGCCAATGGGACTGGAACTTCCATTTGAAAACTTTTTCCTTTTTTACTTCGGGCTTGGCTGCCTCTTCTTCTTTTTTGGCGCAACCGCCAACAACTAAAAGGAAGGATAAAAATAAACAAATCATAAAAATACCCATTACTTTTTTCTGCATGTCACACCTCCTTTTTCTCGGCCTGAGCTCAGGCCGGATTTGGTTTGCGTCTCTGGCGAGTGAAAACAGGAAAGGGCTAGAAGCATTGTTTTCCAGCCCTGGCGAAAGCAGGATGGTACGATTCCATTTCGGTCAGCGAATACGATTTTTCTGCCCATGTCACCCCGTTCGAATCGGGCGGTCATTCGGGCATAAAAATATAGGTGGGCCCCCTTCCTTTTAGGTCTTTCGATAACCGCGACGGGTAGGACCTTTTTAATTCAAACCGGGGGGAAATGTCAAGGGAAAACCGTCCTGTAGACATGTAGGGGCGACCGGCGGCTTGGCTGAGCTCGCCGAAGTCCGGTCGCCATCAGTCGGTTCAGCGTAGGGGCACGCCGCCGCGTGCCCCTACAATCTCCGAAATGTATTTTGCCGGTAGGCCTCGTAGACCACGAGCCCCGCGGATAGTGCCACATTGAGGGAATTCACCGCCGGGTTCATGGGGATGGTGAGAATCCCGTCTGCCCCTTCAACCAGTTCTGCGGGAAGCCCGGCCCCTTCCTGTCCCAATAAAACGGCCGTGGGACGGGAGAAATCTGCCTCCCAGAGCGATGTTCCTGCTTTGACCGAAGTCGAAAATACCTGGTACCCCAGGGACCGAAGGGTTTGCAGAGCCTCGCTGGAGTCCTGATCCACCAGAAAGGGGAGGCGGAATAGGCTTCCCATGGAGGCCCGGACCACCTTGGGATTGAAGGGATCGATCGTTCCCCGGGTCAAAACCAGGCCAGCCCCTTTCCCCGCTTCTCCCAGCGGTGCTCCCTCCTTTCCAGGACGGCAAGAATCCCCTGGTGGGTCCGGGTGTCGCTGAGGGAGTCCAGGACGCTGTCGCTGACGTAAAACCATCCGGCGGCGGGATAGTCCCTGCGCGCCAGGGAGAGAAGTGCGGTCCCCCGGGGGGTATTTTCCAGCCGGGGGCTGTAGACGATTTGCCGGACCGCCTGGCCCGAGCCGAAAGCCTCCTCCACAAGGCGCACCCCCTCGACAAAATATTCCCCCCGGGCCTGGCGGTGTTTGGCCTGCTTGAGGAGGCGGATATCCTTGATCCTGGGGTTACTTTTAGAGGTGATCATAAAACGGTTACCGGTTGCCGGTTCCCAGTTGCGAGTGAAGAGCTCAACCCGTCCGCTTTACTAAAAATACAAACCGGCAACGGGCAACCTGCAACGGGCAACCTATTCTTCCAGGAGTTCGGTGTTCCAGTAGGAAACATCGACCATGAAATCGAGGAAGGGGGCCCACTCCCGGCGCATCACCGCCGGGACCGACAGGCT